>Ga0307512_10003113_pt1 | contig 19782 bp, 27 predicted proteins | sample 14_EM_MG_FD_200267 | JGI IMG/M metagenome (GOLD analysis project Ga0307512, IMG submission 200267) | Populus trichocarpa ectomycorrhiza microbial communities from riparian zone in the Pacific Northwest, United States - 14_EM | ecosystem: Host-associated > Plants > Roots > Unclassified | place... | reverse complement strand
TCAGTGATACCGTGTTCCGTCGAATTCGACCACCCGCAGTGGGTCTAGAAGCCCCTCGTATGGAGAGAGGTTCGGAGGAAGAAGCTCTAGAAGCGAGCTGACCGGGGAGGAGGGAGGGGAACGCGGGGTGAATTACATGGTAAGTTGGGTGTTCGACAAATAGAGGGAGTGTAAGAAGAGACCCGAGCGGTGGGTGCGCAAAGCTCCCTGAAAAACAAGAGAATAAGTCACGTATTTACCATCGATACCCTACTTGGGCCAGCTGCTTGATCCTTGTAACTATCGACGGGACGCTGTCGGTGTGGGCGAATCTTGTTCGATCCCTTGCGACCACCGGGTTTGTCCTGGACGTCGCGCATCCGTTCGTCACGATCCATAAGGCCAGCGCCGCGCAGGGCATTGGCAACAATATTCCGCGAGCCCGAGCTTGTTGTGGAGGTCATGGACAACTGGGGGTACGAAGACGATGATGGTTAGAGGTTGAGTGTTGTTGCGGTCTGCAGAGGTGTGGCACGCCTTTGAGTCAACGGTCACATGTCACACAGGTATTTCCAAATCGGGGAGGGTCACCTGGAGAAGGCCGAGCGGGGATTTAAAAATCCGGTTGCGGAGTTTTTCTGGGTTTTGATTCGGGGGTTAAATCTCCGATCGCGGCTGTACCCTGTCCGCTTTTTTTTCTCGGCCACGGAAATAAAAAATTCGACGATGGCCTCTCAACATTATCAGCCACTCTCCCATGCTCTCCAACATCCCCTTGCTCAGTCGCCGCCCGTCTACCCTCCTTACGACCAGTCCCAGCAGATCGCCCCTATCCAACACGCACACCAGCAGCTGAACGACCAGCGCCAGGAGGAAGAGGAAGATGACGAGGACGACATGGCGGACGATGATCCTCCGCGTTCGCCTATCCAGAACAAGTCCGGAGGGTGTGTAAATACTCTTCTTTAAATACTAAGCGTGAATTTAATCCGAATCGTTGAAAGCGTCATGAACGGTGCTTCGTCTGATCTTAAGAGTGCACAACCCGACAGCGAAGTGAAATCTAAGCGAGGACCTGGTCGCCCAAAAGGTTCCCGGAGCACCAAGAAACCCAACTCTAAGGCTGCTGGGAGCATGCACAACTTTTCACAGTACCCGCCTCCGCCAGCTATACCCCAGGAGGCCGGCTTACACCAACAACACCAAGAGTACTACAAGTTCCAGTGGCGAGCGCTCAACTTGTGTGCCGAGTTTTATAGCGCGGCTGAAGAGCTCATTGTAAGACCTCGTCAGTCCTTTTTACCTTCTCAGAAGCTTACCTGGGTTGTTGTATAGAAAGGAACTGCGCCCCTCGTGATTGCACAATGCTACCAAATGGGTCCAGGCGCGAAGTTCGACCCCTTAACCATGATATCCGAAGCAAAGAGAATCTGTGACAGTCTGGTATGTTTTCTAGATGGACGCGAGGCATCATTTGACGCGTCTCCCTAGCTGGCGAACCCCCTACAGCTCATAAACAGCCCCCCGCCCACTTTATACACCTCGTTTGGGGCTCAACCAGTGTTTGGAGCCCCAGGCTACCCCGCGCAAATGCCTGCCCAAGCGTTCTCCACTACCACCTTCGCTGCCAACCCGTATGCGCCGCCGACTGCCTCCACTTCACAGGAGAGCAATACCCCAGCCTCCACTCTCCCCAACCAACCTCAACCTTTCGTGATGCCACTTGGTCCTCCCCCCATTGCAGCGCCCCCAACCTATACCGTCTATCCCCCACGCTACCCTGCAACGCCCTACTACCAGTACCCTGCCTCTACTGCAGGCTTCTACGCTGCCACACCGACCCAGAATACCTCACAACCCGCAAACACGCCTACGCCCACGAACGCTACCACAACAACCCCACCCACTAACCCTGCGAACCCCCCTCCTGCGGCCACGACTACCAACGCGGCCACGACTACGCCGACAATGTCGAATACCAATGTTTCAACGAATCCGAGCTCTGGGACGCCAACGCAAGCGCCTGCGAACCCTTGGCCAACAGGTTACAACCAGGTAGGCATGCAATCCAACGACGTATCCATCCCTTCTACTCACGCCACCCGAAGGGTCAATGGGCAGAAGATGAGGTTACACGACTTAAACAGTTGACCGAGCAGTGTAGAGACCAAAAGGGCGAGATCGACTGGGACCGCGTCATCCAGGCGTGGGGGAACACACGCACAAGGTGAATGAGATTTTGGTCGGAGTATGTTCCCTGCTTATGCCGTATTCTTAGACATCAAATCTTGTTGAAGGCCACTTCTATGGGCCTCAAGGAAAGTACAACTCGTGTAAATAAGAGACGGCGGGAGACGGATGACGCGAACGGCATCAAGAGTTCCGCTGATACTATGTCCGTTGCGAATCTCACCACTGGCCCTTCAGAGTCACCCTCTCAGAGCAACACCTCATCCCCACCGGTGGCCACGTCTCCGGCTATGGCTGCTATCAAACCGCCGACAACCCTACCTCCACCGAACGTCGCTCAGCGCCCGTCTTCTACTCATGCTCAACACTCGCAACCACCACCCCAGACCCAAACACCTCACATACAATGGGCGCTACCCACCTCGACGACAACCCCTCCGCAACCAGACCAGCGATCGAATCCGTACTTCCGCGCGGGCCGTCCGTCATATCCTTCAACGACCTCGAAGGGAGGGGTTCAGCACCAGTTTATGTACCAACCGGCAGGTGCAAATGGGTCCGGCGGTGTTTAACGGGCGGTCATTCCTAGTATTGTCGGCTTAAACTCACGTTCACCTTCGACATTCTGTGTAAAATAGTTTGCACATCGTATCCCTTCCTCACGCCCCATGCTTACCGCATGTAGTAAATGTATCAACACTTTATTTGATGTTCTGTGGATTATTTCACCCTCGCATACATATTATTCTAAGTAGTTCACCCTAAAGACAGGGCTCACGAAACTCGCTTTTCCTATTCCGATCGACTTGCCATAACTGACTGGTTTGAAATCGTCCGACCCAGATCACCCAAGCCGACGCTATCTCACGACCGCTACGATGGCTTACCAGCATCCTCCCGGCCGCGGCGGATCCCATTCACGGGGTGGCCATCATGCCGCCCAGGGTCGCACTGCAAACGCCTATGTGAATCTGTTCAAGATCTCTTTAGATCGTATGAGTAAATTGATCTATCAGTACGACGGTGAGCCCACCAGTTCTCTCCTTTCACTCAAATTCTCATCACAACCCTAATCCAGTGGGTCAGTGAGCCTCCGCACGCCGCTTGATCTGCATTGAACTTCTTCGACCTTCTTAGATATAGTCCCTGAGATCCTGGCAAAACGCCGGATCTTTGAGATCATCAACTCCGTCCAACAGAAAAACCCGCAGATCTTCACAACGAAACCAGCATTTGACGGAAAGAAGAATATTTTTTCCTTCAGTCCACTCCTCCCTGGTGGCGAGGGAGTGTTCACCTGCACACCTGAGGGGGCTATCAAAGAGTACACTGTAACCATTCGCTTGGTTGCACAAGTGGAGTCCGAGTATTTATTCCCAACAATTTACCCAGACAAATTTCTCATGTGGTAATCCCTAGGGCTGTTAAGAAGCTCATTGGTGGCAGCCCCTCAGAGGCAGCCACTAATGTGTCAAATATCCTCCAGGTTGTCATATCACAACACTCAAACATGTCAGTCCTGCCTTTGAGAGAATTCATCTTCTGTATTAACAGCAAGTTTGTATAGTCAATTCAACCGGCCTTTGACCTCTAAAGTTGTCTATTCAACCCTGCCCCAGCACACTTATGCCATTGGAGAACGCTCTCCTTTCTTACTCCATAAGGGCTTCTTTCAGAGCATTCGGCCCACTGTTGGCCAGCTCATGATGAATGTTGATGTCACAACTGGTGTTATGTTCAAAGGTGGTCCACTCATTGATGTTTCCATGGTAATCCTTGGCATCGGCAATGCTAGGGAACTTCAGGGCCAGCAAAAGAGGGACATTCTTAGGCGCTTTCTCAAGGGCTTGACATTCAAGATGACCCAACCTCTTAGGGGTGGCAGGGAGAAGGTTTATAAAATCACTGATGTTTCAGCCCCAGCTTCAGAGATAAGGTTTATGAACCAGGAGGGTGAAGAGATCACTGTTGTGGTATGACCAAGCTGTTAGTCTGATAGATTCATGATGATCCTGACAGATATACACAGGACCATTTTAAACGCACTGGTCGACCCCTCCAATATCCAACCATCTTCTGCATCCAAGCTGGGAAAGCTAAATTCAAATTCCCCATGGAGTTTTGCTACCTCCTCCATGGCCAACAGCTCAAGAAGCCAAGTACAGACAGTGATCTAACTACAGCAATCCTCAAACATACTCCAAGGGATCCCAGGGAGAGGCTCAACTTCATTGTTGATGCTTTGAAGGCTACAGGTGTACTCAACTACCAAGAGGGCAATAACTACCTGGGCCAAGCTGGAATCTCAATAGATCCCTCTCCACTCAAGATTAATGGGTCTGTTCTCCGCCCTCTGCAAATGACATTCAGGGAAAGAATTGATGTGGTATGTTTGCTTGAACACACAAATAGAAAGTGTGCTAAGATATTTGATTAGGAACCACAAAATGGCTCTTGGAACTCACAGTTTGCAAAACATTCTGCTGCTCCATTGAAAGTCCACCAGCCTGCCTCAATTCAATCATGGTGTTTCTTCAATTTTGCATCACTCAGGGAGAATACCTTCCAGAGTTTTGTCCAGGGTCTTGTTAGAAAATCCATTGAACTTGGTGAGTACCTGTATACTATATTCCCTTATTCTCAATTATTTACACTTTTGGTATTAGGCATAAGTTAGCCATTGAGTTGATGATTCCAGTATTTTGATGTGTTAATGATTTCCTCTAGATGTTGACACACAACCTGAAGTCAGAACTGGCTTCCCTCAGGACATCCTTGCAGTACTGGCTCTTTTGGTTTTATATAACTTACATCTGAGACCACACTTTTAGACCTTCAAACAAGCTGGTGAACTTGCAAATAAGAGGACTGGCAGTTGGCCACAAGTTCTTGTTGTGGTACTGCCCAATGGACCAGATGCTCGTGCCCATGTTAGGTATATTGCAGATATTGAGCTGGGTGTTAGGGTTCAGTGTGTTGTAAGCATTCAATTTTGATCTAATTACCTTGTTATATATTTTCTGATATATAACCACTACAGCATCAAGACAAGGTTATCAAAAACCATTCATCTTCTCAATACCTTACAAATGTTGCCCTAAAGTATGAATTGAATCCCCACATTTCCTTATCACTAACACTCTTCCAATAGGATCAATGCTAAGCTTGGTGGCATAAACTGCAAACCTACCCTTACCCCCAATGACTGGATGCAAAAGACTCTGTTAAGAAAACCTACCTTAGTCATTGGTAAGTAATTTTTCCAACTTAATTCATCTCAGCTAACCTAGATACCAGGTGCTGACATCTCAAGTCCTGGGTAGCTTTGCTTAACCATTTCATTTACCAGATCACTGATATTATTTCCATAGTCCTGGTGAACAGAATAGACCATCAATTGCTGGAATTACAGCATCATTTGAGTCTACCTTTGTCCTATACTGGGCACAAACCAGAGTTCAGCAATCTGGGCTCTCTGTCATCCAAGACCTTGGATCAATGGTTGAAGTGAGTTTTTCCTGTTTTTCCCAAAACAATATCTCAACCTATCTTATAGGCTGCAATAAAACAGTTCCAAGCCAGGAATAAGGGAGCCCCTCCCCTCCAGCTCTTCTACTACAGGGATGGTGTGTCTGACTCTGAGTTTGATACTGTATATCAGCAAGAGTATCAAGCAATTACAGGTTTGTCTCCCAGAGTTCTACATTACATTCTTCAGACCCAGAATTCTCCAGATGCATATCACCAGGCTGGAATCCCACAATTTGAATGTATGTTCCTATATGTTACAAAAAGGCAAGGGATATTGCACTGGTGATTACCATTTAATTCTCATGATCATTTTCAGGCATCACATCAGGTTTTTCCCTGTGGACAACATGTGGGTAAATATTACACAAATGTTGGTTTGGCACTGAGCATCAATACCAGGGATTTTGGGGGAAGGACAAAGAATTTGCCTGCTGGCTGGGTAGCAAACAACAGCATTGCAAGTCCCCTCTGCAAAGGGGATTTCTGGTTGTTGTCACATGCTGGCCTCCTTGGAAGTAAGATGATCTTTATATCCCTTATCCTAACATTTAATTTGATCTGGTGCAGCAAGCCGACCAAGTCACTATGTACTGATGCACAATGACTTTACATTCATGCAACAAAGAGAGGCAATGGAATTATCTTATTACCTTTGCTATCTCCATCAAGGAGCCTCCTGCAGTGTATCTATCCCCACCCCTATCTACTGTGAGTCAGTTTATGCAATATACTAGGAGATGTACTGATGAAAGTTTTCCACTTTCCCAGATGCTGATGTATGTGATTACATTGGCCATCAGAGTTTTACTAACAAACCTCTCTGAGCAGAAGATCTGTGACATGACTCGGAAATATTACTTTGACTCCTCAGTTGACTATGGGGATAGTAACATTTCATCTTCTGGTACTATCCGATTTGATGAAACTGCATGGAAAAGGGGGCTGAAACAGCCCAAAAATCCATTGATGTATTGGGTTTAATCCCAGTCCTCAGTACCTCTTGTACTTTAACTGTTGTTGTGTACCATGTAAAATATAAACTGCCCTTGTTTTGTTAAAGACTGTGTGATGTAGAATATTGGCCAAGTTGGTCAAATCTAACATATTCAAGTAACTCACAATTCAACCATGGGGGTACCATTAAATTTATCCAAATTTCTCACAGGCATTATAATTGATTGTAATCAAAGACAGGATAGAGCAATGTATTATAATTTGATTATGATGTATTTTAATTCAATTTTAGTCATTTTCCGTCTCTCTTTGATCATAATCCCCATGGGAAGTTTGCGACATTCGGGCGTCGACGTTACCACCCGACTGCACGTGAAAACCGAACAAATCCTCACCCTTTCCCGGACATGACCTTAGAGACACAGAGCTCAGAATGTTTGTCTACAAATAGACTTCCCAGTTCCGATCTTGGGGCTGGATCCCAGTCGAATCTACGGGAGGGAACACACGCAACTCGTGAAGCTCGTAGCTTGAAGGCCGAGGCAGCAATTGAAAGCGCCGTTGAACTCTTGATTCTGGTGTATAGCCGAGTGAAACTGGGGCTCGAACTCCTTCGAGCTGTAGCGGTACGCATGCAGCGGCAGTTTCGTGAAGTTCGTCCAAAGCGTGTGGGTCGGTGCTTCGATTGTTGTCACAGGTGTGTCACGTCACGGTCGCACTCTTGCCTCTGCTGTTTCATTCCCGCATGGGGCCTTCCACCAACTCAAGTAAATCCGGGGCATCAAGCTCTGGACTGTTATCCAATGTTTTTGGGTTTTTCTCGCGGGAAGTCGAATCGTTCGTAGTCAATGCAGCAGGAGGCTCCATCCAGGCAGGTCACACAAAACGCGATCACGAATAAGTTCAACACAGAATATTAATCCACGCCTCACAGCAATCGCTCGAACCTGCCCCTTCCAGCTCATTGCACAAGCCCAAACGCGTCAAAAAGAAATCAAGACGTGTCGATGATAGGGCGCCTTCTAGCTTCCCAGATCCAAAGCGCGGCAAGGGTCCTGGCAAGGATGAACGAGGAAGGAGACCCACTACAAACGAACGATTACGCCGTTCCGACGAGTTTAATGCCCTCCGCACACAGAATGAGCCTGGTGAGTCGCGCTTATCACATTTCCCGACCATATACCTAAGTCATGTACTATTTTATGTAGTGTTCCTCAAACCGCCTTCACCAGTTTCCCGTGAAAAGGCGACCCTCAAACCACCTCCCATTACTATGCCAGGTTCATTATTCCCGCGTTCGCCATCCATGTTTCCGGATTCTGCCCCTGTACTCCAAACACCGTGTATCCAACGTATCTCTGTCAATGCGCCACCGCCTACCCTCAAACAACCCGATGCTGTTGGAGCTGAAGTTCACCCAACGTCGGAGGATCATCATATCGAAGCTGACATCAGTTCAGGTGCGTTATCTTAATGACCCAGATGCACACAATTTTTACCCTTGCTCGTAGAAGAAGAAGTTCCGTCTCCACCCAGGCTCTCCGCCAAAGCCAAGGGAAAACAAAAGGCTGTAGAACCACCATTCGATCGTAATCCCGGCGAGACCACGACAGAGTATGAGGTCCGAGGGAAGGAATGGGAGCTTGTAAACGTCCTGGAGTCGCACAAAACCGCTGAGAAGCGACTCGAGGACAATACCGCAGCTGGGGATCGAGAAAAAATTGAACTCGAACGTGATCGGGACAAGGAGCGGATCCGTATTCTGGAACAAGAAGTTGCCCAGTTGAGGAGAGAGGTACGTGTCCACATAATGGTGTAATGTAGTTACTGATACCACCCAGCTGGAGCGACGCAAGTCATCCGACTCCTACCGTCGACCTAGCGTGCAACTAGGACACACAACGATGCCACCACCCCCACCCCCGCCGCCTCCCCCGCCGGGGCCGAATTCGAGTATTCCCCCTGTCCGGTTACCTGGGTCAAGCACCAAATCCACTCGACAGTTTCTTTCTTCCGCGAGAGCCGCTCTGAAACACACTACTCTTCCAATCGAGGCACCCATTAATTCCGCATATGCCCCTCCTAGGACCAAGCGCACTGGACAACCAACTGTTAACCTAGGTGGCGACAAAATGGCCGCTTTCCTCAGTGAGATGAAATCTGTAAAATTGCGGAAGACCGGCAGCCTTGCATCGATTCACAGCACAGGAACAGAGGTGAATCCCCCAGAGCAGGAAAAAAATACCACCGCACTCAAGCGTAGGCTTAGTGCTAGTGGTGTCGAAGCTGGGAATAAACGGCAAAAGACAGATGCTAGCTCGGCACCTTCTCGTATGTTCGTTGAGCCTGTAACCTATACTTTCACTGACTTGGTTCGTCTAGTTGCTTCCAAGCTGAAACGGCGGTTGACCACTTCCAACACTTCCTTTGATTTTTCATCGATTTTACGTGAAGGCCCTCCACCTACCCGCGCCAAACTGGCTCCCGAAGTACAGCTGCTGATCCCTACCCATCCCGCCGCTTCTCCTGTCCTCCTTTCATCCACTACTATACATCCGGCTGCGAGACCTAATCCACTAACTCGTGGCCCGGGCTCCACAGACGACACTCCTTCCTTGTGTTCAGACCATGAACCCAGTCAAGGAAACTCCGCTGAAGACCGCTTACCCATCACCCCGCCCCACACTCATCGACCCAAGTCTAAGGGATCGCGGGACTTGAATCGACAACCTCCCAAGGAAACGACTGTGATTGATGAAAGCCCTTCTGCGTTGACCAGATTTGCAAACATGCGTGCCGCTGCGCGGCAGCATTCAACAGACGTTTCCGAGATGCCTCTTCTACCTCCACTATTAGTAACAAGATCTTCTTCACCTCCTGTGAGGCCTCCCACCCCGAAACTCATTTTTCCTAAGCGAATTCCTTCATCACCCATGCCTCGGATACGAACTCCGAAGCGGCCGCGTCGGCCTGCGAAACCACGCGTCGCACCTGTTGAACCCGCAAGGCCGGTCGCTTATTCATCCGATGATGAGTTGGAATATGCCTCAGGGAACGACGACTACAAGTTATCCTTTTTGAACGAGAAGAGCTTCGCTGGGATCACACCCTACCCGAAGACCATCGCGACAGGCGCTCTCCCCAATGGCCGCACCGGGCAAAAGACCCTAGACGAGGAAATGCGGATCGCTGAGGATGACGGATCATTTGATAACGGCGTCCTTGTTGGGGTTGGAACGAGGAGCAACAAGCGAGGGTTCTTGAAAGGTGGCGGGGCAGCTGGGACACCAGTGCACATGGGCGTGGGTTATGTGATTGGCGCAGAGGAAAGTGAAGACGAGGATATTCCCGATCACCAAACGGTTGGAGGTGTTGGTGATGTTTTTGGTCTCGCAGGGCACAACATGGATGTCCCAGTTCGGGTTGAAGGCAGCACAGACGACGAAGACGGGAGATTGTTGGCGAGGCCGCCTTCGGCTGTTCCTGTACGGAAGGGGGAAATTTCAAAGAGGTCTTGGCTGCCTGTCGCTATTCCTGCCGCTGGATTACGGGGGAGGGGGCGTGGAAGGAGATAGAGTTGTCGGTACTCGTCCTTACCTCTAGCGGGTCAGGTTGCGGGAAATTCTTGGAAGATATACCTTGATGTTTTGTCGCTTGTTTTCTTGTCCCTCGTGTTTTCGACATAGTAATTTTTTGTTATCTGGGTTTCTACTGTTTTGTTGTCAGAGATCTACACGGATTTATTCCCGGTACGTAGTACAGGGCCGGGTCTTATCATGAGAATAATAAGCGCCTCCGCAAAAAAAAACTTGATTTCTCGGCTCATTTACCACACATCAGTCACACCGGGTCACGTTGCGATCGAGTCACGTGCCCGGGGCCGCAGAGTCCCGAGCATAATGCTTGTGAGCATCGCCCGGCAAGCGCAGATAATAGCGAGTGTTGCCCGGAAAGCTGGAATAAAGCATTGCCCGGCAATTTCGCAAGTGACTAGCTAGTAAATTACAATTCATTATGCCAGCCTTATTGAATCCGTACAGGAGAGTCCAACGAAAAGTTCACAGAATGATCCCGTACCGGGCTCTGCCGCTACTAAGTCGGCCTTGCACCTTATAATACTACGATGAACCATCGTGAGAACATTAGCCTGACCCTCGAGGCGGCAAGCATTCACGACATACACCTGAGGTAGGAGTGACTTACAGCAATTGGCCCTTATATTTCCCTTGCTTACCCTGGCATTCTGTTGCTCAAGAACGCCGTCGATGGATGTTCCGTTCATCAATCGTCTCCCTCCCGAATTGCTGGTTGCAATTACGACCTTCATCACCGATCAGAGTACGACCTTCCGACTTGCCACAGCCCGTAGGCACTAGCACGACGTCCTTACTGGGACTGCCACCCTTTGGACCTCCATCGATTGCTGAAGCGAATCTCGCACCTCGATTCTACTACAGAGATCCAAATCCAGTCCTATCGATGTTGCCGTCGATCACACCGACTGTGTGCCAGAGGCGGTTTCCCTCATTGTCAGCCATACCCACAGAATGAGTTCGATCGATGCCTACTTATATTATGGTGCACTCGAAGATTTTCGTTCTCTCCTTAATGGACCGGCCCCTACACTCAAAGCGGTGCGGATACGAGGGGAGGGTTACCTGGGCCATGCCCAGTCCCTCCCCCTTTATAGCCCGTCGTTCCAGGATCGATTTCCTGCCCTAAGGACTTTGTGGCTTGAAGGCTATCCCTCCGATCTCGCTCGATCCGTACCAGTGATGGCCAACGGTCTGACAAAGCTCGTCCTCTACAAACGACAGTCCCATCACCTTCGAGACCTCCTGGATTATATGGAACACTGCGCAAATCTGGAACACCTGAAGATCGAGCTTCCTGGGCTCCATGGAACTGCCCCGGCCTCACGTGTCGTCTCTCTCCCGAAATCAAGAGAGCTGGAGTTTGTTCGCTCAACACCCGCTGTCTTCTATCATCTCTCTTTCCCACCTTCTTCGGACCTCACCATCCAGTTGGGTGTTATGAGTTACGCCCAGGCCGAAGAATACCCGCTTGTGGATTTATGGGCTTCTCCACATATTTGAGTCGTGCACCATCAAGGGTATCAAGATGACGTTTATCAGACCCGACTGCATAGTAGGATCACCGGGGCCTCATTTCGCTATCACGATGCAAGCCCACGTCGATCTTTCCCGTCTCAGTTCCTTCCATTCAGATTGCTTGGACTCCCTCCAATCAAAACTACGGAATTTTTCAGTTTCGCACAGCCGCCACGACATCCATCCACCGGAACCCTTCGGCAACAGCCCTGTACTCGGCTGTTAACACAAATGACGGGATTGGAGCAGATCACCTTGAACATCGCTGGTGCACCATCCTTCATTCATACTCTAGAACCCGTCGACGGGGACCTCCTGTGCCCAAAGCTTCGAGACCTGATTCTCATTCAGGCAAATCACGGAGTGGACATTAGGAATAGTCTTACAGCTCTCTCGAACCAGCGAATGAATCATGGGTGCCCCCTCGTGTGGGCAGCATAGGATCACACGACTCGGACTGGTAGGATATCGTCCGCCTGGAGAGGTTGTCTAGCTTTTGCTCGTTACAAGTCATCATACGAACCCACATGTACCTACACGCATATTCACCGCATACTCTGGTCTATCGAAGAAATGATAAAATAAAGTCTGATTACATATCCCTTTCTCGTTCACGTGGTTTGACGAAACCGCGTCTTGTAAAATTCACCCATCATCCCTCTGATTACGCGTTCCCCGACCGATGGCTTCAATCCCCGTTACGATTAAACACTCAGGGAAGACCTACTCTCTTGCCCTCGATGCTTCTCAGCCGCCTCAAGTCTTCAAAGAAACTATCTACCAGTCGACCGGGGTGCCGGTCGATCGGATGAAGGTCATGATCAAGGGTGGCACGCTCAAGGACGACGATTGGGGTAAGCTTACTTTGAAGGAGGGTATGAGCTTCATGGTTCTGGGTACGGCTGGAGAGCTCCCGAAGCCTCCGGAAAAGAAGATCGTGTTCTTAGAAGGTCCCGTTGTCGATCATTGTCTACCTCCCTGAGGTTTGGTTGAGCTGAATCGTGTCGTGCATCCGCGTTGTAGATATGGACGATGAGGAATTAGCTGAAGCGGTTCGTCTGAACCCTTTTGGCGTTTGTTGTAGGGTCGTGCTGACCTTTGATCTCCGTAGCTTGCGTTGCCTGTCGGGTTGAAGAACCTTGGTAACACTTGCTACATGAACGCTACCCTCCAAGTATTACGGGCGATTCCAGAGCTCCAGACAACTCTGGCTGGGTACGCCGCATGTTTTCGAGCCGTAAAACTAGCTGATCAAAGTCTTCTACAGTGGTTCTGCTACTGGTCTCCCCGCGCATCTCGGGCAACTGTATAATTCGATGTCTCGAACGGCAGACTCGTTCATTCCCATGCAATTCCTCACGTCTTTGAGGCAGAACTTCCCGCAGTTCGCTGAGGTCAGCCGAGCCGGAGGACCGAACAAGATCCTGGCCGCGTACGCTCAACAAGGTGACCTGCGGCTGTGTTCATTACTAAGCGTCCCTACTCGCCGATTCTGAAACCTTTGTTAGACGCAGAGGAATGTTACTCTCAGTTAGTCGGGAATGCTCTGCGAGACGTCCCGGGGCCATCCGGAAAGAAGTTCATCGAGGCTTACATGATGTCTCGGGCACGGAACGAGTGCGTGTTTGCGGTCTTTCTCCATTTGCGGAAGATAGCTGAAGGTCTAAATCGATCTACCCAGATTGAAATGCGACGAGGCGCCGGAGGAGCCCGCTACGGTATCCACGGAGAACGTGCTCAAGGTCGGATGTCATATTTCAATGCAGACTAATTTCATGCATTCTGGCATCAAGGAGGTTGGCGGAACGTTCAGGCTTGCTTTCATTTCATTTCCTGATCGTGATCTGCAGGCTTTGGACCAGAAAGTCACGAAACGGTCGCCGACTCTAGACCGAGATGCTGTCTATTCCCACCACTCCCGTCTGGAACGACTCCCTACGTACCTGACGGTCCATATGGTCCGTTTCGCGTGGAGAACGGATACCAACAAGAAGGCGAAGATCATGGTGAGAAAGAAGTTTGGAGTCAGCATGTGCATACAATGTTGATTTCGTCCTCTTCTAGCGTAAAGTAAAATTCCCGACGGAATACGACGCGTTGGATATTGCAACGGATGAGTTGAAAGCCAGGTTGCAGCCAGCATCTCGGAGGTTGATGGAAATCGAGAAGGAGAGGATGGAAAGGCACAAGATTCGGAAACGAACGAAGAACAAGGCCTCGACAAGTCAGACAGTTACTCCACCGGATTCCACTTCTAGCACCGAGGGGGCAGTGATGGATGTTGACAAGAAGCCTGAGGAAGGCGGCGATCTCGAAGACGAGACTGTTTACAGAAAGAAAGAATTAGAGGAGCTCGAAGGGTTGATCAATCCTGACGTCAAGGCCGATATAGGGGCAAGCCCAACTGGGCTGTACGAGTTAATCGGTACGTGTGAATCATCCTGCGACTTTGCTACCATCTGTTCTGTGGTCTCTCTGGCCCTTACGATGAATGGACAGCGATCATCACGCATAAAGGACCCGCGGCGGATGCCGGTCACTACATCGGATTCGTTAAAAAGAGTGTCTTTCATCCAAAGGCTAGCCAAGCGACTGGATCAGACCAAAGGACGATCGATGACGACGATGACGACTGGTATAAATTTGACGACGAGAAAGTTTCTATTTTCCCGGTGGAGAAGTTGGCTACCTTGGATGGAGGAGGTTCGTATCTGCCCTTGATCGTGATCGGGGGTCCTCCCATCTTTGGATCATTGGGGATCGTTTCACTGACGTATCTGATCTCCTGTTTTTGTAGGCGAGGACGCGTCGGCTTATGTCTTATTGTACAAGACGAAACCTCTCGCATAACGCAGAGAGGGTTTTCTTTGAATGAACCGAGGAATAGTTCAAGATGCGAAAACGATGTAACATTATCTTCCCAGTCATGCTTCTGCTGCTGCGTGTTACATGAATGAAACAACGATGGGCGTGGTCACCTCTGGGACGCACTCAGATTCGAAACACGGGATACATGATAAAAGTGTGAAATGAACGGGTAGACGGAAATAGGTTCTCGGTGCCTCTCGAGAGTAAATCTCCGGTTTCATTTCATTTGCACCACGGACTTTTAGATGTCCCGTCATTTCCGACATGCGGTCAACTCCTCAAGCTTACCGTCGTCAAAGCACCAGCGTGGAGCTTTGGACGGCGTTTACGATCACATGTCGAACGCATGGCCACCCAAGTACACCGCATGCTACACAGGTGTCGTTTCCGCAATACCCACGCGGCAACTCGCCAGATCATCGATGGCTATCCCCCCCTTCTTTCGAAACTCGAAAGAAAGTGCGTTTCTGGTCGTTAAGAGTTTCAGATCATCATAACATCTGTTCTTTCACCGGTTTCGGCGCGCGCATTGTGAGTAATTGAATGGTGAAGGGGTGGGGTGGGCACGAGCGATGATCGATGATGGGGGGTGTGGGGGGGAGGGAGAATCCCCCCCCCTACACGTGCGGCGGCATCGGGCGTGCATATCTCATCCTTGGCACGTTGCAAGTATGTACGGTGAGTGAATTCCACAAGGTGATATAATAGACTCGTGGTCCAGAACCTTTGAAGTGGGCGTTGAGACGCCGAATAAGCCAGAAAAGCAAAAGCATCCGTCAGATCGTGATGCATGATGGCCTGATGCCTTTCCCCGTTCAAGACAAATGGGCGGAAGTTCTGAACTGGCCCGCTCAGGGATGGTCATCCGCTCTCGTCCCTGGGCCTGATCGCCCAAGTCCCACAAAGCAAGTATGAGGCGACCTCGAAAGGTCTCGATGGTTCCACATTGGTCATGCGCAAACACACACAGAGGGGGAAGAATTACAACCGAACCAATAGACGGCGAGGATCCTAAGAGTCGTATGTATATATAAAACGAGGCACCCGAATCGACTCCGAACACCAAGGCGAGAAGAAGCTAATAGGGGGAGGGGAAACATCAATAAGACAACATAGTTTGAGGAAGCATAACAACGGTGAAAGAACGGGAAAGAAGGAGTGAACGTTGAACTGCGACTACAGCGTCCGAAGCCTCGAGGGCTAGGGCGTGAAATATTAATGAATAGGTAGACAGCAAAGAACCCATCAAGAAAGGTGATAAGGAGCGACAATGAGGCGGGGGTTGGACAAAGGTCTCGGAATTACACCCGGACGATGCCGGATTGGGCGTCGCAAGCATCAACGCTAACCACCGGGGTCGGCGTTGCCTTGCAATTGTCCACTCTCGACTGAATGACGGGACCTAAATTGAATGCAACAGGTGATGTTGAGAGGAATGGGGCCAGCAATTGAACAGCATCCACCGAGACGGTCGACAGGTCAACCGGTGTTGGGGGAAGGTCCGAGGTGGAGGAAGATACCGAGGAAGATGAGTGTGATGACTGGGAGAATTTTGAACCGGGTATGTGGAAGTAGGATAGCTCCTCGTCCTCATCACCTTGAGAATTGTCATCGTCTGAAGATTGTTCCTCACCCTCTTCATCTCTCCAGTTCTCGATCGGGGATAGTGACGTAGATGCGAGGCCGATGGCTGAAAGTGGGAAGGTGATCAGGGGGTGTGTAACATCCAAAGAGGTATCAAGTTTAGTCAATCCCCTCGAAGTCAAACCGGGATGCCTCGGGGGCAATGGGGTTTGTATTGGTTGGAACATATCCAGGGCCATAGCGAGGCCTTCGAGACGCTTACGTATCGCCTTACGGGCATCTTCTGGTTCTGGTGATAGGAGGAGGTTGATGTCAGAGGATTCTCGAACACCGGGACTGGGAATATAGGTGTCAAGATGATCAGATAGTTTTGAATCCCCATTGAGTGAATCCAAGTGCCCGATGTCGAGTGACGAATGGGGATTACGGAGATAGTCTTCGTCAAATTGACGGGGCCCTGGCGCAGATAGTTGTAGTTGCTCCTGAGAATGGGCGTCCTCTGCGAAGGGTATAGGGGAAGCGGACACTCGTGGTGTAGGGATAACGGAATGCTCCTCTGGGAATTGGGAAGGAAGTGAGTTCTTGCGTAAGCGGGGTCTAGGTGAGATGATGTCTCGAAGGGCGACAGCCGAGTGACGATTAGGGTTGTTGGCGTATGGATTGAGGTGCTTCCGCTTGCTAGGGCCAGCCACGGGCTGCTCGATCAGAGTCTTGGGACGTGCTGGAGATGCAGGAACGGTGAACGCTCTAGCTGGTTTCGGCCGAGCTTTGGACGAGGACGGGACAACGATGGAGTCGTCTGTATGTTCCGTGCGGAAAATGGCCCTGAGGACAGACTTGTAGAAGACCATTGTTTCTGTGGACGGGTTGGTCAAGAGGGCATGTATCGTTGGGTTGGGATCGCGTACGGTAGTTATGGGAGAGGGAAGAGGGACGAGCGTGGATGGGGATTTCACGGAAAGGAGAAAGGAGAAAGGATGTGGATAGTCGGGAGGATAAATACTTTCTCGGACTGATGCATCTCTTTCGAAAAGCAAGTACCCCATTTCCATAAGCGCTCGTCGAACGGGGCACGTGTCTCCCCGCCTGGCCGCACTCCGCAAGGATCACTTTTGCAAACTGTTTTCCCTGTAGTCAAGAAAGTCGCTCTCAACCGGGATGTCTTTGCGTAGAAACACCAAGGCTTGTTATGCCCCCAGCGTGTCCCCAAAAAATCTCGTTACGTATCGGAAGCGAGGTTGTCGCCTTTTGAGCTGATTGAGTTAGAAACAGTCTCGTGGTCGAATTCAAGCTCGGTTACTTTTCTCACTTACATCGGTCGGTCACTTGGCTTCGCATCTGTATATTCGGCCGAGCTTTCCGTTCCACCTAATCCGCGTAACGCTCAAGTGTCCAAGCCGAAACGCACCCTAAAAGTTCCAACCGGGATATTTCGAATCTGACTGTGTCATTTGTCAGTCCTGTCAGTGTACCAGTATCAGAGTCCCCCTTATGGAGTATGACCGCTCTAACTTCCATTTCGCGCCTCTTTGTGAGACACGGATAGCTCACCGATTGGGTGGCCCAGTCCTAGCCATATGGGTTGCGGTCCGGTATCCCCGTCGAATACGCTACTAGATACCACGAGGAATGTCCGACACTCGTGACAAAAAGGACTCTTCAAAGTATGCGTTCTGAATACCAACGAACTACAATTAAAGCAAAAGAGCCCGAGTCTCGATTCACCCCTTCACCGCATTCTCACACTCCCTCAACTCGACACAGGGCGCACTTGATCGACCGACAACCCTGCCATCTTGATTGTATGCCTCGAATCAAGGGGGCAGACTTGGCCCATATGTGGTCTCCTAGCCGCTCGCTCTCAGGCCTTTGCCACGACATCAATGCTCAGTGATCGTCCCTCGACATTCGACCCTCAGGCCCCATAGGCTGGGGGCGGGCACCTACACTCCACCCTTAGCAGTCGTGGCCCACCGGTCTCAGAATATTGCGCCCGTTCCAAATTAACTCGGGCGATCATCTCCCATCAACGCGCGACGCCACCCTGGTGAGAGATTCCTCCGCCCGTACGGCCGAATAACGGTCGCTTGTCGCTCGTGAAAGCTCGAACCCCCGGGCTCTGTTGGAAGTTGCTTTGCTCCGGTCGGACCTCCAGATCCCCAGTTTTCCTCACTGACGGCTCGGACCTCCCGGAACCGCCTCGCCTATTATCATTGTGACATTCAGCGCCGGTCGTAACGTATATGGCAAAATTTACCGCCTAGGGTATTTCCTTCCTGTATTCGGGTCGGACCCAAATTCTTCGAACCACGGTGAACCGAGAGTCTACTACTTATTCACACCCAACCGCTTCTTCATTCCTTCCTTCCAATTCCTTCCAGTGGGCTGGAGGAGCAAAGGAAAACTTTCGATGGGTTTGTCACCATCACCCATGAAGTTACGTTGTGCCGTTATTCTCCATAGATACACTTGGTCTTTCACCCCCTTTATAAGAAGTCGACCTCAAGTCTCCAGCGGCTGTCGGATCTTCTGTTGAGAACGCCCAGGGCGAGTTACCAGGCAATAATTAATAAGTACGTGTCGGTCCGGATCTACGTGCAATTGTACGTACTTACTCAAAGGGCACCCTTTTCCCACAACCGACAACAATTTCCCTTGACTGGTCCTGCTCGCCGTTGACCCCACTCGACCGATTCATTTTTGGTTGTCGCCTCACCATCCAGGGTCATTCCAAAAGGCACCGGTTTCAGGTCAGACATGATCTCCTTCCGAGCAGATTTTGACAGTCGGTTGGCCCTACTAGCTCTCGAGATGGTCTCGCGACGAACCGACCCCCGGCAAGTCGTGGCAAAGAGGAACTTGTTATCCCGTCGTTTAAGTGCTCGTCAAGGCCTTCCATCTGTCCCAAATGGCATCTTTCCGTATTACGCGTGATGATCTAGTGGGTTCTTCGAAAGTGGTCCATTGTTCTGGAACCGGCTGTGGGCGACACCTCCCACGGCTATTCTATCGCTTGCAGCCCCCAAGTATTCACTTGGTGCATCCTAGTGAAGCGGTATCATGGAGTAGGGGTAATCATGCCGGAATTTTTGGTTTTTATGTCCTTATAAACGAGGGGCGTTGCAATCGTGGGAAGATTTTCAAGCAGCTTCATAAGTGTGGCTGGTGACCTCGTTGTGGGCAGCGGCCTTTATCTCCGCCACATACCATCCGCCGCACTTTTCGCGGAACCACGCCCTGAACTTGGCCCATGGCTCCATACGATTTCGAGGCCCCCGACGCGGACGTTATCTTACGCTCCTCGGATGGGAAAGAATTACGCGTCCATCGTGTCATCCTCAGCCTCACTTCCCCAATTTTCCAAGACATGTTCAGCTTGCCTCAGCCCACCGAACCTCCTACTCAGATCCCCACTATCGACGTTCCCGAGTCCTCCGACATCCTTAAACCATTTATCCAATACCTCTACCCTCGCTCCCCGCCGAAGATATCCGACTTAGCGATGTGGGAGGCCTTATACACCGCCGCAGACAAGTATGACGCCGAGGCGGTCATGGAAACGCTT
>Ga0307512_10003112_pt1 | contig 19786 bp, 19 predicted proteins | sample 14_EM_MG_FD_200267 | JGI IMG/M metagenome (GOLD analysis project Ga0307512, IMG submission 200267) | Populus trichocarpa ectomycorrhiza microbial communities from riparian zone in the Pacific Northwest, United States - 14_EM | ecosystem: Host-associated > Plants > Roots > Unclassified | place... | reverse complement strand
ACCTAAACTCACTGACTCTCTCGCTAAGTCTAATTGACACGTACACAAGAACTAAAGTGCATGCGGCTCCGCCGCGCTCAACCCTAAACCAACCCACGTGATGACCGCACTCAAATCCGTCCCCACAGCTCCCAAGCAGGATTTCAAGCAGGATTTCAAGCAGGATCTCAAGCAGGATTTCGAGCAGGATCTCAAGTAGGATCTCAAGCAGGCTCCCAAGCGCCAGTGGGCTGTCAAGCGGACGCTCAGTAATAGCATATACTGTACCTGTATAATAGCGAAGACTGCATGCAATAAAGACAGGGATTGGTCCATCACCGGCCACCAGCCGTATATAGTTCCATAGACCCACTCGCACATCTGTATGTATCAACTAACGATGAGTATACACTGCACGTCGTACAGGGATCCACGGGAAGGTTGCTATGAGCTGCATATGGTGTATATGCATATGTAGCGCAGCCTATAGTCGATTTGTACTTTTGTCGAAGAATGGAGTCTACTAACGTATTTTATGGTCTAACCGCCCACGGCCTAGCAACCGATCACGCAAAAAAGCATGCAAGCACCAGAAGCAGGGATGCTTATTACCCCACACACAAACTCAATTTTCACTCTCTCCCTGCAACAATGCAACCATGGGTATAGTGAAGTGCAGAGATGCAGCGACTGACAGTGAGAATGAGATTTGCAAAGCCAAACATGCATACTGCTCAGGTCTTGAACCATGTATCCACGCTGCTGCATCAACATATGGTTTACCATATGGAACCTTGTGAGACCAACTTAGAGGGGCACAGTCCAGGAGTGCAGCACATGAGAAGGAGCAGCTGCTGACACCAGAAGAGGAGAAATCAATTGTCAGGTTTTGTGAGACTCTGGATGACTTGGGACATCCATTGCATGGGAAGATGGTTAAGGCATTTGTGATGTCACTACTACCCCCACATCAGCGATGACAACTTGGTAAGCACTGGATGACAGGCTTTCTCAACTGCCATCCTGCAATCACTGCAAAGTTCAGCCAATGTCTAGATCGACAACGGGCTAATGCAAACTATCCTGCAATTTTAAAGGACGTTTTTCGCAAGGTATATCATTTTAGTCTATTAAATACTTCTAAGCTAATACTGGTCACTGTAGCTTGGAAAACTTGTTGCAAAGCTCAATGCACAACCAGAAAACATTTAGACTATGGATCAGAAGGGCTTTCTACTTGATCAGGCTCTCAAAGTGAAGGTTATATGCCGTAGAGGTGAAAAGAATCGCCGCTATACCCAGGATGGAAATCGTGAAGTGGTTACAGTTATTGAGTGTATTGCTGCAGATGGTAGACTTATACCACCCATGTATATCTACAAGGGGGGTAAGCATCTACTGGGATGGCATGCTGGTGTGCAAGGATATAGAGCCAGCAAGATTTGCATGGTCAACAAAAGGCTAGACTTATAATGAACTGGGACCAGAATGGATGGAATAGAACTTTGAGAAATCTACTATTAAGATGTTTGTACCATTAGATTGACCTCCTGCTCATGCTCACTAGTACGGTGCAAAGGGCAAGCCACGTATTCTAATCCTTGATGGGCATGGCTCCCATCTAACATGTGTAGGTGGACGGCTCTGGTCATGTTGTGGTGCAGCTATGGTGCATTTCTGTGGCTCTGCGGGAGGCTAACGTAGTACGTAGTTCTAGCAAGATGTCGGTTCAATCATCAATAACATTCACTTCTATATGTACGGAGAGGCAATTTGCCCACATTGGTACCAACACTCGACTTCTAACAGCGTCACAAGCATCAGAAGCTATTGGAACTCAAGGCATAGTGGCTGAATTAGTTCTTATATCGTAGAACCAGTGGACTGCCGGCGGCTTGGAGACTTCGCACGAGTCTTCTGACTTTGCGGCACTCCCTGCTACGCACAGCACGCACAACACGCACAACACGCACAACACGCACAATACGCACAACACGCACAACACGCACAACACGCACAACACGCACAACACGCACAACACGCACAGCACGCACAACACACACAACACGCACAACACGCACAACACACATGGTATGCACATCAGCAAACAAAAATTCCGTCCTGGCGGGGTGGCTCCGTCCGAGCCGTCAGAGACACCCTGTTGGCGGATTCCGCCATGCCCAGTGTGAATACCACGTGTTGCGTTGCGTATTGCCCTCCGATCACAGTTTCAGCATTTCTTCTTGCTCTGACAGTCTTGTATTATAAACGAAAACTCTGGCATTGTGGCTAACTGTGACCATACATTGCAATGGGTTCATTGGGTATGCGCTTCCATCGGGATTGCAATGCAATGGGTGACTCCGCAAAAATCTTTCCTCACGTCCCTTCTGCCTGAGTGCAAAATGCAATTCTCTCATTAATAATTATACACATCATTCCAAGTTGCCAGATATATGTGGCTTTTGAGAATCCATTGCTCGTTCCGTCCATCTCCTGGGGTACTACTGGTATTGATGTCAGGAATTCCGTGCCCGCAGCCTAGTGTTAGCAACGGGTCCGTGCTAGGACCGGAAAAACAGTTTGGTTCGGTTCCAGACCAGTCCAAAAACCCAACCCGCTTTGTGTTAGTAGAGTTGTTACCCAGACTGGACATAGAGCCGTGGGGTTTTGGCCAGGTTGGAACCAGACTGCGGTTCCAACCTCATGGTTCCTACAGCTTTGACTGCAATTAAGTTTTTGAGTTCTGATCATATCATGACATGATGAGTACGCAGATTGTACAGTGTTATCAGCTCTTTCACCTCCAGCATTCTGATTTGCGATCTGACTGATATTTGTTGAGTGGCTTCGAAATATGCGCAAATATTCAGCAAAATTCGCGGGTTTTTGATAGTGACTCCACGAATATTGGTTGGATTGCAAATCTGAAAGTGGGAGGTGAAAGCGCGTGTAAAACTGCGCAATTGACATATTGGTCATGTCACTATACGATCAGAACTCAAACACTTCATTAGAGCAAAAGGTGTGAGATTGAAATGCCTGGCTTTAGTGCTAAAACCGGCCCAATTGCAATGGTCCGGGTTTTCATATAGTAAAATCCGTTGCAACTGTCTGGTTCCGGTCCCAACCCTAACCCGGAACTGTTGTAGCTGGTTGGATCCGTTGCCAATACTAGTGCAGCCAACAATGTTTCCCACAGTGAAAACTTGCAAAGCAACGGCTGCCGGTGCATTTGTCCCAGGTACAAATTTTGAGCTGGGATCCAACTTACCCGAGTTTTCGGGTATGGTGGTGAGTGCCAGGGCTAACCAGTACTGAACGAAAGCTCCATCCTTGTTTAGGAGCTGTATTATGAATAGTCAATGCAGTTGCCATGGGAGATGCCCATTCAGTGTGCCATAACACCTCCCCAGGTATTGAGTTACACACAGCCAGTTGCTCCGTCAATCCCCTCCACACCAGCTCTGGCTCCCTGTGCATCGACATGTCCGAGATATGTGTTCACCTTCGGAACACTCAACTTGAACCTTAATACCATGGTAATTACAGAGCTCCATTGTGTGCATTTGTTCATCCGATATATATGTCTTGTTACGACTCATATGTTTGATGAACTCCCATGTGCCAGTGTATAATGCCACACGGTGCGTTGTGTCTAGCGGAATGTCAAGTAATGCTCCAAAGTCTTCGATCATCGCGTCAGGATGCTTCCCATCACTGTGGTTTTGGGGTCCCATGAACTTTGGCTTCGCATATGACTGGGAGCTCAGGGAGGCAGCCAGATCAGCACTGGAAGGGAGGACTTTGCAGGCAGCAGTGCTGTTCTCCCGACGCTCAGCGAGGTTGTGGAGATATAGATATCTGATTTCGAAGCAGAAAATGCGATGCTGAAAGGTGATTACTTATGGCAGGTAGTTGATATTGTGATTGGAGGCGTTCCAGCCATCCTTGAGGTTCATTTTATGTGTTTGTTCATCTCTCGCGGCAGGAAACTGTTAGAAGGCTCGGTATCGACGAATCTGTTTGACCGGATGAGGTATCAAGTAGATCATGGCAAGTTGAAGTCGGCATCTAACTCCTTGGAAACTTGTATCTCGTGGCTGATATGATCCTGCCAGCTGTTCATTTTGCGCCACTTCTTGGACGGCGTCCAAGTCTCAGCATTTGTTTCCATGTCTACCTTTCACTTCTTCAAGTGTTGTGTTCGCAGGGGATTGGCTTTTGCCTGCACCCATTTGCTGGCTAGCCTGAGTACGAAAATATCTTTGAAGGTGTGAAAAAGACACAAGGCGTCCTCGAAGTAGCTCAATGTTGCATCATCATGAGATTTATATCGACCATACATATAACATTCTCACAATGCCTGTGTGCACCCAATTGGATGATTGAATATGGGATACTGAGTGGGGCTTCCTCCTCGTAGTGGCTTGGTTACAACTCCAAGTAGGACCCGGCTCATTACCTTCATCTCCTTCCCATTCCATGGAGAAACTTCCTCATATGACCTACTTGTTGCTGTGAGGTCGTGGTAAGCAGGCACGGATAACCAGATTGCATTGTACCTGTCGAGCCATATGTGCCACTTCATGAAGTCAAAATTCCACTTCTGGAGGTGGTCAAGCATGCCGATCTGCATTGTATGGAGGAGGTCGCCCTTCAGGAGGTCACTCACCATATAGCAAATATGTCGCAACAGGTTGAATCCTCATTTAACATGGCGCGACGAGAGTTCGCCATCGGTGGCTGTTGCGTTGGCATTACAGAGCTATCTATATGGGTTGCGATACCGCCGGTGGTGTTGCTTGTCCAGAGGGACACAAACTCCATGTTCATTCTTTGGACACTCACTCCAAAAACAGAGATGCCACTCAAGATGATGTAGGTCCGTATACTCTGCGCAATGTGCAAGCCATGCTACTAAAACCAGTTTGCAACGCCTGAAGTTGCGATCTGCTCGGAGAACATTGTAATACCCGCTATCGGCACAGCGAATTTGTTTCAAGGTGAGAGGCTGGAGTACCCGCCAGTGTACTCCATTCAGCACCTCTCAGTTTGTTTGCTGCTGCTCATCCTGCCGCTTCTGATGAATATTGTGGTACATGATTGGAATTGGCAGGAGAGCGACGATTACAACTCTGTCCGTTGAGGGCCTGTGGTCGATCTTCGAAGATAGATTGCCAATTGTCATATATACAGGCCTCTCTTTCTTGTCGCCAGCAAAATTCGAGAGATGTGTTCCATCGGACATGATGATCAAAGGAACCAGTGTATTCCCCACTCTGAGCGTTGATTTAACATCAATTGGCACAATATCATCCTCAAGTATCTCTCCATACCATTGTATCCCACGACCAGTCCGCAGTGTGCATTTTGGTATAGAGGCATTTCGGTGGTGTATCACTGTTAAAGCAATGCTGAGGGGCGTAAATGAGATGCTTGGCATGGGATGGCGGCCGCATCAACCATCTCATGCTGTTGATGATGTCTCGACTCCAGTATTTCATAGTGCGTTGGTGATTGTCATTCTATCTCATATCCTTGAGAATGTGTAGTTCCTACTTCCCATGAGCCTGATCATCTGGCATAGTGGTAGCAAAGGGTCCGGGTAACCTGCCAGCGTTCCGGGTTTGGACTACAAAAACGGGTTGGTTCAGTTCCAGACCCGGCGAAAAACCCGACCCTCTGACACTTGGCTGGCACAACCTGGACCCGTTCCGATCATCCAGCGGGTCTCGCCGGGTTTGGTTAGACCCGTCGGTTCCAATCTCCTGTTCTGCGTTTTGGGTTTCACATTTATGGTTGTATTGAGATACGCGACTGGTAATCATCACATATTGACATTCGTACATTACGGTGTATTTTCAACGTTTTGGCCGCCCGAATGGGCCTAACGAACAGACTCACGCGCCCTACCACATCCTGAAAATGAGCATCAACTGAGCCTGAACGATTCTTGGTCTTGCATATTTGGTAATATGAGTGGCGCTTGATCTCAAGCATCCATAAACAAGGATATGGCAGCCTTTATAGGCAGATATGTACGGGATATTCCCGCCACATCCTCTGGGACAGTAACAACTTATTTCATTTACAGAGCTACCACTAAGTATTGCTGAGCCTTTTAGTGTATAAAAACAGTCAAAACGATGTATATAGACCATAACGGCCACATCGTGCAGTGATTAAGCATGGTTGAAGGCCAACAATTGTTGACACTCCGTTGACGCTCATTTTCAACATGGGGCAGGGAGTGTTTCACTTTCTTGTTTGCCTATCAAGGCAGCCAATACTCCGTTTATGACTTTATACAACCTGTCGCCCTTCAGATTAACCAAGATACACAACCAACAATTGGTGACGCTCTGTTGATGCTCATTTTCAGGATGGGGCACGGAAAGTATTGCAATCTGTTGTCCCTATAAGGCAGGAGAAAATTCCATTATGACTGACTGCAATGTATCAGCGGTGTGAGTACCCAGGACACATGACCAAAAATTGTTGATGCTGTGTTGACGCTCATTTTCACGATGGGGCAAGGAGGGTATTGCAATCTGTTTTACCTCTAACGGAGGCCAAAAATTCCAATATGACCGACTGCAACCTACCGGCAGTGTGATTACCCCGGACACATGACCCAAAATCTTTCACGCTCTGTTGACACTCATTTTCAAGATGGGGCAGGCGGGGTATTGCAATCTGTTTTGCCTATAAAGGGGGCCAAAAATTCCTTTAAAACTGACTGCAACCTACTGGCAGTGTGATTACCCAAGACGAATGACCAAAAATCATCGACGCTCTGGTGACGCTCATTTTCACAATGGGGCATGCAGGGTATTGCAATCTGTTTTGCCAATAAACATGGCCAAAGATTCCTTTATCACTGACTGCAACCTATCGGCAGTGTGATTACGCAGGACGCATGACCAAAAATTGTTGACGCTCTGTGGACGTTCCTTTTCGAGATGGGGCAGGGATGTTATTGCAATCTGTGCTGCGTATAAAGGTGGCGAAAAATCGCTTCATGACTGACTGCAATGTATTGGCGGTGTGATTACCCAGGATGCATGACCAAACATTGTTGATGCTCGGTTGACACTCATTGTGATGATGAGGTAGGGAGTGTGTCGATATAATTGTTGCCTATAAAGGCGGCCAATAACTCGATTGTGTATAACCATGACCGAATCAATTTTCAATTACCAGATGAACATGACCTAAAGTTGTTGACACTCCGTTGACACTCATTATGGCATGGGTGTATCCACAATATGCAATCATTTGATTTGGCGTAGTCCATCATTCACATTGTTTTGGCAGCCTTTCTAGCGTTTTCATTTACTTTCATCTTGATCACTACAATGTTGTTTGATAATACATATAAATATATAATAATTATCTCCAAAATCCCGTGCCTTTCAATCGATGCTTGTCATTACTTGCAGGTTCGCTCAACTGGCTGCTCTGGTCTTCAAAATGGATGTTAGCTGCATTACCACAGAACAGACAGTGTACTAAACAGTGGATGTTCCTTCATCAGTCAGTGTATCTGGATCGAAATCTGTATTGTGCTGGCTATTCTGGGTAGATGCATCAAGATTGAAAAATTAAGCACAGGGAAGAGATGAATGAGAATACGCATACCAGGCCAGCGAATTGACGATTTGGGAGGGTTGGGCTCCGGTATTGTTACCAGTTTGGGCGGGTGGAGTGCCGGGCAGGTGGGGCGCCGGCTGTCCGCGTCGGGTGGGTGCAGGTGCACCTGTTCCTTTGCGTCTCCAGCGTGTCTGCAGATTCTTTGCGGTTCCATTTTGGCAAGGAAGGCTTCCGGATGTGTGGTTCTGAAGAATCATAGCCGGGTGTATTTCTATCGCAGCCATCACCTGTTTATGCCCCAGAAACTCAACACCCTCCTTCTTCTCTTCTTGGACATCAGTGCGAGGTATCTTGATCAGATATTTTGTTTCCTCGATTACGGTGCATGAAAACCCATCTTTAGTCATTTTGGCGATATTCAAGGCCAGGCACATGTCGGACTGTTCCAGCTGTACCCGACCTCCTTGCCCTGCCATAGTTGCAGACATATCGAAAACCTACAAGAAATTAGTTGCTGCTTCTAACAATGAGATTCGGCTATTACCTCTACCATATACGCTTCTGTAGCCTTCTCTAAGGTGATCAAAGCCTGTTTTGTCCACTCACAGGGATGCTTATCAGGAAATTCATACACAGAAATCCCAGAGCTGATAACATCATGATGTTCAATGTTGCAGACTGTGCGGAAAAATGCCTCTGTCGACCATGGAGGTTTCCCGTTATGGGCAGCAGAAATTGGTCAAGTAGCTCACTACGGACACCCGCTGTACATCATACAGTCAGTTGACGGCCGTTCACCTTGATATGGATAGACTCACATCCAACTGCAAGCTGCTTTTGATTTTTACTGCTTCCAGTCTTATGGATGATTGATAAATGTGCATCCTGGATCATATGGTTGTTGACTGCATTGGCAGCATCGCGGTGGACTAACTGGTGTCTGCGTTGTTGCGGTGTGCCTATGATTGCCATATTTAATGTAGCGCCTGCCAATCGGCTGCATTTAGATCTGCTCTCACCTGGCTGAGGTGGTTGTGTATCCATGATTTGCTGGTGTGGAATAGGAGAGGAAGATGATAACAAAAAGAAGTGGGAAGCCCTGAGGACTATATAGTTATCTTCATGTCAGAATAGAATCAGTAGCAGCCAACATGATCTTTATACTCAAGGTGAATCCTGCTGAGTATGGCTACCAGTTGCAGATGTTTCCAACTGCCCTGCGATGTGCAATAAGTCAGTCCGATGTACGTTGTGTGTTAACATGGATCAATTCCGATTAACGACAGCCAAAATCGCATCATTTTCAGATATTTTCGGGATATCGTTTGAGGGGAAGGACATCTGTCGATGTTGGCCTGAAATAATCCCCAGGTGATTACACGAAACTGATGCTCACAATGAAGTCATGTTGTACGGTTAGCTTAACTATTCCGAATTTGTTGACATTCAGAAGGGAGATTTTGCTCTGTTCAAGATGAGTAAACGTACCAACCTTGACATAAAAAACACAGCTTGCCTCCATATTGTCCATGACTTGCAACATCCAATATCTCGCCCAACAACAAACTCAATGCAAACTATAATGGTCAATGCTCTGAAAAAGAACTATTTGCCACTTCCGGCAGCCAAATCTAGCAAATTGACAAAGCGGTCCACCCAACGACGTCATGAGGGAATAAAGGCGAGAGCGGATAGGGGGATTGCGCAGCTTGCGATCCAGAAAGAAGCTTGCGGCCAAGAAACGAAGAAACACAAACTTCTTAAGCAATGAAGAGAAAAACAAATGGATTGATGATTATGTTGAGAGAGAAACCGCTGGGGCAAGAAAGCGAGTTGAAGACGCAGAGGCAGCGATCAGGCAGCAGCAGGAAGATACAGAGGCAGCTGAAAACTCAGGATTGACGACCAGTGCGCCCAAAAAAACATTTTTTGAGATGATGGTTGCTATCGGAGAGAGTCTGAGCAATATCGCAAGTTCCAACAATGGGAGGGTTTGGGAAGATTGGGAAGATGAAGATGATGAAGAGATAGAGCAGGGCAAGCTGAGCGAAGATGATGAACCTGGCTGGGTGATGGGCACAATCACCAAAACAGTGCAGCAGCGCATGGAGTGGTTTTGGCTGATGCGGATGAAGGTTGACAAATTGACACAACCGGGATGGGAGGATGCAGCCGACTACTTCCGTGAAAGCTGCAGGAAGTACGGCACATCAGAATTGAGGGTTCCGGCAGTGATTCAACCGCAAACGGAAGATGATACAGTGGCACCTGCACTGACAACATTTGCAGAGCATATGGAGTGTCTTGACATGGTCCCCAGAACATTGCAAATGCCGCAAGGGACTTCTCGACCAGGAAGTAGTCATATAAGGCTAGGTTGTGGGAAGCTGAAGTTGAACCCAAGTAAACCCGGTCTTGTGTCCGCCACAGGGCCTGATTTGACACCTTTCCTGATTGCGAAGCCCGTTGATCCTCTAAGCTGTACCCCTGCATATAGCATCCCCAGCTAATCACCATATAGAAATCGGATTCGGACAGAGATATGGTGACGGCTCCTGCGTCAGCGGATGAATAATGAGACAAATTTGTATTTTTGACATCATATCTCTGTGAAATGCAATATGTGTTCCAATTTTGCTATGTGCCAGCTTTTTCTTGATGTTAGTGACCAAATTGTGAGACATGATAATTCGTCTGTTTAGGTGAAAGGGTCGAATGCACAATGCGAAAGCTGCAGAATCCTACTCAGGCTTCAACATGCCCAACACGTTCGATTTCTGTTTCCTGATTACTGTTAAGTGTGAAAGCAACAGCCAAATTAGTGACGAATTATACTAACAAAATTCAAGTGAGTGATGTCTTACAAGTCATCCGAAGCGCGGTCAGTGCTCAATATCAATCTGTCTGAAAGATGATGGTCATGCTGCATTCATCCATGCAACCAACTGCATAACTCTCCACACAGACCTGGTGGACATGGTTGAGATATTTGATGTTGCTTATGGTATGTCATGGAAATCGAGGAGAAGGAGCTGGATGAGGAAAGGTGAGAAACTTGAGCAATATTTACCAAAAACTAGTGAAACGATCTATATGCCATAAATTGCCAGACAGAAGCGCAGGTATGTGACAGGGCCATGTCATCTATCCCTTAGATACCCTGAATAGAGGTTCATCAGACATTGAGAGATAACAAAGATCCTTCATGCAAATGATAATACTTACAAACGCAATATCGGATGTCAATGATGCATATACAATTCATTGGGTACAATTATTGATTGTACGAAGGCTGTTTCAATGTGAACAATGTGAGCGTCAACAGAGTGTCAACAATTTTTGGCCTTGCATCTTGGATGACTCTAAGGGCTGCGCCGCAATATTAACTCATAATAGAACCATTAGTGTTCTTTCTAAGCAGAAATAGTTGCGATATCAATGCTACTACATCCTAAATATAAGCGTCAACAGAGCGTCAATGACTTACGGCCTTGAATATTGGAAAATCCCAAGGTTTTACAGCGATATTAGCCCATAATTGTACTGTCGGCCGCCTTTCTAGGCACAAATGGTTGCGACAACATCGCTGCTATGCATGAAATATGACTATCGACGGAGTGTCACTGATTTTTGGCATTGCATCTTGGATAATCAAGGGGCTGTGCCACGACATTGATCCATAATCGAAGTATCGGCTGCCTTTCATGGCATAAATGCTTTCAATGACATTGTAACTATGCCCTGAAAATGAGGATCACCGGAGTGTGAAAGATCTTAGGCCATGAATCTTTGAAAATAATGGGGCTGTGCGACCACATTGATCCATAAACGTACAATGGGCAGGCTTTGTACGCCAATATGGTTGTGACAACATCGTAACCATGTCTGAAAATGAGCGCCAACGGAGTGTCAACGATTTTTGATCTTGCATCTTGGATACTCTAAGGGCAATACCACGCAGCTAACCCACAATCAACCCACTGGAAGCGTTTATCAGCCAAAATGCTAGTGACGATATCGTGTCCGCCTCCTACAATTGAGCGCCCATGGAGCATCAACATTTTCTGTGGAGGCTTGGCAACCTACACAGCAATAAAGTGCATTGTGCTGTTCCTAAATTGTGTTTTACGTGGTCAGTCTTTGCAATATGTCCTTGTATACAATTTGACAAATATGCATGCAATGTCTCACAGATCTGATTTTTTTGCATGTAGCTCTAGAGCCAATATTTGAGAATCTGCATTCTGCTTTACTATAACGTTACTTTCGGCTGTCTCTCAAGTCATATTACCCAGAGTTCTAATTCCTACCGCCCTGTCGGATTCAAAAATTTTCAATCATTTATTCCTAGAGGATGTGATCTCTTCCAAACATGAAGGAGTCTTTATTCGTGATTGCAGCGACCTAACATTACAAATCATCTTCGATGCTTCGTGGGCATCAATGAATGTGGGCTCGAAACGTCCGATTGCTTGGAATCATTCCAGACATGTGTCTTCATGGCGATTTTATATGCACTGCGCAATTGAGGAGACTGGCAGCCCTGGAATCATATGTATGGTTTGTCATCAAGTTCTTCGCCATCCATCAGAACATGGGACCAGCTCAATGGGAAAACACTTGCTGGCAACAGCTCACATCGCAAAGTTAAACAAGTTAACCGTGTCAGAAGTTACTGAATTACTAGTTAAATGGTCGAAGAAACAACTTTGGTGTTCCTACAGTGGCAAGGAAGTCAAGGAATCACAATACTAAGTTCGCAGAGGAAATTCATATTTGACATACCGCTTAATCCATGTTGATCGAAATGACAGACATAATGTTCCAAACTGGCAGCTAAGGACTAGGAAACTTCGGAATTTCACCAACACATGTGGAATCGCTACCTGATATTTGGATTTGTTTTGGCTCATATCCCACGGAATGCTATGTCAAATCTCGAGGTATAACGGTCATATCAAGCATTACGAAGTGACCTTGGGCGGCGGTACGCCTCGACCCTGAGCAACATGTGCCGGAGGGACTATGTACTGACCGTGGATGCAGTTGAGAAAACATCCCCGACACATAGTGTTAGCAACTGTTCCGGACCGTCACTTTGGGTCCAGGTCCGGGTCCAAACCCAATTGTTGCCAAATTGGGGGTCCGGGTCGTCAAGAAACTTGATCTGTCCACACGGGTACGAATCCATGGTAAAATCCCAGCCAGTCTGAATTGGGCTGGTTCTCAGCGGGTCCCCCAGCGGGTCCAGCTGTAGATTCATATAAGGCTTTTGTATTTGCAGTTTGTTAATAGTATCTCATCAAAATCGCGTTTTCAGCAACCAATAATGTGCTTTTGCATGTTGTGCACTTTGCAATATTGATTAATTTGGTATCTGTGTTTCACCTTTGATATATGGTATTTTTGCCTATCAAGGTGGTCAACAATACTGTTATGCGCGCGAAAATATGCGCAATGCCTTGATTCCAAAATATGCAAGACCTACAACTGTTGACACTCCATTGACGCTCATTTTCAGGATGCAGCAGGGAGTATGTTGCCGTTGTTTTTGCCTGTAATGGCTGCCAGTATCAGATAAATGGCTGCCTGCAACCAATCGGAATATACCTAATCCAAAATGGAATGCTGAAAATCGTTGACACTCTGTTGACACTCATTCTAGGACTGGGGTGGTGACCATGTTGCTATCTCATTTGTCTATAGAAGCTGCCAATACGTCCGTTATGAATAACAATGACCAAGTCACTGGTGAATCACCATACTTGCAAGACCACAAAACGTTGACGCTCCATTGACGCTCATTTTAATGTATTGTACATTGAACATCTGCTGCCGTTGATAATTGTTTTCATCATGACTTGTCCTTATTGGTTTTCTTTCTGTCCGATTGAAACTTGGACCTGTGGCAAAGCCGAGCGACGTAACATTCATGCACTGTTTACTCTCACTTGACTCAAAATGATGTATCTCGCCAAAAGATTCATTGTGCCTGCTATACATCTGTTTAACGAACGATATTCACAAGCAACTTCGTACCATTCACCCATAATATATCCCAAAGTGAAACTCTCGGTCAAGCTACATAATGAAGCTGGTGAACCATTGACGCAATCTGTCCTACTTTTTCTTCACTCCTTCATTTCTCCTCCTTTCTATTGCATTGACCGTGACCAACACCACTTCAGCCAGTCTGTTTGACTTCCATGTTGGTCGAACCAATCCGGGAACATTTGGGGCGGCACTCACATCCTGCTGCTCTGGGCATTCCGGAAGCTCGATGCCGTTGTTGTGCTCCATATCTGATTCATCATCTGCCACGCAATCGTCTCCGCTGTCATTTGGATTATTGAAGTCACCATTCCAGTTCAGCCAATTTTTAGTGTCTGCAATGCTTGCAGGTGCGCTATCCTGCTCATTTTCGACTGGATGACGGTTGATTCTCAGGATTCAGTGGACATTCAAGATCCGAGTTCATCCTCCAGGCAGGTCCTTTGCAGTCAAAGCTGGTGGCAAAGGTGATCTTTCTGACAATTTGAATGCACCCACACCATCATGTCGAAAGAGTGACCAGGAGGTTTCGATGATCGCTTCGGTGTCTGAAATGTATCCAACAGCTGTCATTTGTTTGTTTTGAGCACGAGATTCCTTCTGTGTAGCATGTAGGTTCTGGCTGCCCTGCCACATATCCAAAAAGTCGTGAACCTTGGCCATTCTGTGCAATTTCCTTTCCTCTGGCTCTTTGTTCATTTCCGAGTTGTTTTCCATGTTCGTTGTATCGGATACTGGGTTATTTCCCACCAAGATCCCAGTATTGGCTCGAGCAAACAGCCTCAGAACGACTTTTTCATGAAGGGTCCCGCCTGTTGTTTTCGACTGCCCCCAGTCAATGACATCTTGCCCAAGGGAAAACCAGGCCTCCACTCCGACTCCATGTGGTATGATATAGAACATATCGCATGCAACATTGGAGAGATCAGCGTTCTTGGAGTGCGTTTCCCATCGTTGGCACCACCGGTCGGGTATGTCCGGTAAACAAAATGTACCACTAATCTCCATTGGGTCAGAGTGGTAATCACTTCATCGGGGTGTCGTCTCGGCCACATTGTTAGGCGTTGAGTATTCCTCATCATCGCTGGACCAATCATATGGATCAAAGGATAATTGACAGGATTCAGAAGCCGTTGCAGAGGGGACGAGTTTGGTGCTCGGTAAGCTTTGGAGTGTAATGGCCGGCACATGTCGATGTTTAGCACAATATTCATACTCCACATACGTCAGAAAGGCCTCTTGGTATTGGGTAGTATAGGATGTCCCAACCTCAGGATTAATATACATTCCCTTGTCCCACTTCCTAAACAATCGCAACTTCCGGAAAGGACCGAGCATATGTCCAGCAATGAGAACCATTCCTGCCATTGAAGTCACTTCAGGGTGGTATTTCCACAGCTTCTGTCGAGTTAAGTTCACAGCGAAGAACAAGTCCTCCTTCCATGGAGTCATCTTCTCAGCCAAAGCTCGCATCTCGGCATCCATACGATCGAACATGTCATTGTACATTGCGATAATATGATGCAATCTGACTGTATGTCACTTCGACATCCACAGGGTCCAATATCGAAATGGCCTTAATACTTCCATGATATTCTTCACAATGGTCCATTCATCCTGAGTTGTGAAAAGTGGCCCATAATCGGTGTATTGTGGATTTTGGAGGGACTCGCATGTGAATTCCTGTAATCAGTTGGCTCACTTGATCAACTCCAGTGTTGAGTTCCAATGTGTCTTCACATCCATAATCGGAAGTACTGAAATGTGGACTTTCGGGTTTTGACAGTCGATGAACTCATTTCCGCGACCAGGTGTCGGCCGAATCGATACAGCAAGTATTCTCTGCCATACGAAGGTCAGTTTCAGACGTTTCAAAATATCATGAAATACATACTGTCTCAATTATCAATGCTAAACCTGATCTCATGGCCGACACCTTGTTGATTCAAGCATTGCACTCTGTGCGACATCTTTGACTCTTCCTGATGTCTACGCTTTCATTCTCTCCCAATTGCTGATTGTGCTCAGGGGCGTCCCAGGACTTGTTGCGGCCTTTTACCCTGAGACTGCTCATGAATGCACCTGAAGCCAGCTGTATGACGTGCGCCATTCATGGGATATGGTTCCTCAATGCAGGACACTCGATTCCAGAGGCCTCAAGGGTCGATTGCAGGTCGTGTGTCACTGAGTAATCTGAGGAGCATTTTCAGTTGTAATTCCAAGCAAACAGCCGTTGGTAAGTTCAAAACGATCAAGCACATTCTTCAAATGTACGCCTAGCCTTGCTCCAGTATGTTGGCTCTTGACCTATCATCTTTATTTAGCTTTTGGTAGCAGAAAAGAATAGGTGATCAACCTCATCGAAAGTGAATTGAACTTCACGCAATGCCCAATTTCACTCCATATAGTAAGCAATGCCGGACATTATGGCTAGTTTATTCTTTAATGTCCCTCCGTCCAGAGCTAAACTAACTTTATTTCGTGACGGCAACTGCTTCTTCATTGCATCCACGGTCAGTGCATAGTCCCTGCGGCAAATGTTGCTACAGGTTGCAGTGGATGGCAGCACGAGTTCAACGCGTAATGCCTTATATGACCATCGAAGTTCCACATTCGATATAGAGTTCTATGGAATATGGGCCGAAACAAATCCAAACAGGAGATAGCGATTCCACATGTCTTCGTGAAATTCGGAAGTTTCAAAGTCCTTAGCTGCCATTTTGGAATGGTTTATCAGTCATTTCGGTCAATATGGAATAACCTGGAATTCAAATATGATTTGACTCTGCGAACTTACTATTGTCATTCCTTGACATCCTTGCCTCTTCAGGATGGCGAAAGCTGTTTCATCGACCGTCAAAGTAGTCAATTCAGTGACCTCTGACTCTGTTAATTCATTTAACATTGCGATGAGAGCTTTTGCCACCAAGTGCTTGCCCATTGAGCTGGTCCCAAGTTCTGATGGATGGCGAAAAACTTGATACCAAACGATACATACGATGCCAGGGCTGCTGGTCTCCTCAATCCCGCAGTGTGAATGGAATCGCCATGCAGGCGCAGGTCTAGAATTACTGCAGTCAATAGGATGTTTCGAGCCTATATTCATCGAAGCCCACCAAGCATCGAAGATGATTTGTGAATCAAGATCTCTCAAATGACCAATAAAGACACATTCATGTTTGGAAGTGATCATAACCTCAAACAGTGATGTGTTCAAAGATATTGAATTGGATATGGCGGCAGGCAGTAGAAAGCTGGGTAATCCGACACGAAAGACTGCTGAAAATGATGATACAATTAAGCGGACTGCGGGTCCTTAAATATTGACTCTACAGCTACAAGCAAAAAAATCGGATCTGTAAGACATTGCATGCATATTTGTGAAGTTGTATACAAGGTCAAATTGGAAAGACTGACCGCTGGAAACTCCATTCAGGAACAGCACAATGCAGTTCATCGCTGTGTAGCATTCTGAGCCTCCACAAAAACTGGTGATGCTCTGTGGGCGCTCAATTGAAAGAGGCAGACGCGATATTGTCACGAGCATTTTTGCCAATTCAGGCTGCCGATGGGTTCATTGTGGGTTATCTGCATTCCATTGCCGTTAGATTATCCAAGATGCAAGATCAAAATTCTTTGAAGCTCCACTGACACTCCGTTGACGCTCGTTTTGTCACATGGTAACAGTCCTGTCGTAACGATTTTTGCCTAGACACGGGGCCAATGTTCGATTATGGATCAATCCAGTCGCATAGCCCCTTGATTTTCCACGATGCCATGCCTTGAATCAATGACGCTCCATTGATGCTCATTGTTAGGGCATAGTGACAATGTCCTCGAAATCATGGTTGCCTTGAAAGTTGGCCGATAGATCAACTATGGGTTAATGTCGCTGTACAGCCCGTGCATTGTCCAACATGCAAAGCCAGAAGTCGTTGATGCTCCGTTGACCCTCATTTTGAGGAGATACTAGCGATGTTGTCGCAACCATGTTCGCGTAGAATAGCAGCCAATAGTTTCACTATGGCTTAATGTCGCCGCACAGCACTTGCATTGACCATGATGCAACGCCAAAAATCGTTGACCCTCCGTTGATGCTTATTTTTAGGACATAGTAGAGATGGTGTCGCAAAAATGTTCGCCCAGAAAGGCGGCCGATAGTATGATTATGGCTTAATGTCGCCGCTCAGCCATTGGAATATCCCACACGCATGGCGAAAAGGTGTGGATGCTCCAGTGATGCACATTGTTAGGACATAGTAGCGATGTCGTCGCAACCATTTTTGTCAAGAAACGCGGCCGACAGTTCGATTATGGCGTAACGTTGCCGCCCAGCACTTGCATTTTCCATGATGGATGGCCAAAAGACTTTAACACTCCGTTGATGCTCATTTTGAGGACATAGTAGCGATGTTGTCGCAGCGATTTTTGCCTAGCAAGACGGCCATTATTATGATTATGGCTAAATGTCACCACTCAGCCATTGGAATTTGCCAGATGCATGGGCAAAAGCCGTTGAGACTCCGTTGACACACATTTTCAGGATATAGTACCTATGTTGTCGCAACAATTTTTGCCAAGAGAGGTGGCGGACAGTTTGATTAGGGAGTAATAATGCCGCACAGCCCTTGCATTATCTCTGATTCAAGGCCAGAAGTCGTTGACACTCCGTTGACGCTCATTTTTAGGATGCAGTAGTGATGTTGCCATAAACATGTTTGCCTAGAAAGGTGGTGGATAGTTCGATTATGAGTTAATGTCACCGCGCAGCCCTCTGGATGTTCCAAAATGCAATGCCACAAATTGTTGACGCTGTGGTGATGTTCTGTTGAAGCTCATTTTTAGAATGTGGCAACAAGAGTGTCATTGGCCTTTTTCGCTATAACGCCCAGTAATACATTCACATCAGCAGTATGTGACAATGCCGCCCATTGATTGCCAAATGTGTAAGACTAAATATTGTTGACACTCTGCTGACACATAGATTAATCACATCGAAACAGCCTTTGTACAGACAATAATTGTATGGAACGAATCGTATAAACATTATTGACATCCAACATTGTGTTTGTATGTATTACTGTTTGCATCCAGGAGTTTTGTTAGCTCTCAATTTCTGATCAATTGCAATCCACACTATCTGAGTGAGAAATGACGTGGCCCCATCACATTCCCACGCTTTCTGCCGGTAATTGACGGCATGTAGATCATTTCACCAATTTTTCGTAAATATAGCTCGACTTCCTCACGTTTCCTTATCCAGCTCCTTGTCCGCGATTTCCATGATGCACCATAAGCAATTTCAAATATCGCAATCATGTGCACAAGCTCTGTGCGGACAGTTATGCAGTTGGATACATGGATGAATGTACCATAATGGTCGTTGTTCAGACAGATTCGTCTTGCGCATTGACCGCACTTTCTATGACACGTATGACATCACTCACTTCAATTTTGTTAGTATATTTCTTCACTGATATAACTTTTGCTTTGTCGCTTAACAGTCACTGGAAGATAGACATCATGTTGAGCTGATTGGAAGTACGGATATCACTATGCCAAGGACTATGATGTAACTTGCCTCTTTGGTAGTTAGCACCATTAGTCATTGATCGACCTTATGTCGATGCGACATGTCTCGTTACACGATCCAATAGACACACCTTCGCATACGCCCGCGCACACTCGACTACTCGAGCACACGCCACCGTACAACAGGTTATGAGCCCTTCCATTTAAAAAGGGAACCGACGATCAATAGTTCCATTTTGGTTTGTCGAGTGGACATCGTCACGGAGAAGCGTCTCCACAAGCTAAGCAATTACCCCGCACCCCGCCATATTTCTGACGTCGGCTGCTGGACATCACCCGCACACTCTGAGTGACAATGATAGCTGACGATTACGATATAACATCTCGTTACAGGATGAGTTCGACTACGATCACCATCACCAAGTTCAATGGCACGAACTATGCACAATGGGCAACCGAGATGGCCCTACTTCTCGAGCAGAAGCAAGTGTATGGAATCATCAAAGGATACAACGACAAGCCGGAAGAGCCAGCAGCAAACGCGACCGCTACAGAGAAGGCCGCTTTCAAAGACTGGATGAATCGCCATGGTGTTGCCCGATCGACTATCCAACTCGGCATGGAGCCG
>Ga0307512_10003111_pt1 | contig 19793 bp, 15 predicted proteins | sample 14_EM_MG_FD_200267 | JGI IMG/M metagenome (GOLD analysis project Ga0307512, IMG submission 200267) | Populus trichocarpa ectomycorrhiza microbial communities from riparian zone in the Pacific Northwest, United States - 14_EM | ecosystem: Host-associated > Plants > Roots > Unclassified | place... | reverse complement strand
AGCGTCACCCGTTGCATTGCAATCCCGATGCAAGCGTGTACCCAATGAACCCATTCCGATGTATGGTCACAGTTGGCCACTACGCCAGAGTGTTTGTTTAATATAGGAGACCGACAGAGTGAGAAGAGACGGCGAAACGGCGGTCGGAGGGCGATATGCAACGCGACGCGTGGTATTGATGCTGGGCGCGGAGTAATCTGGCACCGGGGTGTCTCTGACGGCTCTGACGGAGCGCGTCCACTCTGACGGAGCCATTCCGCCCGGACGGCAATGTTTTTTGCTGATGTACGATCGAGGATCTGGACTGCCCGGAGCAGCATGATCTGAGCGCCACGCCAAATGTTCCCGAATTGATTCGGCCTACACTGAAGTCAAAGAGACAGGCTGATAAGGTGTTAATGACAGTCAATGCAATCGAAACGAGGAGGAATAAGGGAGTGAAAAAATAGTAGGACAGAGTGCGTCAATGTTTCACCAGCTTCTTTATGTATCTTGAACTAGAGTTTTAGTGATATATTATGGGCCAATGGTGAGCAGTAGCTTATCAATATCGGTTGATAAACAGATGTATAGCAGGCGCAATGAAGCTTTTGGCAAGATACATAAATTTTAGTCATGTGAGTGCGAACAGTGCAAGAATGTTACTGCGCTCAGCTTTGTCACAAGGCCAAGTCTCAATCAGGCAGAAAGACTACCAATATGTTCAAATCATGATGAAAACTATTATCGATAGCAGCAGGTGTTGAATGGACAATACATACAAATGAGCGTCAACGGAGCGTCAACGATTTGTTGTGTTGTAAGTACGGTCATCAACCAACAATTTGGTCTCTGTGATGCATAACCGATATGTTGGCATCCTCTATAGGCGGAAGAGACAGCGACATGCTCCCTGCTGCATCCTGAGAATGAGCGTCAACAGAGCGTCAACAATTTTCAGCTTCGCGTCTTGGGTAAGTTATGTTCCGATTGGTTGTAAACATCCATTTGTCAGATATTGACAGCCTTTACTGGGAAATACTAAAGCGACATGCTCCCTGCCACATCCTGAGAATGAGCGTCAACAGAGGGTCAACAGAGCGTCAACAGTTTTAGTTGTTGTATATTTGGTAATCAAGGCATCGCGCTGATCTCCGGGTTCATAACGGAATTATTGACCGCCAGGATACACAAAAATACAATGTATCGAACGTCAAATACCGATTCCAAATTAATCGATATTGAAAGCTGCAACGCATGCAAAAACGTATCCTTGGTCATTGAAAACGCGATTTTGATAAGATACTAATCACATACTCCGAAAACAAGAGCCTTAATTGAATCGATGGATGGACCCGCTGGGTGACCCGCTGACCAACCGCCCAATTCAGACGGGTTGGGAGTTTACCATTGAACGGTACCCGAGTTCACGGTTCAGGCTCATTGACAACCCGGACCGCCAATTTGGCAATGGTTCAGGTTGGACCCGGACCCAGACCCGAAGTGACAGTCCGGATCAGTTGCTAATACTATATGTAACAGGTGGTCAAATGAACCGGTATGTCAGTTGAATTTTGTCATATCTACAATTATTTTCACCGCTTCAGTAGCTACGGCAGCTGCTTGGAGCTATCATTGTCCCATTATTTGGCAGTTCAGACCAGACACATCTTACAAACTATTAGGGTGACAAGCAGGAATGGCCAGTATATTTGAGTCTCAGAAACATCAACTCGATGATCAGATCAAAGTCTTCAAATCTTGGAAGCATCCCTGTTGCCCTTCTGCCAGTTTCTCCGAAAGATCACTTGAAAGAACATCGACAAGCAACTGTGGTGAAGGCACAACCAGTGCATAATCAGGAGGTTTTGAAGAAGGTCTTCCGACTTATTTTTCGGCATCTCGACGCACTTTTTCACACCAGACAGCGCATTCTTTGTGCTGATGGTCAGACACAGGAATGTTATCCTGTCCTCTCTGCATCAACTGCCAACTACTTTGAAAGCATTCACTTGCACTCGGTCAATCACCCCAATTGCCTGGGGAGAGAAGCACCGAAATCATTGTTTGGAGAAGGGAATACATTGTGATGGCAATTGAATGACGATTGGCAATCCTTACAAAGGATGATACTCACGACTCTGGGAGATAAGATGGAGAGATGGGAATCAAGACCATATCTGCTAGATCGAGTGGTTTGAACCCCAGAAGCCAACTTCTGGAATATGAAATGCATCTCCCTGGCAACTGTTATCATACCCAATATTCTTCATACCATCTATCTTGGTACGTTTCAGCATTTGATGGACCGGGTAATGTCATTCCTCGAACAACATGCCAGGATTGACAAATTCAACCAACTCTTGGTGATGATACCTCCATATCCTGGCTTTGCACGATTCAACAAGCCATATAGCCAGGTGATGCAATGCAGTGGTAAGCAGATGAATGGACTCGGGCACGTGATTGTGCCAGTTTCCGCAGCAACTCTTTTGAACCCTTTGGCGAGCCAAAGGAATCCCTTCACAAAAGCCCTGTTGCGCGTCGAGTACTAACCAGATTTTCACTTGATGGCACAGTACTGGTACTATACTGAAGCCATGATCGAGTACATGGAGAAGTATCAGGTGGAATTTCATCATCACAAGGATGTCTTCAGTTGATTCCACAGTCGTACATCTACAAAGAAGGTCTTGGAAGCCTCGAAGAAGTAGCTTACTTTGGACAAACAGGAGGAACTGGAGAGTGACCCCGCTTAGAACAATCTATCTGCCACTGCAAAGCGTTATCGCATTGATGAAAAGAGGATGCAGTTCAAATCAGACATCACACAACATCATGTTGACGAATTGTATTTCAACTTTGTGAAGATGCACCTCAGAAACCACTTCTCTGACCATATCCGCCAGCTTGGCAACCTCATGAATGCAAGCTCTGAGCTCCCAGACAGAGCGATGATGGATCATAAACAAGCGTACCGACACTCGAACCATCATGAGGCCCCCTGGCAGATTGTCAGTATGAAAACCCGAAATGAGGTGTTTCAGCACTGAGAGCTCAATGCAAATTCTGGAAAACAATGTCGTGACAATGAAATGCCTCTAACCAAAGTGCCTATTAAAGGTATGATGAAAAACCCACGACCAGATACCAAGACCCTTGAAGACTTGGCTGAGTCGTGTGCAATGCCAAAATTGTCGCTACAGAATCACATTGCCATCTGTTTGAGGAGATTTGCCAACTTCACAGACAACATTCATCACGATCAGGAGTTCAGTCATCTGAACGATGGAAAATACATCTGGGAGAATGCAGTAGCAATTCTGGTGACATCTTGTCAATCAGACAAGCAGGCAGTTCCCATGGTTCGTTGCACAGTGTCCACAAGGTGGATAAAGCATAAGCCACCAAGAAATGATACAGTGCTTCTCTGCATGGGGACAAGTCCGGATAGCCACTATAAGTCCACTGCTGGATGCATTCCCTTCACATTTTAAGGGTCTTGTTGTTGTCAAGGATGCTGGATCCACTGCTCCAGCACTTCTTGCCTTGGTTCAGACGTTTCCAACAGGGCTGATACGTCAGACTGCTGGTACGGTGAGTGTTTGGGAGAGATATCAACCTCCGATGCAACCCTTGCACCCTGGAAGCTACCATTGTAAGCCTCTGATTGGCGTCGGAACCACTTCTATCGTCCCTATAAGTGTGATCCAAGGGGTTACACACCCTCTTCCGCTGACGCTGCAGCCAGATTACGGGTGGTGGTACTTGAGTCACCCACTTGCCTTCAATGCTTTCAATCAGTTTTACATGTAGGTTATTCCATTCAATGTTTGAAGTAATCATTGCAGCGATATATAGAAATCTGATGTGTGTTTACTCTGGGTGTCATAATTTTGTTAAGGGAGTTGTGCAAGCTTGTGTATATTCAATGTCTCAAGGGATTAAATATTTAAGAATATTCTTCAAATCAATGAAACAGTTGCAAAAACCATCGGAAAAATTATAATCTAGAGGACCAACGTGAAAGAAACAAGTGCAGTAAACTAACTTAAATAACTAATCTAGTTTTTGAAATGTCGTGATGACACAATCATATCATTGAACGCTTCAAAGCATGGTGGAACAATGCAAACCAGTAGCTCAGATTATTTGTGGAGAATATGGAGAAGATTCTGTGCATGGGGTCCATTTTTGGAAACCAATTTCGCTTTTTACTCATGTAATCACATCTGGAGAGTATGGCTTCGGGTTTAAGGTGTTCTGGAATTGTGTCAGGGATGTGGTCAATTGTCTCAATACCTCCAAAATTTGCCCATTCTAATAGTTTGATTTTGTAGCATTTTGAAGACAACTATACACTGTGCAGGATATTCATGTATTCTGATCCACAACTTCCCAAGCATTGAGGAGCACTGGAGAAGTTGTCCAGGAGCACCTGAGGAGTACATTGCTTTGAATTCAACCTATGTGGAAGCATCTGGGAACCCCTGGAAGGATTGGTGTGGCTGTTCAGAGTTGCTGAGTTGTTCAGTTATAACTTCAAAACCATTTTACATTTTGCTGATGTCAATCTGTTCTGACAGGCCTTGCACCCCACAAGGAATTTAGGGAGATTATCAGGGAGTGTAATAATTTTCAAGATTGTTATAGATATTGGTTAGCTTTTGTCCAAGGTAACAAGGTATTGAGTCTTGAGAAAGACATGGAACAAAGAAATGACAGGTTTTGATTACATGACTATACTAAGATCAATATATGTTGCATTTGTTATTGGAATCTTAGTACCCCAGTAACGGTATTGGCTATGATATTCTCAACGTAGTGTAAATCCTATCAATTAGATACACTTTATTGCTTGTACAATTGTGACAATGGCCTGATTATTTATCCAATTATCAATTATTGAAAAAAGAAGATACTGAATAGTCGCTAGAATACAGTAAGGTGTAAAGTTATAAAGGCAACTTCAAGAGGATAGTCAATTTATATAATTATGACATTATTTTATACCATATACACCTCTATTGTACAGTATATAAAACAATATATTCTAGTGACTCTAATTGACTGCCTTGCTATATAACCTGTCATATAGTTGATTATGATTAACTTTACTGCTTACAGTGAATAATCAGGTGAATATAATCACAGTTTGAATGATTGATATAAATTGTACTTGATTCCTAGTTGTGAGTCAGCTGATTTATCAACTATAACTTCATTCAGTCAGTCTCTACTCAATGATTATAATTACTATTTCCAGAGTCTATCCAATTTACCCCCTGAAATGCTGCATGATAAGCTTTTTCTATATATGTACTATATATTCCACTTTGTAAGCTAAATAGTGACTTTCTAATAAAATACAATCACCCACTATATATGAGCAAGTCCACTTTGTGATAAAGATAAACTGTACTTGAGTACTATCTCTTATTAATGTAAATTACAGAAGAAATTTATATAATTAGAGATAGATACATATTGTATAAATACCACATTCTGAAAAACTGATCTGAGTAAACAAGTTGAACTAAGGTTGACTGGGATGAAAATATCACTGCACCAGGAAAAATGACCTTACACAATGCGTAACTCACAGAGAAGCTTTGTCTGTGACGGTAATCCATAGCATATTTGCTGCATGGCACTATGAGGACCTATGAACCTGCACGTAGACTAGATTACTATGATACGCATGCAATCATGTGCGCTTCATAGTTTACCTGCTGCATTCAACAAAACTGCCAAATGCACTTCTTTCCACACTCCCAAATACACTCTGAAGTACACTCCTGATTGCACTCGATTGTACACAACCAGCCTGCTTGACTGACTCACTTATGGAAGCTCTCAAGGCGCTCTCAATTGCACTCGATGGCATACTCTGAGCCTGCTTGGCTGTATGTTCCCAAGTAAACTCTCAAGACACTCTGAATTGCACTCGATGGCACACTCCCAGCCTGCTTGACTGTACGTTGGCAAGTAAGCTCTCAAGATGCACCCAATTGCACTCGAAGGCACACTCCCAGCCTGCTTGACTGTACGTTCCCAAGTAAGCTCTCAAGACGCACCCAATTGCACTGGATGGCATACTCCCAGCCTGCTTGGCTGTACGTTCCCAAGTAAGCTTTCAAGATACGCCCAATTGCACTCGAAGTCACGTTCCCACCCTGCTTGACTGTACGTTCCCAAGTACTCTCTCAAGATGTTCCCAATTGCACTCGAAGGCACACTCCCAGCCTGCCTGGCTGTACGCTCCCAAGTAAGCTCTCAAGACGCTCCCAATCACACTCGATGGCATACTCCCAACCTACTTGACTGTACATGTCTAAGTCGGCTCAAGACGCTCTCAATTGCACTCGATGGCATACCCCCAGCCTGCTTGACTGTACGCTCCCAAGTAAGCTCTCAAGATGTACCCAATTGCACTCGATGGCATACTCCCAGCATGCTTCACTGTACGCTCCCAAGTACGCTCTCAAGATGCTCTCAATTGCACTCGATGGCACACTCCCAGCCTGCTTGACTGTACATTTGCAAGTATGCTCTCTAGACGCTCCCAAGCACACTCCCGAGCACGCTTTGAAGTACACTCCCAATCTCTCTTGACTATATGCTCCCATATATGCTCCTGGGGTGCTCTATCCAGAGACTTGCTGAGTTGCAGGTGCCATGCACTGGGAGGCGGGTGGCGGGTGGCAGGTGGCAGGTGGCAGGTGGTGGGTGGCAGATGGTGGCCAAATCATGACGTCGGTCAATATTAGAGTCTGAACCTTATCTTTTGCGCACTCACCACGACAAGATCTCATAATGCCTCCTGGTCATGGTGTTGACAATTGCAGCCTTAGATTCTGCAGACAAGGTAGACAACTGGATCTTGGGGAGAGCAGATCTCTGACTCAGATTGTCCAGTGGAATCTGCTGCCTGTGTCTCACCAATTGTAGGCATCTGTGTTCGCTTTCGGGCATGGGCTGATGGTCATGAGGGCGATGGTAATGGTGTCGGTGATGGTGTCAGTGATGGTGTCGGTGATGGTGTCGGTGATGGTGTCGGTGATGGTGTTGGTGATGGTGTCGGTGATGGTATTGGTAATGGTGTCGGTGATGGTGTTGGTGATGGTGTTGGTGATGGTGTTGGTGATGGTGATGATAGTACAGGAAGCGCTTAGACAAGTAGGTTGGCTACGTCAACATTAGCACCAAAGCTTGTCCAGACTTAGAGCTTTCTATTAGCCAAAGCTTCCACAGACTTAGAGCCGTCCATTAGCCAAAGCTTCCACCCACTCAGAGTTTGCCATTGGCCAAAAGCTTCCCATGGAAAACTCTACTCCTCCCAAAGCGTGGCTCCGTCAAATGCGGCTCTCACAAGCGGACTGTCAAGCAGGCTCTCAAGCAGGCTCTAGAGCAGGCTTTCAATTGCCAGCAGGCTCTCATGCGGACTGGCAGTGATAGTGTGTACAGTACCGGTATAAGAGCGAAGACTGCAGGCAGTAAAACCAAGTATAGCTGCATCTCTGGCTGGCAGCCGTATATAGTTCCATCGGCCTACGCGCACATCTCCATGAATTGACTATACATGACTATAGGCTGTGTGTCACACAGGGGTCGACTTGAGGCTTGCTATGAGCTGCGCGTGTGCGCATGTGCACATAGTACAGCCTATAGTTGATTTGCACTTTGCCAATATGTAGCACTCTATTGACCCTGCTTGAATGCAAACTCATTTTTCACAGTGTATAATATCTTGCAAATAGTTGCATTGCAATGGAACATACTATTGTTTAGAGGTATTGCCTATAATATGTCATACTATCACTTTAACTGCAAAAACAGATCAATTATAGTGTTACAGAGGTTTTTCTGGATGTGAAGGTACCTTTAATAGGATTAACATAGCAATTACACTGGCATATAGCAGAAAGTATGATGGAACTGCTGGGGATATCAGATGTGAATAAAGGTTTCATTGTGTCATCAGTTTTGTGAAAATTTGTCATTAAAAGCCAATACTGACATCACAGTTTTAACCCATGTTAACTATTTCAAGCCTCAGAAATCAACTAGTGCCATCTAGCATCTTCGCATTGACTTCAGGTACTCGGAATTCACTATTTCTACAACTCCCCCTGTTTGGAAAGGGTTTATTCCTTTGTCAGTCTGGGCACGAGAAAACACTTACCCCCTGGCTGGGATTATATGCTCACATTTTAACTTAGCAAAATTAACCAAGGCTGAGATTTTCACAATTCAGTCTGTAGAGACTCAGTAAGGGTAAATGACGACTGCAATCGCTATCTAGCTTCAGTCATATGGTACATCCAATACCGCCAAATGCCGGACATGTGTTTATAACCAATTACGACCTTTGTACAACCCGCAAACAAAACTTCCTAATGTCAGCCCATTCCCTACTTTTCGCTCCCGGATCTGCAATTTCAACGACCCTCAAAACTGCCATCGCTAGATCCGGATTATTCTTGAGTTTGACCGGAGGCGATTCTATTGTCATCGCTTCTGGGCCCAACCACCTGAGGCAATATATCGCCTCTCTCTGATTTGCTGCCATTGCAACTAGTTCAAATGCCAGCTTGTAATACTCTGGGCCCCTCACAACTCTATGCAGTGGCAATCTCTTCCACCACTTCCACAGCCATTCCCATTTATGCCCAAGACCCAGTGCCGTCAGATAATCGAGATGATGTTGCCTAATGGTATAACAATAAGTTAAGTTCAGGCTAAGACTACTGTACCCATTCCCGTTCACAATTTTGGGATGCAATGTGAACTGTCCTGGATTCTGACACAGTCCAAGATCCAGCGGCGTACCCACTGTTGCGTCGTAGTTGATAAGCACTTGTCGAGCATCAGAAACAGGCTCACGCAAGAGCGCCAAGAAGTTCGCATATCGGAACTCTGGCCGATCTTCAATATCCACAGCTTCTTCAGGGCGCAGATAGTATTTCAAATCTTGAATATATGAGTCCATAATAGCAACCCGTGCATCTGCAGCTAAAGGCCAATCTGATCCAACAGAAGGGCGGAGCTCGGAGCAGGTTGCCTGATGAGACAGAATGACGTAGTAATGCTCTGCTTTTAAAGGCATTCCTTGTTGTCGGAGTCCCTGTAGAAATGCCAGGAGGGAGTTGACGGGGTAAAATTTCGGTTTGTGGGTATTACTTAGTATGATAAGTTCGACTTCGTATTTAATTTGCATGTCGGGGGCTGCAGAAGCAAGTGCTTTGTAAAAGGTCTTGAGAAAAGGGGTGGAAGATTTATCGCTAAACCCAGTTCCCGTTAAGGACTTGGGGCAGACCAGAGGCGATTTGAGAGCGTCAATATGTGCCTGAAGAATAGTTGAGCTAGAATCCTTCGTGGGCAGCGATAAAGTTGAAAGGTAGCAGGTAAGGTCACCTGTGCGGACGAACTCAAGAAAGGTGGGATGATTGGTGACGTTTACTGAAACTGAAAAATCGGGCGCAGAGGTAGTAAGCTGGCGTATATGCCGGGGACCGCTCACAGACAACAAAACGTTGTACTGAGTTTGAAATGGTTGAATTTCATCCGCGGCTTCTGAAGACTCCAGTACACCACCATCCTTTGCCTTCTCTTTCATCTGTACTGTACCTGTCACCCCCTGTTTCGTAGGCACGGTATTTATTACCTCCTCTTGTGGCTGCATAATCTCTTCAACCTCCTCTATCTCCCGTGCTGTATCCTTTGCATTCTCTTTTACCTGTACATTCTCGTTAACATCAACTGTCGCATGTCCTTTCGCTCGTATATCATTTACCATCTGTTGCCTCTGTAAACTATTCTTTACCTCCTCCGTCACCTGTACGGTATCTTTAGCTGTGGCATCCTCTTTTCCCCACGTCCACTCCCTTTCGGCTTCCCTCGCTGCATCCGCAATCCTGTGACGCTCATCCCTACCCAGTATGCCACGCCACAACCCGTCAATGTTCATATCCTCCCTCCTTGTCCGAGTGAACAGCTGCACAACAAGTCTCTGGCTACCACCATGAACACACACCCAGTCCGAGTTTCCAGCCTCTTCGACCTCTCCCATTTGAGTGGACACCACCTTTCCCCTTCTCTGCTTACGATGGTGGATGAGCTTCAGCTGGTTCCGCCCAAGTAGTCCATCTACATTCGGTGACCATTTATATTGTGTGCGCATGTAGCGACAGACTTTATCGGCGGTTGCATGGAGGTGGCGCACAGAGCGAGCAGTACCCACTAGCATTACCACATTTGGACCAATCGCTGGAGGTGGGTTCAGTGGCCGTAAGTCGAGGGTATTCAAATCTGTGATTCCATGAGCTTCGGAAAGTTGGTTGAGCATGTCCGCGAGTTCTGGGGGAGGGCGTTGCGGGAGCTCGGGCAAGATCTGTTTCTCCGCAGGCAGGTATCTAGGGGCTTTCGATGCCTTCAAGCGGAGGAACCATGGTATCGTGTCTGCCTTTGGGGCCTCGACAAGGTTTTTGGAGGAAGATTTGATTTGTGTCGCAGAATCTAATTGCATTCTGGTATGGTGAAAACTCCGAGCTGACACAGTCTGAATATGAGGCCGGAGGCACATCGTCGGTGGTGCTGAAGAGCGAATCCGAGTGGTGCATGCTGCCGTAAAGGATGTGAGGAGCTTGGTTGAGCAAGCGGTGCATCGTTTTTGGATGGCCATATTGATCTAAGGTGGAGGATGTACTTGTGGAGGATAGCGCCAAAAAATGACATGCCAATGTTCAGTGCATTTAAAAGACTGCCACAACGCGTGACGAGATCGCATTCTGCGCCAAGCCTGCCCCACTTGCTCCCCTCACCAGCGTATTTCCATATAAGTTAAATTCTTAAGTAGGTATACCAAATGTCAGTCCCCGAAGAAGTCACTTTGAGAAAGTTCATATTTAAACGTCCTCTTAACCAAGGTAATGTTGTCGTCTCATCCCGATAACATTGATTACATTTTACTTTTACTGACAAACACAAGATACACGTACCAAGTCAGTGAATCTGTTGGGAACTATTGACTCCCAGCCAGCAATCATTATTGCGGAAAAGACAGCATTCTCTACCGACACCAAGTTTCTCGATATTTTCTCGCGCCCGGATAATCTATTAGCACTCTCTTTAGTAGAGCGCAATGACATATATCATTGGTTCCTAGCCTCACAAACATCTGGCGAATTGCCACAGCATGCAGATGTCAAGCTAACCCTAATATTTCCTGCGACGGAAACCCATATCCGAAAATGTTCTGCTCAAAACCTTCGCATGGTGACAGAAACCCCGGATATCTACCAAAAGTTTGTACTGCCATATGTCAATTCCAAGAGAGATAAAGGAAGATTGAACTGGGTTTACAATATCTTGGAGAAGAAGGTGGAAAGCCAGAGCATTATCATTGAGGATACTGACGATCAAGATGGCTTCATGTTGTTGCCGGACTTGTATGTTGGCTGCATCCCAGGCGTAGTAGCAGAAACGCTGACTCCGGTAGGAAATGGGATAGAAAGACAATGAGCAGTCTGTACACCCTGGCACTGGTTCGTAGGAGCGATATCAGTTCGGTAAGGGACTTAACGAAGAGGGATGTGCCTTGGCTACGGCGTATACAGAAAAACATTCTGCGTGGCATTTGCGATAAGTACCCAGAAATTGAGGAGGATCAGATCAAACTTTACGTCCACTGTGAGACACCGCAACCGGATAACTGTAAATTCCCGGCTAATGATTATGTGTTAGACCAGCCCTCATATTATCACTTCCACATACACGCGGTTTCGATCTCACACGACGGAGGAGCTGGACAGGCGGTGGGTAAAGCACTTTTGCTAGGGAATGTCATTTCCCAGCTTGATACTATGTACGGTGGCGAGGACGCGGGATTTGCTCAAGTGGAATTTACGTATTTCTTGGGTGAGGAGAGTGAGCTGTGGCAGAATGTGTTTGCAAAGCTAAAGCAGAAGGATTGAAATGTTGCTAGATCTAAGCCGGTTGACTTATGGAGAGCGATTTAGTACAGTAGGGCTGTGATGAGGAAAGTGTTCATACTTTCATGGAGCGAGCGGGTTAAGGATGTATTTCAATGATATCACGTGATTCTGGTTTTGGAGATCGCCCAATTGTAGATAGTGATAGGACTTTAACGCGAATCACCATTCGTGTCCTCCCATTACCATTACCATCGCCATCTTTACCCTCACTAACAAACATTAATACCTATCCTTATCCTATCCCTTTGTCCGTTCGCATAATTTTCAGAGGGTCGTGCCTACAACCCTCCGTTTTCACCTTCGTTTGCGTTTGTTTCGTGGATATGGTAGCTTGATCTACTGCCGGGATAATTGGTTTTGATTTCCCTCAGTCTGTATTAGGGACTAATATCATTCTCTTTCCTGCTTTACTCGGTAGAATCTGGTCTACTTCTCTTTGCGACGTTGAAATGAACGGGTCCAACAGTACTTATTCCATCCATCTTCCACCCATCGATGTTGATGATGCTCTCCAATACACCCCACTTTCTTCCATCGTCCCCCTCTCTACAGGTAGGCTAAAAGGCATCATGCCGGGTCTCCTGCAACAATATTGACTAACTACTATTTGATGCTAAGATGTGATTCCAATACCTTTGATCGCCACTGGCGCTGGATCATCTCTCTATCACTCGGAAATCGAACGGGAAAACTCACGGCAGGCACTGGAAATGCTCGATCGGCGGACTGAATCGGACCCAGATTCGAACTATATTAGAAAATTCGTTCACGATATCTCGTCACAAATTAGCCCAGCTGCAACTACAGAATAGTGGGTTACCTGCAGACCTAACCGAAATTAGTTCAAGGCTAGAACTACATGAAAATGCTGATAGTCCGGTGCAGTCGTTTCAAGTCTTTAGCAAGTCATGATACCTCTGCTTACAGCTCAAACCATAAGGCTGGAGAGATACTGCGCAGTACTGGAGCAGGAAAGTTTGCAGAGATGATTGTTGGAAGAGCCAATGTCTCTTTTTCTAGTAAACCTGCTTCGTCAATATCCAGCCCTAATTATTTTACTGACGTTCATGTTTTACAGACCAACGAAGCTCAGTTCCAGTAGCAAAGATTCAGAAATCAACTGTTATGCCCTCCTACAATGTCCTGCCCGCCAGGCAGGCAATTTCTACGTCAATGCCCAGCTTTCACAGTAATGGCAACTCCCTCTCCATCTCCATTGCGACTCCACATGGTACCATGCCAATCCATTTTCCTCCGCAACACAGCTCGTATGGCCAATCTTTTCAAATCCAAATACCGGTTTCAACTCCACACAACAGGTTACAAACGCCAAACAACCGGAGGTATGCATCATTGTCGCCAACCCCTCCTACTGGATCACAGGTTGTCCAGGCTGTCGTTCTTAAGCCTTCTCCTCATATAGACCGATCAGAGTACACGAAATACGAAAAGCTCGATCAAAAATTGAAACAGTCAAAACCATTTTCAGCAAGCGCTGCCTCCAGAAACCGAAAACGGACACGGTCTCACTCCGATGACGACGATGACGGGCCTATAGCTGTCGGAGTGGATCAACGTGCCAAGGCAGATAGCTCCCTTATGAGTCTACTGAATATCATAGATTCTATATTCCAAGCACAGGACAATCTCGAGGCCGATACGTCTGAAAGATTCAGCGAGAGGAACGAAACCTCCAAGTTTTGGATGTCCGGGACGTCTGGTCCATGCCTCTCCACTATTATGCAAACGAAGCTGGAAAGTTCCATCAAGAAAGTTATATCGTTGAAACGGTTTGCACAAGTCCCCGTCGACGATCTCATCAGGCTTGAGAAGCTCTGCGACAACACATTGAAAAGGACTGAAGCGGAAAACATCATACCCCCCGAAGACCCTGCAGAATCTGATCTTGAGGACTGGTTATCACGGATAGGCTTGGTTGATAACGGCCTCAAGTCTGCTAAGACGGTGCTCCGGATCATGGCAGGAGGGCGAGTCGAGAAACAGATTTATTCAGAAGACCTGCTGGCTAGCGTTCTATTACTTGTCAAGAATCTAATAGAAGGAACTCTCAACCCTATGATCGAGATGAGATCTGGAGGAGATCATCAAGCGGCATTCAAGTCTGCATTTGCCCAGAAGAAAATACTTGGTGGCCTTTTGCATGAGGTTACGAACGTTCTTTCTCTTTTTTCACAAATGCTCGCGAATGAAGAGGCTACAGAATCCGCCATTAACTCTGCACTATATATGGCTGCTGCAATAGTCTTCATCGAGAACGCTAGTAACGAAAAAGATTCCCTCTTTGGTATCCAAAGGGTCGAAGTGTTCAGGATGGCCGCAATGGATATTCTTGCGAAAATTTTCGCCCGTTATCCTGATCAACGATCAAATATTATATTTGAGCAGATCCTGACAAATTTGGAAAAGCTGCCGGTAAATCGAGCAACTGCAAGACAGTTCAAACTTGTTGAGGGGGGGAAAAACGTTCAACTGGTAAGTGCGTTGATCATGAGGCTTGTGCAAACTGGCGGGACGTACCAGCCCAAAAAGAGAAAGCGTGGACTGGTACCGGATGAAACTGGAGAATTACAGTTCGAGGAAGACGATGACAAAGACCAGGATGAACGATCACCATACGAGACAGTTACAAAATTGTATCATATCTGTAGTCCACTCCTTGAGGATGCACAAAAAACTTCTAATGCAATTGTCAATTACCTTGTCCAGAAGGCTATGAATACAACGAAAACCGGGGATCAGCCGTACAGACATCTTTTGGACATATTCACAGAGGATTTCCTGGCGGTTTTAGCATCTCCTGAATGGCCTGCAGCAGAATTACTTCTACGAAGCCTGGCGCGTAGTATGTGTAATATCATCGACGGGGAAAAGCAGTCCGTCACAGCAAAAATCATGGCTCTGGATATGCTAGGTGTGATGGGGAGTGGGATCTGTGATTTGGTTGTCCATCTTCGGGAGGGTCGTCGGAATCGAGAAGGAGGCGGCGATGCCCAAATTTCCCTGCTTATTGATAGGTACTTGGAAATTGAGAGCAGTGGAGCGAATAAAACTAGTGCTGTTGCCGCTCTAGATGAAGAATTGCTTGACTGGGAAGGCCCCTTCAGGATATCACTGGAACACTTATTCGAGGCCAGAACACACGACAACTCCCTCCAAAGTGCGTGCGGGTATTACCTTACCCTGTGGAGCTCCAAGATTTGTACACTGTGGGACAAAGTTGTGGAGGAGGAGGATGATGACATCGCAATAGATGTGTCAAGATGTGCGGCAAATCTCAAGCAAATGACCTTGCACCGAGAATGGGATGATGACATGGACATCAATGCATTCACCCCGTCCCAACTCAGGCAAGCATATGCACTTACCGTGCTTAACTTACCGTTCTGTCAGTTTTTCGATCAGCTCTTTAACCGCCTGTTACGATGTATGGACGACAATCAGGCCCAGTCGAGAAGTAAGGCGTTGAAATCTATTACACAGCTGCTTGGAAAGGACCCTACCATCTTAAACCGCACTCAGGTTATACCGTACATCATGAAGAAGTCAAAAGATGCAAGTCCGCTTGTACGCGACTCTGCAGTGGATTTACTTGGGAAGTGTATCTCCATTAAACCCGAAATCGAGGGAATGGTGTGTAAGACCATCATCGACAGGACCATAGACACAGGAGTAGCTGTACGAAAGAGATCAATGAAGATATTAAAAGATATCTATCTACACTCGAAATTGGAGAATCTCAGACTTATGATCGCTGAAGCTCTCGTGCTAAGGATCAAAGACAATGACAGTGGTGTGGCCGAACAAGCGAAAAGGACATTTGAGGAGATCTGGGTTGCGCCTTTTTATTCTTTGATTGGCGATAGCGATGATAGAGGGGAGGCGCCAGTTGATATCAGTCCTCAGATGAAGCTTGTAGCCAACGAGCGAGTGGCTGTGATCGTTAAGGTTGTGCAGAAAGATATCATGCTCGCAGCACTTCACGATGTGATCAAATCTGTGAGTCTGCTCGCGGAATATGTCTGACTAAGACCACTAACATTAGTCATTTCCTCTAACCAGCTCCTCCAGCAGGATAATAATAAGAACTCAGGACGGAACTTTCGAGTGTGCAAGACAATGGTAGCATCAATGTTTGAGGACTTATTGGATCATCAAGGCGACTCTGATAAGGTAAAAGCACCCAGCAATCCTTCGTATAAGGTGAATATTAATAGGCTGCAGGGCATCCGGGCGAGCACCATGCAGACTCTAACTGTTTTCGCAAAAGCGGACCCGAAACTATTTACGCCAGAACAACTGATGCTGCTTCAGCCATACATCGAAAACCTAACTTCAGATGACTTACATTTGTTTAGGAGTGTCATTGTGATATATCGATATTCAATGCCTGTTCTTACGAGTCGCCAGAACAACTTCCTGATGGCGGTGCAGTCAAGTCTCCTCAAAAATTTGACGAGGCTGCCTTCGCCAGAACTCCGCGAAGTGGTGTCCTGTTTGTGGACTATTAGTGGAATTCTCAACGCACCAGATCGTTTGATCCGGGTTACAACCTCATGTGTGACTAACGTCCAGAAAGTTGTTGGCAAGCCAATTGAAGCCCAAGCAGAGATCAAGAGAATTGTACGAACTCTTTACATACTTGGGCTTTTTGGCCACTTCTGCGACTTTGAAGACCAAGCCTCGATGTTTAAAACATCCTTCCCCAAATGGAGAGGCGATTCGGTGTCTGGCCTTATAACAGATACTATCGTTCCATTTTGCGCACCTGAGATAGAACCATCAGTCAGAAAAGCTGCCATAGAGAGTTTAGGGCATGTTTGCCAGACGCATGCAATTCATTTTCTAAAGCCTCAGGTTTTACATATGTTCGACCATGTTTTTGAAGGGCAGGACAGAGATTTGATGAAGCTGGTTCTGTCTGGAGTTAAAGGTTTCCTGCTATTGGAGGAATCCCGTAGCGAACTTTGTCGAGAGGATGGTGGAGACACAACACACAGAAAGGGGGAACAAGCAGAGGAACCAGGACGTTTGACTCAGGCTGCCTATGCCAATCAAAATGACGGCGTCAGTACTAGCCTCGCTCAGAGATATCTGAAGGACATTGTGTCAATATCAATGGGAAGCCAGGATTTATACGCTCTAGTCGCTGCTGAGGTCATGGCCAGTATCTTAAGGCAAGGATTAGTCCATCCTAAAGAGGTATGGTAGATGTACGAACTAATTATGGAGGTAAATGCTGACTTCGAATACTAGCTTGTCCCAGCCCTGGTAGCACTGGAAACTTCTACAACTTCTACAATCAACCAAGTAGCGTACAGAGAACACAAGACACTCCACGCTAAGCACGAAACCATCGTGGAACGAGGTTATTTGGAGGGTGTCCGGGCGTGCTTCCTTTATCAATGCAACGTGGTTGGCGACGGAGCAGGCGCTACTTCTGTACCCAATCATCCTTTCACCGCCAAACTCCGGCCATTATATGATATCGTCAAAGATGGCTCCAGGAAGGTCAAGAAAAACCTTCTTGACAATATCGTCAAAAGCGTTGACTTCGATCCTATGAAGCTTAACGTCGATAGCAACCCTACTCATCTCGATTATGCTAGATTTGTTATTGGAAACCTAACCTTCCTAGATTATGCAACTATGGGTGAGGTGTATCAGATTGTGACGACAATGGAAAAGCTAGTAGCAGGTACTGGAGTAGCCGTCGCACATGCCATTGAAACAGACATTTTCTTCATCAAGTTAAAAAATGGTGAGGAAAGGCAAGATCAAACCATTCAACCACAACGTCTAAAGATCCTTTCAACTGGTGCAGCAATTTTAACGATGGTTTGGGCTGCCAGGACTTACCTTCGAAAGGCTTTCGGGATAAATGAAAACAAGCTTCGAGATTACCGAATTGGGAAGATCAAGTCAAATGACCCTACGATGAATAAGGCGCCTGGGAGAAATCCCAATGTCAACCAGGCAACTGTGTTTGAACAGGTTGAGGAAACGGCACAAGGGTTAGAAGATGACAGCGATATGATGGAGCAATGTCGCCAGTTTGTGGAAATCCTCAGTGTGGATAACGAATTCAGACTTGCAGCAGAGGGCGACGAGGACGATGACCTTAAGTTTACAAGGACGGGAAATACCCCCGACGTCAGTGGGGAAGAAGGCTCACTACCAGCCACCCCTCAAAAGAAGAGGAAAGGCAGTGCAGATCCTTCGGACAAATCAGCGAAGAGGAGGAAATTTCTTCCGTCTAAAAAAAGAAGAAGGGAATAACTCCTTGAAAACTGAGCAACAGCTGCTTCTGGTTTATAATTTCGGACTCAAGAGTCAACAAAAGCGACCTTTGACGGGTTCATGACTGTATTATTATCACCCTTTCTCTGGTCGTATTTTATGGCGGTGTTTGGAGTTCTGATTTGTGGTTCTTTTTTGGGTCTTGGTTTTCTGCATTTCATTGGACCAGGGGTTTTCTTGACTTTATGATGTACATCTAGAGATCGCAGTCATAGTTTGAGGATCATGTGGGTCTGCGGTGTTTTGCAGTCGATTTGGGTTTGATATGACAATTTTATCCCACTGGCTCCTGCCGAGCGCGATGGTTCAAACGAGAATTTTGGTGACAGGTATTTTTCAATACCGAATGCCCAAGAGTAGGTGGAATCCTCAATAAATTCACTTCGGATGAGGCTTTTGTGATGCATGAAGTCCAAACCATTATGCTCGATACAGTAGTGTGAAATTGCTTTACCTCAATAGTACAAATCATGATTCCACCAGTAACTAAAGCGGAACTATACACACACCTTCGACAACACACCTCACCGCCTGGTTTTGCCAAGACCCCCTTTTTTTGGGGCGGGTTACAGTTTTACTTAGGCTTCATTTTCGCATACCTGTGTGTGTCCACTTGTTCACCCCTTGTGTTCAAGTGTACCTCAGACTGCAACAGCCACCCAATACCACTCAGTATGGACCTCGATTGGTAGTCACTATTCCAGGGCAACTCGCCTCCTTCGATGTTTTACACAAGTTAGCAACATGCTTTCACAATATGACACAACCGACACAATCGACAACACAATACAACTATGGCATGAAAGCGCAGCAGTTCAATGAAGAATTTTTCTGAGGACAGCACACTCCGACCCACAACACTCGGAGGACCTATGATGGAAGACCTACTTCTCAGGCACACAAGCACCAGTATGAGTTGTTTCCATGGATGCATCAACCCACTTAAACAGTGAAAATTGTTAAACAAAGCAAAGGTGCTGTTCATGCCACACGGTAGGACAGTTTGTTTGTTTGTAATCATTGCATTCGGCCGCTGGCGGCCATGGCATATCCCATACATAATTCCTCCCCGCTTCTTCCGTGACATAAAGAACCAAAAAGCAAAGTCGCGAGTCCTCTTCTCCAAACAACAAAAGAAACCGCCAAAAAACAACATCAACTTTTACACCCCCCCATCACTCGACTCCTCGTGATCTGAGTTCTCCGCCTCCTCCGCCACTCCGCTAATTCTGCGAACATCTGTACAAGATAAGAAATCCATCAGAGCCTGCGAACATTTTTCTTCTGCAAAAACGAGAGACATTGGCAATGAAATCTTCGGCATTTTAAACACCTTTTCAACGCCCTCATACCCATCCTCCCCCTCTTGCCCGTCCACCCAAAGCCTTTTTTGTTCTCGTTTCCATCTTTTACACCACTTAAAAAGGTGGTCTCTTGTCTGATATTCGTGCCCGCACCACCAGCACTTCATATCTCTTCTTTTTCCGATCCGCAATAGGT
>Ga0307512_10003110_pt1 | contig 19814 bp, 21 predicted proteins | sample 14_EM_MG_FD_200267 | JGI IMG/M metagenome (GOLD analysis project Ga0307512, IMG submission 200267) | Populus trichocarpa ectomycorrhiza microbial communities from riparian zone in the Pacific Northwest, United States - 14_EM | ecosystem: Host-associated > Plants > Roots > Unclassified | place... | reverse complement strand
GAAGCCAAAGATTTCATTGCCAATATCTCTCGTTTTTGCAGAAGAAAAATGTTTGCAGGCTGTAATGGATTTTTTATCTTGTACAGATGTTGGCAGAATTAGCGGAGTAGTGGAGGAGGCGGAGAACTCAGATCACAAGGAGTCGAGTGATGGGGGGGTGTAAAAGTTTTGATGTTGTTTTTTGGCGGTTTCTTTTGTTTTGGGAGATGAGGACTCGCGACTTTGCTTTTGTTTCTTTACGTTACGGAAGAAGCGGGGAGGAAATATGTACGGGATATGCCATGGCCGCCAGCGGCCGAATGCAATATGATTACAAACAAACAAAGGCACCCCTGTAGGCGCAGTTGCACCTCATGGTCTGCATGAGATTTAGCGCTATAAAAACATTTGCAGAAGCGACACCAGAATTCAATCAGTGTTGGGTTCTGCTTTTTAGGACCTTAGCTTCGTCTGACGACTCGAGACAATCATCCGGTACAACACCAAGATGTCCGATCCATATTCCATCAATCCACGACCGCAACATTGGTTCGCATTGATAGGGGTGGACTTCTACATGCCGGCCGCAGGTGGCCCTCGACTGGACGCAGAGAACCATCCTGTCTGCTTTCCCAGCTTACGTGGTTGTGTACGGGATGTCGAACAAGTCCGAGAGTATATCATATCGCAGCTGAAGGTCGACCCATCTCGTATTTACACACTTACCTCCACCGGAACCGAGAATGGGAGTGAGCCGAAGGAGAAAACGACCGACTTGCCGACATACGGAAACATCGTTAGTCTATTTGAAAGGATCGCTGACGAGGCACAAGCGGGCGATATCGTTTGTATTCATTATTCCGGTCATGGTGCGCGAGTGAAGACGTCATATCAGGACTTGAAAGGTCCAAACGGTCTTGATGAAGCCATAATTCCACCCGATATTGCATGCGGAGGACAATACCTACTCGACGTTGAGATCGCAATTTTACTCTATGCAATGACCAAGAAACGATTAATTGTTACCGTTGTTCTCGACTGTTGCCACTCCGGTAGCATTACACCAAGTTCTGGCGAGCCAAATTGCCGGGGAATTGAACAGATCGATGCTTTGGCGACTGGGCCCCACCAACGAACCGCCATTCCGATACCCCAAGATCAGCCGGAGCTCATGAATTCTCTTAAGACCACTTATGGGACCGTAGGGAGAGGGGTTTGGTGTGATCCACAAGGCTACGAATTATTTGCTGCTTGCCGACCCGGAAAAAAGGCCTACGAAGAATGCTACCAGGATGGGCACTGGCACGGGGTTTTGACATACAACTTGTTGGCGTCACTCAAACTGGGCGGTGCCAACCTCACACATGGTATGCTAGAACAAAGGCTTAGGGCGACGGTAACCCAAGAAAAGAGCTCTCAGACACCCATTTTTGCGGGAAACAAGCACAGGTATCTCTTCAGCAGCGACGAGCGTCAGCATACTCCTACGATTGCTGTTACGCATGTGGATAGAAAGAACGTGATTTTAGCGGCCGGAAAAGCGCACGCGGTGTTGTGTGGATCAGAATATGCGATTTATCCCTGGAATGTGAATGATTTTAGTGACTCTAATCGACGCCCAAAGGTCCGTGTCATAGAGGTCCATAATGTGGAATCCACGGCCGAGTTATTTGAACTACCGCATGCAGACGAGCTTATCGAACCCTCCTTCTAGGCGGTGCCATTGGTCCCGGAATTGGCGGTCAAGTTATTTTCGAGTTCTTCTGACAGATTCGAACGATATAAGTTTTATGAACTACAGGCTGAAATCTCTCGTAATGCTCTACATTGCCCTGTGGAACTTGTTTACGGACCCGAGAAAACTGCGGCCTACCATGTTAGAGTAGATAACGGCAGATACAAACTACTAAATACCTCCAACGAGCCTATCAGCAAATTTCCTCCTTCGACAGATCCGAAATCATTTCTCCACAGCTTGAAGCATTTAGCAAGATATGAGATGCTTCGAAAAATAAAGAATTCAATTGCACCGGCGAACCTCTGGGCGAAAATTAAGTTCGAATTAGATGTGCCATGTGAGAACCCCGAGCTAGCTATGACATAATCTTATTTTACTCTTTACTGTTAGCTTATGCATTACTTTCTGAACTAGATCTCTCCACCAATACAATGTACCGAGATCGGACAATTGCTACTCTCAGGTTCACGAACTCAACTGAGATGGCATTAAACCTCACCATTTTTGATTTTCAGCCAAGGTGGGGTATTAAAAAACTTTTTCCGGCAAAAATGGAGTACGACACAGTGGACCCTGGAGATTGTATCACCTGTAAAGTCGAATTGTATCAGCCTGAGAATTGGGATCCTAAGTCACCTGATCATGTTGACTATCTCAAAGCTTTCATAACCGTTCGACCAATGCCTTTTAGCTGTCTAGAGCTACCGCCACTCAACACTATCTACACCGCGTCGAGAAATGGCTTGATGAATGACTCTTCTGACCTCGAGAAACTGTTAAATATATTGGGAGTCGGTAACCGCCATGCACGACTTGTGGGCGCAGGGCGGGGAGATTGGATGACAGCCGAAATCGAAATATGGACTATTTCCGATGAGGCCAACGCTGAAGACGAAGCTGGGTATATACTCTATATTTACGCTGTCCGATAAATTCTGATTTTATGCGGCAGATTCGAGAATAAGTACAAGGTTCCCGGGGCATGGCCGGAAGATTGATGAGTGCTTTTTATCTCGGAGTGTCTAGGGGGAGATGTGTTTAATTTATTGGGACCTAATGTGTTGACTGCTACAAGCCTATTCTCATTCGCTTTAATATTCCGTATCATCTTTGATTTCTTGACAATTGTCCATATTCTACCAAGTGATATCACAGTTTCAGGTTATGATAGCCAGGCCGACGTTTACTGGAGGATGGACACTCGGTGCATCTGTTCATCCGCAGATCCCTATGACATCACTCGGCTTGGCATTAAACGTCACCAACTTGGCATTAAACGTCACCAACTTGGCAATGCAGGAAACCTATATGCTAGACTATGAAAATTGCCAACCTCAACGGCGATATGCGCTTAATTGAGGGTGCTCGACCCTAAGTGACACAATGACTGACTCTCACACGGCTATAGTCGGCTTGTGTTGTTCGCGATTGGATAGGTTGATTGTTAATATTAATGTTCAGTATCCCGAGATCAAAATGCTAGTGTCCGAAATTTGACTGGACACTCCATACGACTTCTCGCGTCGAACCAATTTCAGAATTGGCACACCAATGACAAAAGGAAGAGACGGCTGCAATAAATTGATTAAAGAGTAATGGAGAGATTGAAGCGCGCGTACACTATTGAGGAGAACTAGGTTAGAAAGACATATCAGCCACGCATAAACAATCATCTAGTGTGTTCAATTGCCGCTAGGAGGTACTTGTCGACGCGATAGTATCGGATCTAAGTTTGCAGTGAGAGACTGACTTACTTCGACTTTCTTGCTGTGTCCAAACAATTCCCATAATCGTTACTCTCTGGTGCCGGGAATTGGCTTCGGCCTTACGTGTGTAGCTACCGCTGGCGAGAGGGCTATGTCTAAAGTAGGGCTAATTTCTGCTGTACGCTATCGAAAGTGGTATGCGATAGTTGCCTCAGCTACCTCTTATTGATATGTATACGAGACTTTAACAGTCTTTCTTTAAGCTTTGGGTATTTAATGCACTAGTACAAAAGAGATTTTCATACTGCGGACGGTGTTACTTTTGGAGGATGAGGATGATTGTATTCAGAGAAGAGAGCTAGTCTTGGCTGTTAAAAGTAGAGATAGTGAAGCTTGATTGTCTATCTAGGAGGGCCATAAAGGCTGTATATATACGGTAGTCCATGTATGAATGTGTGCGTACACATCTATGTATAGAGCCGGCTGAATGCCATCAGCCCAACAGTAATCTCCCATACGAGGCATCATCTCCGGCCATACGAAGGCTGAGGTCTATTTATGCAACATTGGCTCTGTTGCATGGAACAAAGAAACTGCTGTTTGTATGCACGTGACTACTTTCTACAGTCGTTCATATCTTCTTACACGAGAGCCAAGACTAGCTCTTTTAGTCAATACAATCATCATCTCAAAGTAACAGGCTCCCGTGAGCATATGCGTTTGAGAAGCTATGACCAGCTATATAAAGCAGTCACGCACATAATCAGGATCTCTTTGTTTCCATGCATAGATGCAACAGACGGTGTTACGATACGTAAGGGGAGAATGGTGTGCGTGTATAGACTACAGTACAGGGAGAAGACAGAAGGAGAAAGACTCGACTTATATACAGAGAACACCAGGGAAATTTTTGATGTCTTTGCCACGCTGAGTCACTCGGAAGCTCGCCACTCTTGCTGTTGCATGTGTACTTGGATCGTGAGTCTCAGCACCGTCTGATGTCTTGTATGAGAATGAAGACTTGTATGAAGATGGTGGCTGTATCAGGATATGCATCAGGACCAGGGTGATGCGTCTCATGCTTGATAGAGCATACGCGTACGCATATGAGAGATTATACATATACGGGCCTTAGGCCCTCGAGATAGACAAGCCAATCACGAAGTCACAAAAGCATCCAAAGTAACACAATCTGTTGAAATGTACTGATTGCTAGAAGCTTATATTCTCAAGTACAGGTACATTCATGAACTTATATACGCGGTATTCGGAGTATGTCTTGTATGTCTTGTACGCATGCATGCGCACTCAGCTGGCATCTCCAGCTGAGTCTGGAATGACCATCATCTTAGAGAGATTATGCATCAGCCCAACTGAAGCCATACGTCAGGGAGATAAACCATATATGCAACACAATCGAGGGAGAGTGAACCGAGTGATACATAGTGATGTACCTCCGGGCCTTCACCAAGTTTTCGGCAGCAGCCGCCGGTTGATGTCTTACGCGGATGTCACAACTTTGTAGGCGACACCTAAGAGAAAATTCAGATCATAATAAAAGAGAATTGATAGAGTAGTAGAGTAAGTAATTAATGAAATGATTGAGTGATATTAGGATCGTAGAAGTGTGTAGCAGTGTAGCAGTAGCAGTTTAACGTTGTAGCCCAACTAGGGGAGAAGGCAATCGGGTAGGTTACCTAAAATAATCAAAAGACGATCAGTGAGACAACTATGATACAAATGAACTTGACTTTTCAATTTTCGGCATCGCAAGCTCGAATATCGGGATGATGCACTCAGTAACTTGTCCCGTTCCTATCCCATAGTTCAACCTAAAGCTGACATAATGGCTTCCAACAAATCAGCAGCACAAACAGCTCCCACCCCCACTGCCGGCAAGAGGCCTTCGGTTGAATTTTTAAGTAACATGTTACAACCATTTTTGGGAGTCTCATCTTGTCTTGATTATCAGGCACCAGCAGAAATGACTATGCTCTATGTATACTCAACTTCATGCTCCCTAGTGCACTCTAAGTGCACTCGACTTCAAGCGCAGCGGTATTCTTGCTTCAAAACACAAACTTGGTAGCCGCTCGAGAACAGCTCGGCGGATTCGTAATCAGCGAAGGCGATCACTTAGAGGGCATCGAGTAAATCATTTAATATCAAGATAAGTCTCAATCGAAGAAATATTCATGGAGTTGGCACCGGTGGATGGTTCAGTTGATGGAATTTCCCCTGGAATAATTATCCACCACCCCATGTCAACATCATCAATTACTGTCCGATTAAGAGGCTTATCAAAGTCAAACGATCTGCTCAAGCGCTCTACATAGCTGCGATCCCAGATCATGAATCCGCCGAGCCGTTCTCGCGCGGTGACCACTTTTGGGGTTTTGGACTGGGCTGGATCCGGGAGTATAAAGCGAGTGGGCTTATGAGCTTGGAGTCGAGTCCACTTGAATGTACATACCACTGGCAGCCTGAGTAGAGTGGCGGGTTGGGAGTGGTGGCAGGTGACCGAAATCATATGTATAAATATTGTGTGCTCGGTAACGTTACTATCTAGTAAGCATGACTTTCTTTGTTATTGCACCGCCAACCCGGGACCTTTTCGGAAACGTTTCTCGCACTTCTTGAGCGATAATTTATCACTGTGCCTTGCAGCGGCTTTGGATTTGGTGGTAAGTAGCGCTCGCGCCGCTTCCAAGGCTACATCAGCCGATCCTACTTGGTACAATGAGCGGCACAGGGGATCACATAGCGTGTATGGCTCGTAACAAAGCAGTTGACGGCAAAAAGGCGATGCCGTCCCGTTCCGTCCCGACTGATCCCGGACGGACGGAACGGGTGAGAACACTGCAAGGATTCCGGTTTCGCATCATCCTGTATCTCGAGCTTTAGATGGTTGGTCACCTCGACGATGTACATGGTCTAAGTCCTACAGAATATAATTACGCTATTCTGACAGTATGCGACCATTAAATATCACTCACATAATCCCATCCAGGTATGGAGTTAGCGTATGTTGTGCTGGAGGCCCAAGGGCAAGATTGCGGGCATATTGGATATCAAACATGACGCACGCGACCTCGTTCCAAGCGCCAAGGACACCGAACCCAGTGTTTTCTTAACTCTTCCTTTCTCTTATTGACAAGTTTGGCCTTGTGGCTTCCTTGGCATCAGGAGGCCTAGCCTCGGTAGTGATACTCGACATCGGGCTCTGAGTGTGATACTTGGCATCTTTGAGTATAATGTTGTCTTTCTTTATAAACTTGCTTATTTCTTTGTCGTTGTGCTATAGACAATACATCTTCTCTCTTCCTTATTGTTCTTAACACTTCGCTTTTCCCTCTTGCTTCTTTTCTAACTTAATGAAACATTAATTATTACCATCAATATTTCCTCTCGTTTCATCTAATGGCTACATTTTGTCTCTAATTCACTCGCAATAGTTCATTTCCGTAATCGCCGCAATAGGATCATGACGGAACCTGTTGAAGATGTGAATATTTAATACTGAGGGTGGGTGGATACATTAGGACCAGAAAAGGAACTCCTTTCGCTGCGGAAGGCCTGGCGATCCGATTACTGCTCCTGTTCATTGTAGTCGAGGTGTATCTGTCGAAATCGTCGATTCCGCTCCATCACGCCGCCGTGATAAGAGGAAATAACAATACAAAGGCAATCTATTGGATAAGTAGCCACTCGTCATAACTGTTGGACCAAATCCAGGCGCGTAAGGAAGCGTACGGTGAATTGTTGTGCCGCTGCCAAATTGGTGTGGGTATATTGACTATCTGCCCTATAAATCACACATACACAAGAAATAAAGTGCTTGCGACTCCGCCGCTCAACCCTAAATTAACTTCACGTGATCACCGCACTCAAAATCCGTCTAACATAGCACAGCCTTTCTCATTGTTCATGTTACTGCTATAAGACGACTTTCCTACTTCGAAGCCCGTCAATTCTGTTCCCCTCGTAGTCAGCATGGTAATTTACTAAGTAACCCTACGCTTTCCGCATTCCCGCTACTCATTATAGTTAACAAGATATCATTGCTGTCCAATTCTCGAAACCAGCCTCTTTCCAGACATGGTAGGGTTAATATCACTACAGAGGATATCACAGAAGATGAGATAACCCCTCCATAACCTCACAATGCCAATGCTGAATGGATAAGGATTCGGTGTCTTCTCCTTCGACGGTCGAAGTGACTCCCACTCGGCGCCGCAGAAAAGCTAATACCACTGTCCATGCTACTTATTAAGTTAACCGGATATCTTCGGTGTCCAATTCTTAAAACTGGCCCATCTCCAGACGTGGTAGGGCTAATACCACTATAAACGATTCACGGAAGACACAGTGCCAATGCTGAAGGGATAGGATTTTGTGTCTACACTTCCGACAGTTGAAGTGATTCCCGCCCGGCTCCGCAGAAGAGCAAACAACACCCTCACGTTAGTCGAGAACAATACAGCTATAACCGCCGAACAAGCGGCTCATCATCATCGTGGCAGAGCCATCTCCCTCTCTACCGCGACTCCTAGCGATCAATTTGCTCCACACTACCTATGACATCCTCTTCAAGAGTAATCGTTTCACTACCGATGTTACTACTCCAACTAGAATATTCAAAATTCATGCATAACCTGAGCATTATGTGGATACAATAGGATGGCACACCTATAATAAGAGTGTCAATTATTATGTTTTCGGATGCAATTGCAACAGCTTTGTGGGAATGCTTGTGCACAGGTCTAGGTTGTAATTTGCAACTGATTTTGAAGGATTTAAGTGTGGGGTTGTGGTTGTTGAACTGAACAAGAGTTTGGAAGTGAGGTGTCAGACATGGTTGCAGAGCGCGCATGCTTTTGGCCGCCAATAATAATTCACAGGGTTGCAACATAATTTTTCTCCACTAGCATGACTTGTGATGTTGCCACGATTCGAAAGTACATATATCAGAAACGTTACAGTCGTTTAGACACCGAACTTCGAACAGTGGGAAAGAGTGTTAGTACATTCAAACATCTAGATCCGTGAATAAATTCATAGTGACACAAAAGTGTTCACTAAAAAACCGTATGCAACATTCAAATCTTTGCTTCCAGCACTCATTACGTTTGATTATACTAGCTATATTCTCTTGCGATTCTTGATAGCTCCCTCCTCACCACCAGCGTGGAGGACGATATGCCGTGTCGTCATTGTCGTCATCGTCATTGTCGTCATCGTCATTGTCGTCATCGTCGTCATCGTCATTTTCGTCATCGTCATTGTCGTCATTGTCGTCGCTGCTTTCTGAGCTGCAATCGGAAGTATTCTCGTGTACTTCATAAGTCCTCCGTTCGCTACTGTCGGAATTGCTCTTGGAACTCTCCCCATCCACTTCTTGAGTCTCCCCATCTACTTCTTGAGTCGCCCCATCTACTTCTTGAGTCGCCCCATCTACTTCTTGAGTCTCCCCATCTTCTTCTTGAGTCGCCCCATCTACTTCTTGAGTCTCCCCATCTACTTCTTGAGTCTCCCCATCTACTTCTTGAGTCGCCTCATCCACTTCTTGAGTCGAAGTCATCCTCTCGATGCTTTCGACTCTGGAATGCTCGTCCTCGGGGGTTGAGTACTCATCAATGGAGTCCTCGGGGCCTCGATCGTCTTCACTATCACACTCGCTTGTGGAGTAGTCGTTGCGGTATCTGGGCTGCATACGACGTCTAGAACGCGTACGACCGGATGTCCGAAAACCACGCCTAGTACGAGGCGGTGTCTGAGCGTATCTCGTGAGAGGGCTTTCAGATCCTGTAAGACAACAGTTGATAAGCTGTCACATTGTAAATAGATTTTCCGGATTACTCACTTCGAGATTCGTGAATCTTCTCAATGATTTGTTTGATGTGCGCAACAACCGCTAGATACGTACGTTCGGAGGGGTTGCCGAATTTCACGATGTCAGTGTGATTTGCTCTCACGGGAATAGTCTGTTCCTGTGGCAGACCCAACGCCACAAAGCTTTGTTTAACCATTTCTATCTCCCTGCCACACCTTTCCCGTAGTCCAGTAGATGACTAAATTCAATTAATCTTTGTTATACGTTTCGGGTTCGTGTTTGTTGCTCACCTCCGCGACAGTTGGTGTATTCAGTGTCTCATAGAAACCCAAAAGCGAGATTTTGGATGGATCGTTGAAAAGGCTGGGAAAGTCGTTTCTAAGTGTATTGAGAAACGTTGAGCCTTCACGAAATTGATTAATGAATTCCACTTCTGTCTCTGATAGGCCTTTAGCCATGGCGTTGAGGTGGTCATCATTCAATCCTGAAAGTGCGGACGCGAAAAACAATATCCCATGTGTAGCATCAATAATTTTCTTAAAATTGCCAGTATTTTTAATTTTGCAATGCAGAAGAGCCTGTGATGTATGAATACACTTAAACATCACTCTTGGCATGAGTCTTACCATAAGAATCAAGATACAACCTGCACTGTGCCCTATGAATATGATTGGCCGCGTCCTCTCCTAATCAATAATTAACTAGTTCTCGATTGCAACAATGACAACATAGAGGTGAGAAGTACAACCGGCTGCGTTCGAGCGCTTATCAACATATGAATGAATCGACTTCGGTATTGCGGAAATTGGCCGCGAACTGGATTACCGGTAAGTTTTGAATTGTAGCCATAAGTCATAACCCTAATATTTGGAATGCTGTTTGGCAAAAAATCCTTTAGCCACATTTGGCGAGTCTCGCGGTTCCTCCAGGAACCAAACGCATGACCAGCAAGACCAGTCACGGCAACTACACTGTAATCGGCCCAGTATTAGCATCTAAAACCGAGTTAAGTGTTGGAGGAGACATTGTATGTAACTAACTCCGCGACAATATATTCCGGAAGCGGAGGATTGTTCAGCGGCGTAAAATCTTGGAAATGACAGTCGACTTCTAGGTTAACTTCAGTTTGGTCGATGGTACTATTTATTGGTGCATAGAGATAATTAGCTACTGTACGAGAAGAATCGAGATTAGAGATTGAAGACTAACATTTCTGGGTCATCTGGAATCGTGATATGCCTAGACTCATCCTCGTGGAAGTCTTTAAAGTACTCTAGACGTTCGGATGTATACAACAGTGCCGTTTGTGTAGACCCACTGCACGCTGGATAAAGCCGCAACTGGCAGTTTTCTTCGGATAGTCGTTCCAGAGACCAGCGTTTTGCCTTTCGCAGATTTTGGAGAAGAGTATGCTTATTCCATCTCAGTGGGACATTTGTTATTCTCCCGACTGTCTTCTTAGCGCTGGAATCGTTCTGCAGGTGGTCTTTCTGGAGACGGTGGCCGCTGCTGCTCCCAAAACTTGCCGCACTTGATTGTTCTCCCTGGGTTGTACAAGTGGGCACCTCCGATATCTCAGGGTTTTCCGTCGCGACGAAAGGACGTTTCACCGGGTGGCCGGGGATAAGCCGTGATGAGGACTCAACCGCTTTTCTTTTCTCCGTACGACCAAACTTTATCGTTGATTGTAAACCCTGATGGATGTCGACCTTGCAGGCAGGTATCTGCACTGTGGATACGCTCGAGTTAAGTAGTTCGACATCCGTTGAACATTCTGGCATTTCTCTTACAACTCTATCACCGCCTCTTCAGCAGTGCCTGGACGGACTCGCCGGAGTAGTAACTTACTCCTCGATTTCTGTGTCAGACCCTAAAGCACTCTCTAATTGTTCGTTCGTCCAATCGAATGACGGTACGGAAGCCATTTATTCGATATGTGAAATGTGCAGGTAGTGAGGTGTGAAAGTTAAGTAGGTTAATCAGGGACGGATTGCGGGGTAAAGAATGTTATCGAAAATGAGGCTCTGCAAGCGCCAAACCCAACACGCAGCTTTAATATTGGGTTAGCGTCTTTAGCGTTATCTTATCGATCTGATAGAAATTTTTTTTTTAATAATATAAAACTGGCAGATTCCCACAAAAATCAGCAGTGAACAGATCTCCATTTTGTTTACCCGCTTAACATGCTTCTGAGGTCTCTGTAGCTTACCTGTTCGTATGATCAATAAACAGGTATTTTTGTTAGGTCAAGATGAAACTCTTCAAATAAAGGTTGAAGGCGGCAGATTCTCATCCCGGGCCCCTGCCGTCTCGGTCAGTTTCTGCTTCGAAAACTCCCTTAAGCGACCTTTAGATCGGGCCCCAAGATCTCTAGTTACTGGTGGTTCAAGATAACAAAGTGAATTCATCGTTCTTGACCGCATATGCGGTTCCCATTAGCCTTTCAAAATACCCCCACTTTTCAATTTGCTTTGTCGACGAATGTGAGATTGAAGATCAGGCGACTTCCTTTGGGTAAGCGTAGGCAGGCAAGCAAAAGTGGACAAAACTATTAATTTAGTATATGTGCGAAAATGTAATTTTTTGGATGGTCAACCCAAAAGATTGTCACATGAACCGAAAAAAACTCGGTAAATAGCATATGCAAGTATTTTGCATGCGTGTGCTTGCATATGCGTGCATACGTGACTGTCACTAATGATGTAACTTTGATATTATTTAATTGATGCCATTCTCGCGGTTCATCCCTCGGCATGTTAAGAGTGATACTGAGGCTACAGTATTTGAGGGAGAACCATGTATATAGGTTCTATGATACAGTGAGAAGAGAGAAGGAGAAAGACTCGACTTATATACTGAGAGGATCATCGGGAAAAGCTTTGATGCTTCGCCACACTGAGTCACTTGCCACTGGATATGTAACACCGAGTCAGATATCAAGAGTAATTGATCAGCTGTGATTTGTGAAACAATCATGACATAACACGGATGAGAATGCTAACAGGTAACTTTGGACTGCAAAAGTGGGCAAAATTGAAAATGCACACATTTGCGTGCATATTGCGTATGTTGAAATTGTGATGCTAGAGAAGCTTGATTGTCATATATCTAAGAGGGCCACAAGGCCAATATATATGAGAGTGCAAGTATGGCTGAATGCCATCAGTCCGTACCAGAGTCAACAGTCATCTCCGGCCATACGAGACACCTCCGCTCCGGCCATACAAGACATCTCCGCTCCGGCCATACAAGACATCTCCGCTCCGGCCTTACGAGACTCATCTCCGGCTGAGACCTGTATATGCAACAGCGTATGTTACATATATACAAGGGTCTGATACAGCTGGCTGTAACCGGGGCTGATGCCTCCTGTATATATCTCGAGTCTTTCTCTTTCTCTCTTCTCTATACCATAGAATATACGCACACGGTTCTCCCCAACTTCCATATCGTAACAGCGTATTGTATCCGGATATCGGGTGATATACCGTGAGAATGCCATCAATATCAAAGTACATCACCAGTGTAACTGTCACGTATGCATACATTTGCAAGCACACGCATAGAAAACACTTTGCATTTGCAGAGTTTTTTTCGGTTCATGTGACAATCTTTTGGGTTGACCATCCAAAAATTAAATTTTCGCACATACACTAAATTAATAGTTTTGTCCACTTTTGCCTGCCATAAAGCAAACCATTAGATAAATTGCTTCAGATGGTGTTGTTATTTAGTGGGACTGAATCGGCGGCACCATTTTTGCATTTGCAGCGCATGCTTGATAAACCTGTGGTGAGACTGTGAAGCAGGCGAGATCGGTTGTGAAAGAGACTCCTGTTTATATGAGTTAGGACTAATCTGGCGCTATTCGCGTGTGTCTACAAACTCTCCAAAGAATCAGCGTTGATTGTCTCCCCATAGGGTGCCAGGTCGGTGGTGTTCAGGGTTCCCAAAAGTCCGGGCAACCTGGCGTCATCTGGGGCCTGAAGTCGGCATCTAGGGTCGGGCGGCTCCATATTTCCCTACGGCATCCTGGTGGGTGGGTGCGTGCCTTGGGCCTCGCCAGGGAACCTACGGGTGCCAGTTGATTTAATTAGCGGAGATTAGCGACCAATTAGTCAATGGAATCTAAAGATTCTATTTTCTAATAACCTGATCTATTGAACTAGCAATGTATATCTGCAGGATCCACTCCCAGATAATCCGGCACGGTCTACTGGCATTGTATACCTGAAGATTCCGCGGCTGGCAAACTAGGACTAGAAAGTATTTCCTGATAATTGTTGGGAATGCATGGTAAACATGAATATAGCGGCGGCGAAAATTGTGCAAAATGCATGGCGTTTCTTGCCAGTATAAACCAGGCTGCTCTCCCACCGAAACCAATTCACACTGTCACTTTCAGTGTACCTAAGCGGTCCGGCCTCAATTTGAAAAGCCTGCACCGCAAACAGCCTGGCGGCCGGCCGGGCCGCTTAGGAACACTGGTCACTTTCTCTTGCTGCCGGCCCTATACTTTTACTTGTTGTGCTGCTAGTCTTGTGCTTTCTGATTCTCTAATTGTTTACCTCTTTCTTTCACTCTCTTACTATCTATAATTCTAGGTACGGGCTTGGAATCTCAAGCTCACAGCTTTCGTTGTTTGCTGTCTACCATTTACTGTGCGAATGATTGTTTCATGGCTATACCATTATTCGCTGCTCTTGTATTCGTTAAATGTTTAGGCTAAGTACTGTCAGTCCCTGGCGGTCAATAGTTTGGGAAATATTTGCCCTAGGGAATTGCGGGCAGAATTTTATTGCCCGGGAAATTGTCGTCATGGTACGGGCAACTTGGTACTTAGACAGGACGGATTTTTTGGAAGCCTGGTGGTGCTGACGTGGGGATACAACCTCAACTCCTACTGCCATGACTACGGCGCCAGCCTCTCTCGACAGGTGACGGAGATGATATAAGTAACCCTACGAGACAGAATAAAGAAACTCTTTCAGTATTGAGCGTAGTTCCTGTGCTCAGTTGTGGAACACACCGCTGACGCTAACAGGGAATAGGAGTACCGAAGAGATTGTTGGCATATGACTTGTTGCTGTTGCGGTACGCGTAGCATTTCTTGCGATGCCGGTTATGGTACATTTATGAGCAAGTGGAGAGGCACTGAACTTCCACTAAATGGCGGAATTGGAAGTACTGCGCTTACAGACACTTGTTGCATCCCTGTCACTCAGGTTTGCCAACCGTCCGTCTCGTCCGGGCATGATACCACCCGCGCCATGACGGCAATTTTCCGGGTAGTGAAACTCTTGCACGCAATTCCGTAGGGCATAAACTTTTCAGACTATTAACTACCGGGGACTTATAGTCTTTAGCGTTAAAAATACATATTAAACAAAAACAGCAGCGGGTGGAGAAGATGTAGATAATTATAGGAACAATAAAACTAACTATCATACACTCTTAACACTAATGAAAGTAAAAAATAAAAACTTTAAAGCTGGAAATTCTCCGCGCGCACTTGTAATTCTAAATATTCGAGACTAGAAGTGAGTGTAAAACAAAGAAAGAAGCTGTGAAAGACAGCTGAAAAAAAGAAGTAAGAGAATGAGGTGCGAGAAACATGCTGTTTATGCAGTTAATAGACCATATGATGCGCACAATGGTTTGCTGCAATCATTGAACACACATCTTATCTTCGTGATGCAATCTCTAGGGCGAATATTTCGTTAGTAGACTCATCAGCTATAACATGCTGGCAGACCGGCCTGAGTTATCCGGCAGCGGAATTTGCGGATATATATTGGTCATTGAATGGCTTGGTTTATCAAGGTTCGGAACCATCGGATACAATGAACTAACCCCCGCCATAATTCCGGCATTTGCGGGTACCCTGACATGGCCCTAGGATGTGCATCCATATACCTGGACGCCCTAGGGATACATTTTGTCAGCCCGACCCTGGACGCCGACCTCGGGCCCTGAATAACGCCAGTCCGGACCGACGGTTGGGAACCCTGTTTTCAGTGGTACTGGGAATGTCTCACCAGCCCATAGTTATTTTCATCGTTCAGCCCGGGTGCCCAATGGCGACTTTGTAACCAGGATTCTCTGTTGTCAATGGGTTATATCAGATCACGTTTGCATCCTGTGACGAGAACTCCGGATTTTATTCTCCGAGACCACCAAATATTAATTTCACTTGATGGTTTTGATACTTTGGCTACCGCCGATGGACGTGATTTGGTGGCCGCGTGCAATAGACTGCACGCACGGTATTCTAAAGCACATTATTATTCTGTGCGGTGAGAAAATTACACCCAGATTGTGACAAGTCGATGTTACATAACGATTGCCCGCAGTATTTCAGGAGAATACTATATATATACCGTTCATTCAGAGGTAGGACATCCGTACTGTTCACTCGAGCTTACAACTATGCTTACTATCGCCGGTCTTTGCTCTAGACTGTCGTTTAGGGTTATCCAATATCCTTGTTGCAATTGGGCTTCATTACTCGCTGGATATAGGTGCAATGCGCATGGTCGGTTGCCGACAGCGAGCGATGGATACTATGAGTTCTCGACAAAGTGAGTTCTCGCAAGCGATTTTAGCACCCAACCTCGTGTCCAAATCAATACTCTATCTCCGCAGCTTGACCGGTACCATCTAAAGCCTCTCCAGCATCCTTCTAAGAGTACTGTATGGGAAATATCAATCTCCGCATGGTACAGTCGCAAAGGAGACTAATTCTGAAAATGAACGTGTAAATAATCATGACAGGCGTCAGTTCGAGACTTTGCTTTGGTGGTGTGATGTGGTACAATGGAGTAAGTCTGCGGTTTCCCATGTGCGGACACCTGAAGTATAAAATAAAAGCTCGATGAGAAGTATACCTGAGCAACCAACAGTGGACAAAACTGAATAAAATACTCAATACAAACTCCTTTAACTTTGCCAATACTTCCGCTGCATACTAGCTGGTGGCAGACGGTTCATGGTCACTCAATTATTGGCGGCGCTTTTTTTCACTCCTCGGTAAAGCCTAGCGTCTTTGGAGGGGTTTTATACTATAATGGCAAGTATTTCACATGCACGAATAGTGATGAAACATACAGTGTTACAGTCCTCTTGTCTCGATTTTCACACATGACCCGTAAAAGACGTAATGGCTAGTCTACCACTTTTGCGGAGACATATCGCTGTGTTTCTGAAGCTTAGCTATTTTACAACTAGTTTCAAAGAGCCCAAGGATGTAAAGTATCGATTGCTCTATGCTAGGTAAATGTCGTTGGGTAGTGGTGCTGGTCGTAACGTTCCTGATTGGTTGTCACGGAAGGTAAGGTCCGCCTTGGTTTGTATTTTATAGTGCGTAATGCAGATGCATGTGATCAAAGCATTAGTCGTGCTATAATTACCTAAGTAGGTACCATCTCCGTTCTGCTCATGTACGCTGCACGCTAATGCATTGTAGGGCTGAACACAGCTGACACGTGCTCCGTTTCATTCGCGTGGCTAACGAGCCTACAAGCGAGATGCAGGCAAACGTAATGCATCAGGCCATCTTTTCAGCCCACAGAACACTGCTGACTGGAGGAACAATTACGCATATGGCTACGCAGGTCTAGAGTGATGACCGCCTGCCACTAGCTATAGCCAATCTTGGGCCCATTTCTAGCATATCCTGGGCTACAAACAAATAATTCTCGCGACCACATTCTGACAAATAATGTCTCCAATTGTTTGTAACCATGTTGCATTCGGCCATTGTTGGCCATTGCGTAAGTCAACTTTCCCCGCAATGATTCCACCGGTCCGGCAATGGATCAGTCCAGACCGGAACCGTCCAGCCCAGTCTAGTCCAATAAATTTTTGGACTGGGACCGGACTGATCCCAGGTGCTGACAGACTGGACTGGGCTTGGTCCGGACCAATCCCGCACGGTGTCTAGGGTTAGGGTATACATTCCTGGTTATTGGTCTGTGAAATGGGGAAATATATCTCAACGGAGCCGAATATACAGACAGAAGTGGTATAATTTCGACCACAGTGGGTATTCGGGGTGAGTGGTGATAGAAATTGAGGATGAGTATTGTTTTCGGTGGTACTTGGCTAAAAAGCAATGTCAAATTACATGCGTAAATGGATCGGTCCAGACCAAGCCCGTCCAGTCCAAGACTGCCAGTCTGTTGTCTGGTCCAGTCCGACCATCCCATTAGACTGGACTGGACCGAGTCCTACCCTGGACCGGGATCGTCTGAACTGGTGGAATCATTGTTTCCCCGTATATTCAGCCCACACGGACGTCCCGCCCCGCTTCTGTAGGCCGCTATGTGTTGTCGCACCTAGGCACAAGCGTGAAATTCCTGCGTAGTGATGCAATTTGTAACCAGTGCTTTGTCCGCCCGCGAACTAATCGGGCTTGGAAACTGCTGTATGCGAGTAGCAGATACCTAAACACTCCCATGGTTCCGCCATTATAATGCTTCAACGCCAATTGATTGTTGATGTGTGGAGTGTTTACTGGCTGATTGCACCCCCTCAAGGCCAAAGACTGGATGATCGGCTTACTAGAAAGAAGGTTCTGGATCAGACGGCCGGCAGAATTGGCGGCATCGATTCTTATCCAGCACTACCCGGTTACCTAAAGTCAAATGCAAACGTCTCGTTGATAATGAACTGAAGCTGAGATGGAGGCGGGATGCGGCTTCGGAACGCTGTCATCCCTTACACGCCTGACTTTCTACCTTGATCAACCGACGAGCTAAGAACTGCAACAAATTAGAGAAAACCAGACGTGTAGAGGATACGTCGTCGCTCGCGTAAAGGGTGAGGTGGAGTATTGATATTGCTTTTTTTTTTTTGAGATGATCGACGATGCAAGATCAACCTAAGTGCGGATCTAAGCTCGCGCTAGTTCCACGCAAGCAGGGTATCCCTACACCTTCACGTTAGCTTCGATGCATACACCGTCTAAGGAAGAATGGATGATTCGATTCCGCTTTTGTTTGCCAAATGCTACGAGAGAGTGTACATAGTCAGCTGGCAAGCTGAGTTACTATCCGCGTCCCTCCAGATATAAATTTCGCATAAAAAGCCGAGCAATCCTCATACAATTTCCAAGTTGTGTTAAGTTCATTGGCATTTTCCCACCTCCGTTCAAATTACTGCGACATCCTTAACTACAATTTTATCAAGCCGAAGTTACAACGGTAGTCAACTACTCCGAATAGAAGACAATTTGTTCTGGTGGAGTTTCAGCTGACTGAGTCATAGAGAACCATTTAAACGCAACTGACGATGTTCTACCTCCTCCCCCTCTCCCAAACCGTCAATCTCAAAAGCGAATTCATAGCCGACGGCATCATTGTCTTCCAATCCGCCACCCTAGACCTCAACCCCTCCAAAACCGGCACCAACACAATCGACAACACCGCCGTTAACCTCCTCAACTCCGGCGACAACCTTCTCCACATCTCTATTCGTCGCCCCGAGAATGCCATCGTGTTCAACACCCTTCCTGCGAACGGCAATTGGGGAACCGAAGAGAGAGTCACTCTCCAGGGTAAATTTGTTGGCCCAAACACTACCATCACCGTGTACGACCACGGAGATAGATATCAGATCCTGTGCGATTATCATACGGTTCACTATTATACGAAGCGGATTAAGAAGAATGTTACGAGCGTTTCGTACACGATCAATCAGGGACAGACTCCCCCGTTCTCGAATCCTCTCGCAGTGACTACTTACAGCTCGATGGACAAGTTGGTGGCTGCAGGATAAGTAGTCCGTCTTATCATTAACTCGAGATAGCATTCTTCTGACAATTTTGACCTAGCCTAGAGTCGAAGATGTGGGCCGTGGCTCGTGTGGCGGGGTTTTGGTTTTTTATTGCGGTAGTTTTCTTGGGCAGCGGTTTCAAAAAAGGGGAAAGACACTAGGGGATGGACGTAGCGAAGGAGTCGGTATAGTTCTTGTGATATGCTATGCTTGATTAACGCACTTTAGAGCTTCAATTGAGGCGAACGTTCGCATACTGAGCTCCTGTATTATGCATGCAATGTGGTGTCCTTAGACGTCAATTCCAAGTGCTAATAACTAGCCTCGTCAGAGATAATACTTGGCCGGAACCAGTACATGAAAACGGGCCGCGATATCAAGCTCGTGCAACATGCCCCAATCGTGAGAACATGTGTTCCACGCAATAAAAGACGAGACGAGGTTGATGCTCTGGCACCTCATATCTTGCAGCCGGTCAAGTCACGTCATATCGGTACTTCGTGTTCTGGATCTCGCGATCCTTGGACGTCCTGGGGACTGTTCTGATAATTGTTACTGGACAGTGTTGTCAACCGTCCGCAATATCTGCAGGACGGACGGGACGGTGCCAAGGCCGTCCGTCCCGTCCTCGCCCGCTGAGGACGGCAGGTCGGCCGTCATCCACCGTCACCGGCCGACATCGGGCGGTTACTATTAATACATATACTGTAACTGTAGAGCGCGCGGTACAAGATATAAATAGATTTATCTATATTTCTAGACTCTCAATCAGTAGTAAGCATTC
>Ga0307512_10003109_pt1 | contig 19817 bp, 21 predicted proteins | sample 14_EM_MG_FD_200267 | JGI IMG/M metagenome (GOLD analysis project Ga0307512, IMG submission 200267) | Populus trichocarpa ectomycorrhiza microbial communities from riparian zone in the Pacific Northwest, United States - 14_EM | ecosystem: Host-associated > Plants > Roots > Unclassified | place... | reverse complement strand
TCGGCAAAGGGTCTGGTGAGACTAAGTCCCAGGAAAAGCTGAGCCTACTATCAGCAAAACCGCCCCGTGGCTTGAAGCCGGCCCGGAGCTCTTCCGGCGATTTTTCTCCAATGAGAAGATTCCGAAAACCGTTAGCACGGCCACCACATGGGATGAAACAGACCCCTCGCACATTGGCAAACCTCTATCTCGGGTAGCGCCACCTGAGCGCTGAGCTTTCTTGACTTGACAGTCGTTTTTACAAAACTCGTCCCCCTCTCGCTTACCGGGAGCCAAAGCAGAGCCATCGAGTTGTTTCTCGCTCCTCCCGATCTCGGATGGTAGCTCATTCTGTCCTGCGAGTTTGGAAGTAAGACACACTTCGGATGAACCTTCTACAGACTGGAATCTCACGATTTATTTGCAGATGAGTCAGTTTGAAATTGTCACCTTCCAGTTTACCGCTCATTGGACTAGCTTGCTTGTTGCTTGGCGATATGAGCGGACGTTATACAGAAATGGAATAGCAGACGCGCTAACGGCAGACGACACAGGAGTGCTCAGAGTTACGCGCAAAGTTAAGCAGCGGTGACTACGTGAGTGCCCCGAATATTTATCGTTCAGATATAGTACCGACCCCGCCGTTCGGCTGTGAGCGGCCGCCGGGCCCGTGGGGGGGGGCATACTTGTAACTGAGCTTTTTCGCTTTCGATGTTCCGTCTCCTCATTGATGGACGGGAGCGATCGTATTTTCTCAGAGCACGACGACACGACGTGTACCCCGCCCGCTCCCGTCGGACTGAAACGCACACCGTCATGACATCGATACCACGCACTTTTGGTGCTGCCACACAGAAGATGATCAACGCAAGGGTATGCATCGGAAGAAAATCCCAGAAAGTTGGAAGTTAAAAACAGAACATTCCAGTTCAACGACTCCAATCGTTGTTTCGGTTAACTGAAGTCGAGGGTCTACCGACCACCCCAGAGTACTCAGGAGATTTTCAGGCGTTATAGCTCAAGAGCTAGGTCTGAACCGTAAACGGGGAGGCGTTATGTAAGCGGAGAGAACCCTTGTTGGAAATCCCCCGAGGTGATAGGTTCCGTGGGAGCCCAGATAGGATGCTAAGCCCAAGCTTACCATATCCTATCATTCCGCTCCCTATCGCGGTTGGTACATAAGAGGCCCCGGCGACATACTTCCCACTTGACCACCCATAAAATGGGCTCTGACTTGAGCAACATAGTCCTCATCTTGTTCGGGATATGCGTGTGCGTGGCTGGCTTCATATTTCCAGGTCGGGGATATCTGACGTTTTCAACGTAGCTGGGACCATGTAACTTCATTATGGTTTGAATACAGACTACTCACCAAGAAAATTCGGTTTCGATGGCAGTTTGCGAGTGCATTTTCCATATATGTTAACGAGGAAGGAGGATGCTGACGCCTCCCTTTTCGTTCGTAGGTTCCATATTTCCTGGCCCGATGTTTTATTCTGGCTCATGTCGCACTTAAGTAGGCCACAGGAGTGGGTGAGAGTACGTTTGTAGCCGTTAACACCTTTTACACAGTGTCATAACTTCTCTCATCGACTTTCCCACACTCCCCCCATGTACCCGTGCTTGTGAGCGAGCTTTACACAGGTGCTTACCGCGGGTAAACTAACGCTAGTCCTAGCATTCGCAAATTCAAGCCTCGTCAGTTACTTTGCCTCGAACATCCCTTTTCACCGCTCATGGATGCTTTAGTTCCTTGGACTCCTGGCGTTGGTGTTCTCCACTTGGAACCTCCTCATTCGAACGTGCGTCATCGCTCGTCAACGATCGAGGTCAACTGTAGAGCTTCGAATAGGATCATCATATGGGGTCATCACTCACTCGTGTTGAAACCCCTCCTCGCGGTTGGGTTCCTTCATTTTGTGCTTTCTCTCGTCAGTGAGTGACAGATTGACAGGTCATTCGAAATCCGATTCGGTTGCTCACTACTAATGTTTAGTTTCTTCCATCGGGCGATCTTCATGCGTCCCTCTTCCACCCGGCGTCCTGAATGTCATGATATTTGGAATCACTAGTACGGCCAACCCAGTGACATTTTGCAAATATCTGCGTTGAGGGCTCAATGACGAACCGTGCAGCTACAGTAATCGAGCTCGCGATCCTAGTGCTTAGCTTTTTAGGCATTAGACGAGCATCCCGGCATAAGAAGTCACATCTTGCGCGGCTTCTTATGACCCAAGGAGCAGCATATTTTGTCATGGTGTCCTCTCTACATTTGGCTACAGTGGTAAATGGTCCTGTCCCTCTTGAAACCGAGATTCGCTGACACCCACGCCCAAAGATAGTAAGTTTCGTCTCACACGCTGGTGAGTCGCGAATGTGTAGTACCATCACCCCACTGACCACACTAACATCGGGCATCCACAGGTCCCGTTGGTATGTGTGTCGGGATGCTTGGCTCGACCATTGGGTACGCGATCTTCTCCCTGGGAGTATGCTGGCTGATTGCTCGCTGTTTAAGACCACTGCTTTCATGTCGACTTGTTATTTCGACATTATCCCATGACTACCATGCGTGCGTTCCGTCCCTCTGCATGGCTAAGCTCCCTCACAGTTAATCTCAGCGACCATAACCCGGAGGCACGAACGCACCGCGTCGAACTTCCCGAGCTTCCCGAGGACCAGAGACAGGACCCCCCCTGCACGCAAATGACAACATGCATGGAAATCCCAAAAGATTGAAGTGCATATTAGTTTTTCACGTCTTGCGGGTTTCGTGGCCTGTTGCAGCGATGTTTCTTTCGTCCAACGTGCCCTATTGGTGTTTTTTGCTTGGGGTTTCACGGTACCGACCGCTCTAGTCCCCTACAATTACACACCTTAGATATGTAACTCTTACGCCTTCGCCACGCTTTGGCTTCACGCTCAGGTCGCCCCCAATGATCGCGAACGTGGGGCTGTGTCATTACGAGAATAGGACCGTGCAAAACTCGGAATCGCGTGGACAACATAGCGCGCTCATCCCTAGAAGATGGAAGGGAGACGCCCGCTCCGCGACCTCTGGGAATAATTCTCTCATCTTCGCTCGGAACTCTGCTCTGTCAGACAACCTGCCTACCAGGATTGCAACCCTGGAGTCACCACGCCGCACGAGAGCGCACTGAAGAAGCTGGCTGATCTCACGGGATGTACCTCAAGTCGATGATGATCGCGTAAACCAGTCCATCTGGTGAAGGGAATTGTGTTCGTGCAGCACTTGAAGGATACGACTAAACTTGGAAGAAGGGCCTTTTTGTTGAAAACTCGACGATCGCGTCGGACATTTCAGAGTTCTCGATCATATGTTTTCTTATGTTTGTTTGATGTGACTTCCCGACATACTTAAATCACACTTCGTGCGCTGGCACTCCTCAGTTCCTTTCGTCGAACTGAGGAGTAAGTACCTTCTCCCTAATACACATTACCATCTGATATTCATGTCCTTATGCAGTACAGCTAACCCGGACTTCGTCCAGGTATTTCAACACTTTTCACTAACTGCTGGCACAATGCCGCGTCTTCACTTCCGTCTTTCTGTCGATTTGACCTTTCGGGTTCCTCCGTCTGAGGTATAGTCTTGAAACACCCATTCGTTTTGTCACGTCTCCTACACTCGCCTCTTTCTCCAATAATCAGACCTCCGTCGTCCTTCGCATCAAGCAAGCGGGGGTGCGCGACAAGGATCAATTTGCTATGGCAGAAAACTCATGAAATTGTTCGGGTTGTTGCTAAAAGGTCCCTGTTCGGGAGGGATAATCTCGCGATCTCATGGGGCAGCCCTCGGATATGAGTGTCGGGTGGTATACCTCGAATGAAAATATGAGAGGTCAGGAATAGGAATACCATCAGGGTACCATTTAAGAGCATTGTGTGAGACCAACCGAATGGAGAGTGAAACGAGGGATCGATGAGACCGACAGGGAAGTGAGGAAAGTAAAATTGGGACGCTTGGACGCGTATAAATTTAACTTTCAACAAATGCGGAGAAGTTCGAGCGTTCGGTGCCGCTGCGAAATCCGAGGTCGCTTTGGGAGGCGTTGCTATCAGGTAGCAATGGCTCCGGTGGCTGCCCGTCGCTCGTCCACAATATGGAGGGGCTCGGTAGAACAGTTACTGTCCAACCCCCTGACCCAGTGTGGCCCGACCAGGATTTGGCTCATTTAAGGGGAACAGTAAAGACTTTGTGGCAATGATGACAACTTCGAAGCATACAATGAGACTGTTCCAGAAAATCCATGGGATACACGTGCATATACAAAAAGGGAGACAGGAGACATAGAACACGGGAGGCGGATCAACGAGGAGCGATAGAACAACAAGTATGAGACGATGTGCCTGAGTGGGGGTGGGTAAAAGGGAGAAAACTCCTTGAAGAAGTCGTGATAATAACAAGGCAATGGACGAGGTATTGGTGACCTGTGGGAGGACAAGTTTGAAGAACTCGACGCAGCCATCGGTGCTATCGTCCAGTTCCTTGAGCTTGGAATGAAGAGTGAATACGCGTAGGAAATAGCATCATTTACAGGATTTTACAATTGAAGGTAGATTGACCAGAGGTAGCCGGACTGTCCAGTTCCTCCTGTATCTCCTGGAGGAGCTTCCTACACTCCTCCACGTCCTTCGCAGCCCCAAGCTTCTCGTAAACGTCGGTGGCGCGCAGAGCCTCAGACCCCGCCTCTTCAAGTCTGTGCTGCTTGTGCCAAACCACAGCCTGCAGCTCCATCGCACGACCCAAATTGTATGCGCTATGATCGACCGTGTGCGACTTTGCGTGTTCGATGTGAGCGTGTGCGTCGTCGAACCTGCCTTCACCGCAAAACAGCAACCCCAGGTCGTAATGAATCCAAAACAGGAGATTGTGCCAATCGAAAGAGGACCCAATTCCGACGGCTAGCTCGAAGTGGTGAATGGCCTTCTCTGTCTCGCCCTTGGATCGGTGTATTTGGGCAAGAACACGATGTGATTCGCAGACGAGATATTGTTCGCCTTTCTGCGGGATGAGACTAATCGCGTGGGATGCGGCTACTTCTGCGGCATCGAGCTGTTCGTCCTGCCGCAACAATCGAGCGAGCACGATCGAGCACTGTGCCTGTCCCGCTATATCGCCGAGCGATTCAAAAATCTCCAAAGCTTCTTCCGCCTGTTGCATTCCTTCCTCGAGGTGACCCATCAGCCAATTTGTATCAGATAGGCACCCCAATATTTGAGCGACCACATAGTCATCCTCCCGCTCTCTGCAGAGCTTCAAAGCGTGAGTAAGGAGTCGTTTGCATTCCGCGTGATTTCCAACCGAGCAAAGTAACTGTGAGAGTTGAATTAAGCACCCCGGTTTGCAGCTGTGATCATCCGGGAGCCCTTCAATCTTTGGCTTCAGGATGATGAGTCGCTTTTTGTGCCAAGCGAGGTGCCGGATAAAATTGGTGTAGGTATCCCAGACGTTGTCCGAGTTCGGATCGCTCGTCGTGAAGATATCGAGCAGATGCTTGACGTTTACATCCTCTGAGGTGATCCATTGCGATTCTCCAAGGCTGGGCCCGCTCGGATCAATGACGATTGACATCCGAGTGAAATAATGTTCCCTTGTCGTGCAGAGGAGTGAGGACGACATTGGGTCCTTGGGGGAAAGATAATCCCGGAGCGGTGCGAGCATCGTGATGAATCCATTGCTCCAATATATCAAGGAAAGGATGCAGAACCTGTCGAGGACGTTGGTTCCGCTCGAGATGGTGGGAAATAACCAATCAAGGTTATTTTCGTTGATACCTTGTGGGAATAAAGCGGCAACGCCAAGAAGTGCTCGGGCATCAGGACCAAGGGCCTGGAACATGGCGGAGGCAAGCGGAAGTTCGATCGCGGCGGCGAGGCTCTTGCCGCGCTCGGTCTGCAGCACGCTTGTTCGCCGAGTCTCCCACTCTGTCGCCAACCGGTCTGTGTCCCACCTGTTGTGATGTGCAACCATCGCAAGATAATAGAGAGCGGATGAAAATCGAGTTGGTCCAAGATATTGTCGACAAGACCGGACCGTTCACCGCTCTTGTGTATTCGGTAGAAGGCATCGCGTGCAGCCTCAATCGACAATATTGGTACGTCGAGAGTCTCGCAGTCGGCGGGGATAGTGGAAATCCGTGAAGTGATACAAAGGCAGATGTTGTCGAATTGACCCAGCTCTTCCACCGCAGCGTAGATATCCTGGGCGTCCATCCCTCGAGGATCGAGGATGGACTCCGCATTATCGAGGATTATAAAGACCTCTTTCGAGGATAGGAATGGACGCAGGCTGGCTAAATCTTCGGGATTCTCGATGCCCGTACCGATGACCTTGGATAGCTGACCAAGGAAATGAGCGCATGATGCAGTGAACTGGTCGCAACGGATGAATCGACGATTGTCACCGAATTTTTGTTTGATGCGATAGTGATGGAGGACAGTCAGAGCGATGGACGTCTTTCCGATTCCACCGACGCCAATGAGAGCGATGGTGTGAGGTTTTCGGCCAGACTGATGATCTGCATCATACACGGACGGGCTGAGCTCGTCCGGTTTCCTTCTATTCGTCCCCCGGTCAAGCGCTCGGCAGACATCGGCGAAAAATGACCCGAGCTCGATATAATCCGGTTCGTTGGCCACTGAATCCTGGGCAGACGTGGGTCTAGGCATGGTGACATCTACCAAACCGAACAATCGAACACGGGCCGGCGACGAGCAGCGGTGCAATGAGTATGAAACGATGCGTGAGTAGGGGGAGGTAAATTTGCAATGAAGGTCTCGAAGAGGAAGAAACAGAAGAAGGGATAACAATCGGATAACATAACGGGATAGAACCCGCGTGGAAGACTCGTAAGTCGAGGTCCAACCTCCAGGTGCATGACGCTTGTCTCTCCATCGTTCTTCGCATGGAAAAATCGAGATCGTGTTCTATTTACCCCGTTCGACAATGTTCCTCTGGTTCTCCGCTACAGTCCGGGAGTGGTGGGTAATTTTCATGGCGTATTTATCGCTAGTTCGGCTCGCGCCGTTAGTGACTAGTCGCTCAATCACCTCCAAGACGGACCGACTGAGTTAATCAACTCGCCTTCCGTTCATCTGCCGGCCAAAAGCCTACGTCTGTGCAGACCAGTCCTAGTTCGATACAGTCTACTTGCAACAAAACTACCGTTTCAACTCCGCTCTGTCAGACAACCTGCCTGCCAGGATCACAACCCTCGCACGCACAAGAGCGCGCTGGAGAAGCTGACTGATTTCACGGAATGCACCTCAGGCGGATGACTTGACCAGGACGGGAGTTGACACCCTTTGAGCACGCGGTCACCGAGGAAAGCGTTTTGCGTTCGATTCGAGCTTGAGTATCTTCTTCAGGTATCCAGGAGTATTCAGATCACGCCGGCTATATCCCACGTCGCCCTCGCTTCCCGTTGCCTACGCTTATCCTCCACAAATACTAACATCAAAATGATGTAGTCTAGCATGTCCATCCCCGCCGGTTGGATTTCGAGTCGCGCTTCCTCTTTCTTCCTGATGTGGTGCGCGCGGTGGAACTCGGCAACCACTGTCTTCTTCTCATTGACGGTAACCAACTTCATACCGTGGTTCAGTGCCGAGGATGGCAATGAGGCGGAGAACAAACTCACCTTGGGATAGTGCATCCCCATTACGCCCAGCGCCCATCTGCACTGAACGCCGTCTGGTCCAATAAACATGTAGCTCCTGGCGTTGGAAGGTCAACTCAGCCCTGTTCCCAATGGCAAACTTGGCGATCATTTACTTACCCCCTCATCCTCCCGGCCTTGGGCAGGAAATGGTTCCGAGTGGTTATCCCTCCCCGAAATACAATCTTATGCGACGAGAACCATTTCCAATAAATCCTCGCTATCTCATCACCAGTCCCCGGCAATTCTATCTCCGTCTCATCCCTGACCTCCCTGTCTTTCTTCCCCTTATTGGTGATATCATCGCCGGGATTGGGGTCGGCGTCCTCGTTCCGATGAAGGGGAGGTTGTGCGGATGGATCGAACTTACTGATCCGGGTGACGCTCCAGGCGACCTTTCTGGGGGTGTCGATCTTGTACCTGGCTTGGCCAGTCGCTTCGTCGACGAGGGTCGTTCTGAGGGGAGAGTTTCGAGAGAACCGGAGTGTACAACCGTTCATTGTGGTCTGGTAGAGGGAACCAACAAAGACAGAGTGATGGTCATATATATGTACGTGACTGGGGACTGAATCCGGGATGGTATCCCCGACGGCGTGAACCGTACCGGGACGGGATGGTCGAACTCGGCCGCGAGTGATCGCCGCGGTCTGCATTATGCACCCAATGTCAGTGGTGTGACATCTTACAACGCCAATTCCTGCCAGTGTCAAGGTGGAGACTGAGGCGCACCAAACCCGGGTCGGAAACATCCATCTGGATCATGAGTGGACGGGCCAGTGCTTTTCGTCAGTACTATCAACACCGCTTCCCACGGGAGTGACCGTGATATAACATGTCACAAGTTACAGGGCACACAACAGGGTTAGCTGCCGACTAAAGTTACCCCCGGCGGGAATCGTAACTCTCCAAACGTTGGCATTCATCTCCTTCAATACATTTCAGCGATGCTTTCCGGCCAGGAATGAGCGCTGAGCCCGAGGATTACTAGCACTAGTTCACTCGTTGGAACCCTCAAAGCGACGAAGGATGCACACATCATAGAACTGAAGCAAATCTATTCCCCAAGCTATAGGAAAATCAACTATCCTCATCTTGAAATCCCTTCAGACCCGCTGCATAAGCCGGGGTCGTCACTAGGAGAGATCAAGAAAGTCACAAAGGTGATAATTTTTTTTTTCCAAAAATTGCCGACGGCCAAAGCTCATCGAACGTGTCAGGATGTGTAATTTGCAATCAGCAAAAAACTGTGCCTCGGTAGAAACCTCACAGGCGACAGTACATGCCCGAGCACAAGAGATAAAGAAAATCGTACTTCGGCGCCGGCCTTGTTTTATACTTTCCGACGGATGCGCACGGACCAGCAACCTCTGGATCACGTGAAACTGATCAGATTCCCCCATCTAAAGACTCGATGATTTTGTTCTCCCACAAGAATGTAGGTCCTCAATATCGTCGCGGACTTTCTTTCTCTCCTCCTTATTTACAGCCTGCTTCCATAATTGTACTCTAGTGCTTTACGGTTAGTTGTCCGCTGTAGATAGCGCGCGTCTATATAGAATAGTCACAACCTATATCCGATGGAGTCTCTTCAGGAACCCCAATACCCAAATTATAGAGAGTAATACTTCGCGCTCGGTTCCGTCATCGTTTGTGCTGTTCGTCCCCTTCTAAGGGGATGACGATGCATACGACGGGGGCGTTGAGCAACCACACGTATCGTGACAGGCCGCAGGTGAGAACAAGGTCAATTGAGAGCATAATGGGGACACTCTCGATGGATAGGCGGAACGGCTATTTTCAAGGCTATCGAATTCTCGCCTGTGGTGGTCACCACAGCGTTCAATCATTGATTCATTGGTATACCAGAGGTATTTGCTCAGCTACCTATTTCCCAGCATTGCGAAAAAGGCGGGAAGCAGTAACATCGGCAGACTTGCGTAGAGGAAGTCCGGTGTTATGGAGATCTCTGTGGGGAACCATTCCAAACTGGGGGAGTGGAGAAAAGGCCAACCTAAGAATGCGGTTAATGTTATAGAACGATAAAGGGGATGCAGAAACCAAGAAAGTGTTGAGATCTTCACCGTACTTCTGCATGTATTCGGCATCGTACTCCATCGCCTCTCGTTTGCACGTGGTGTAGAAATGAAGCTAGGGGGTCGTTGCAACCGATTCCCGTCTCTCTCAGACACGCCGTTGAGATTTGATATTGACCGGTTTCACGTTCTACTCACCATTCGTCGTAGTGTCCTACCACGGTAATTGATGGGAAAGTCGAAGTTGTCTAAGAGTCCAGGTATATCCAATCTACCTCGTATAATCGTGGGCCATCCGACAGCGGGGTCCCGGATTCTGATCCCGTGACTAGAGTAACTCGCGAGTCTTTCGCCGGTAAGCGTTACCTCGCAGTCCCAGAGGAAACTAAGAATGCCTCCGAGCAGAGGCTTACCAACCAAAATCGAAAGTGCAAAGAAGGGTGCGAATGCTGTAACCGACGCAAGCAGTAACAGACAGAGGCTTCGCAACCGACCTTGATTCACAACAGTGTTGTTTTGGAGCGGTTGCTATAGGGGTGCGTGGGGTTCCTGGAATGAATATATAGTAGATCGAAAGGATTGGTATAGCGGAAGAACGTGGGTCTCAGCACTGACAAAGACGGCTTTCCAAGACAAAGATGTCGCTGACAAACGTGATGGCGGCCGAATCGATTGTAAACCGAGAACGGTCATGTGGTCAGGGGGATCAAAGGTGATACTTAACTTATCGTATCAGAAGCTAGCTGAATGAATGAAGTCAGCCGAGGAAAAGTGGACGAGCTTTGCGGGTCTAAAATACTCCCACGCACACCCACTCAGGAGGCTTCGACATATCGAAAAAACCCTCGCCGCGGCCGAGCCAATCAGAATATCAGATAACAGGACCAAGGAAACACCTCCGTCATCCTGCGTAAGCGTACTATAAGAGGGCCGGGTAGGAATAGAATGAGTATTTCGAAAACTCAGTGACCTTCCTCCCAAACTCAAAAGTCCACTGACCAATGTCCGAACAGCTTGTCTGGCTCATTACCGGAACTTCGTATGCTCTCCCCGCGGTCGCCCATTCATAGATCTAGGAGTCGCTAATTGTGTTTTCTTTAGCTCTGGATTCGGAAAAGAGTTATCTCTCGCCTTGTTAGAGCGGGGAGATAAAGTCATCTCGACCGCCCGTGCTCGTTCCCTTCCCAAGCTTAATGAACTGAAGGAGAAGGGTGCCGCGACTCTCGAACTCGACGTCACGGCTCCGTTGAGCGAGCTTCACGCGGTCGCTGCTAAGGCTGTTGCGATTTACGGACACATCGACGTCGTCGTGAACAACGCTGGATATCTTATCTCCGGTGTTCTCGAGGAAAACACGTGTGTCACTCGCTTCCGCTCTACTGACTTCTACTGACTTCCCCGTCCCTATCCTTCCTAGCCCGGAACAAACCTACGAACAGTTCAACACAAATGTTTTCGGGGGGTTGAACGTCGCTCGCGCCTTCCTGCCTTACATGCGCCCCCGCAAGACTGGAACAGTCGTTTGGATCGGGTCAATCGGAGGATATAGGTCAGTCAACGACACATGGTAGCGTGATCAAGAATAACTTGGTCGCTCTTTCCCTGCAGTGGTGGTCCTGGAATCGGGCTCTACTGCGCAACCAAATATGCCATCAGGTGCATCTCTGAGACTCTCCACGGGGAAATTTCCCCTTTGGGACTTCGCAGCTTGGTATTCGAACCTGGCTACTTCCGTACAGATTTCCTTACGGCAGACAACCGCGAGAACTATCGTGGAAAAATACCAGATTACGAACCGGTTGTACGTGCGAGACAGGAGGGACTCGACGGTTCGTCAGATTACCAGTCTATGATAGGTTCGACAGCTGACAGCCCGTTCAGCCTACAACCATAACCAGCCTGGGGACCCGAAGAAGGGTGTAAATGTCATGATAGATGTCGTCAAGGGCGAAGGGGCCACAAAGGACAAAGAATTCACCCCGGTGGTCTTGCTGGGTAGTGATTGCTACAATGGCGTCAGGAGTGTCTTGACCAAGGCCATCGCCAAGTTTGACGAATGGAAAGATATCACAATCAGCACTGACAGAGATGATTTGTAGTCTTCCGAAGAACAAAATGTAGCTAGATGTCGCAAATATGCACAGTGTACTTATACTTCCTTCCCACATGGTCGTCGAGCGATTTACAATTGAACGTATTGTTTCTTACTTACAATCGGGTGTATTCAACCTCAACGACAATCCTGGAGGATGTCCCAGACCATGGTCGTCCTTCGGAAAAGGTGCACAGATCACGATCAGGTCATGTGTCGGACCGGAGCCGGGCGGAGATTACTTGTGGCGACGCCGCAGATCATCTTGTTCTACCCGCGGACTTGAAGAAAGTTCTAGGACTTTCCTTTCCTCAACTTTACCTCCAACCACCACCATGCCACTCAACTACTCTAAGTGGGACGCCCTCGAGGTCAGTGGTCGACCACAAGCCGTTCGCATCGGTCACTGACGTCGTTTACTCAAGGTCTCTGATGATTCGGACATCGAGGGTCATCCAAACGTAGATCACAAATCACTCGTCAGGTATTAACTTGTTTCCGTTTCATTTCTTAACCCACCGCCACTTAAACAACCATCACGCCCGCCGCAGATGGAAACAACGCCAGATTCACGAAGATCGAGAGGCTAGGAAGCACAAAATCGCCACACTAAAGGCCGATGTCCAATCAAACCCAATCATGCAAGGTCGCCTCCGTGAAGTCCGCGAAGGTGTCAAAGAGAAGGGTGCCACCTTCTTCTCCGCCACAGTTGAGAGGCTAGAGAAGCAACCGTCCCCAGAACGACCTCCTGCTCCACTCAAAGGAACCTACGATGGGATGCTGCTTAGCCTGTTGAGCCGAACCGCAGATGATGTTAAGAACCTTGGCGTTGCGAGTGGGGATCCGAAGTTGGACGAGGAGCTTATCAAGTCCCTCGATGAACATCTGAAGAGGATGCCCGAGTTTCTGGAGAAGGCAAAGGAAGAGTTGGAGCACGAAGAGGCCGAACAGAAGAAGAAGATTACCAGCGATGACATTCGACCAGGTTTCTCGTCAACGGTACACAACACAGTTCATGAGTGTTAGGTGATTGACTGATTAGACATTTCCGTCGTGATTACAGCACATCCCATCCAACCCTGAGCCGGCACCCCTCCCTGGTGCGTTAGACACTTCTGCCAAGAAAAAGAAGACCACGACCGTCGAATATGAGGTTCTCAACCCCAAATCCGTCGCTTCCTCTTCCACTGCTCCTCCGCCTATCCCCAAAGGAGATGAGGTCGAGGAGGAGGATGAAGAAGACACCGTACCTGAGATGACCCCAGTCATTGCCGAATTCTCAAAACTTCCCGTGGGAGGATTCCAGCAATCCTGGGACTTCATCAAAGCCCACAGAGACGTCGTGGTTGCTGGGGCCTCAGATGCTCTGCTCGTCGCTGGATATAGGGCGGAACGGGAGGGAAAGCACGGATACGCGAAGGGGTGCGTCCACCAAAGCTTGCTCCTGCAGTACGGGGAGAAACTGGGAAGGGACGGAATTTCAGTATTTTTCAACAAGTGAGCGATTCTTCCTGGCTCACTGCTTCCGACGTTGGCTGATATTTTACCGCAGGATGATAAATGCGGATCCGCGCGCCGTTATGGTTTTCATGAAGGACGTCGACGACACGTATAACCACATCGTCACCCGTGTCAAAGTCAACAAGGCGGAAGAGGAAGCGCTCGGAAGAGGCGCTGAGCAGATACAGCTTGTTCCCGAAAACCCCGATGCAGAGATTTCGTTTATTGTCCCAGACGGCCCACCACCCGAGAACATCAAGCTGGAGGGCACAGGCACGGAGGGGATGGACGTCGAGGAGGTCCGAAAGGCGTTACAATTGCAGTGGGAGGTGTTCGAGGGCTTCGAGGAGGACATGAAGGCGGCATTGAGGAGCCAGAAGCTGGAGGCTGTGAACAAGGTCTTGGGATCTATGACGATCGAGGCGGCTGAAGGGATTGTACAGTTGCTGCAGATGTCGGGCATCCTCAGCTTCTCGGAAAACGGCATCCGGGATCAGACTGGGGCATCGACGAATGATGTCGACTAGCGTTCCCTTGTTTGAATTTTGTTTTGATTGTTCAACTTAGGGCTTGTGGAAGGAATATGGAATTGACACCTTTTATCTCTATCTACTAATCCAGACCACAACGAACCATGCGCACCCGGGTCGCGTCTCGAGGGGTCTTCATCCACCAAGACGAGAGTCCCCCTCCACTCCGCCAATTGCCAATGATCCCCACAAACAACCTCAGCGAACGATACTGCCCTTCCAAAATAATACCCCAACCTCCATCTCTGTACCAAAGCCACACACTTATACAGGGTTGCAGATTCAGTCACAAAGAATGAGGGTCGACGGCGAGGGTTCATCTTAAGTATGTATTCATCTCTACTGAACAACCGCGAGGGCGCAATGTTCCACGAATAGTACAAACGATAAGGTAAAGTAGGTGTGTATCGCATACGCATGGTAGATAATGAAAGGGGGTCATGAATCAAGTCAACTACCTGTCTATCGATCAGTTGGGGGACAAAAGCAGGGCAAAAAGTCTGAGTCACCGATGACTTGGTGACTCAGGTAGAAGGAGAACCGCTGTTCAAGGAACTCGGGTGACCAGTACATCTTGGACCTGCTCCAGAACTTGAGCGGTCCTGTCCTTGGCTTGTTCAAACCAATCCACCGCCTTCTTCGACATCCTCCCAACATCCTCCGCAGTCTTGACCTCCTTCGCCCTCTCATCCATAGCAGTAGCAATACGCTGTTTCAAATCCCAAGAAGCCAGCCTCAACACCTTCCTCGTCTCTCGTCCAACCCTCTCAGCATTCGCTTCAACCCAATCCTCCGATTCTCCAGAAGCAGCGGTGTCCTTGAGGGACTTCTTGATGCGACGTCCGATCGTGCGAGGAACAGTGGAGGGGAGCTCGAGGATGACATACCACGTCATACCGATGGTGACAGCACCAACGATTGGGGCAACCCACTTGCGCGCATCCTCGTTGCTCAGAAGGTCGGTCACCCTCACTATACCCTCGATCAGTCCTCGAACTCCCAATGCTTGTCCGCCGATCATGGTCAAGGCACCTAAGCCAACAGAGGCAACCCCGAGGGCAGTCGGGCTGGCGACGGTATCCAGATCCTTCTCGTCACTGAATACCACGGCGAACTGGTGATGGAAGTCATAGATATCGAGGAAGGTGGTGTTCAAGAGGTCAGGGCGCTGAGAAAGACCGATTCCAACTCCGGTGATAGTGTTGTTGGAGCTCTTCCTCCTTGCGAGCTTGGAGCTGCGAGTAGAGAACATCGCCTCGGGGATGAATACTCTCTTTGACTTGGCAACGTCCTCGGGCAAATGCTCCTCGCCGATTTGTCCAATACGGTGAACTCCGTCTGAGGTAATAACGCGAGCGTCGTCTTCGGTGAGCTTGACGGCGAGATCGAGACTTGACAACATTGTGCGTCTGACTTCACCGGCCCACTCCCAAATACCAAGGAGGCCAGGGTAGGTCGGGAGTTTGATAGCGGGAGTACCGCGAGCAACGTCCTCCAAGGCCTCGATCAGCTTGGTCTTGGCGTTGGCAATCACAGTGCGCGTTCCCTTCTCTTCGACGGCCTCCAGGACCTCGTCAGCCGCTTCCCTTCCCCTGGTTATCTTTTCCAAGAGAGGTCGTGACTTCTTCAAGTCCTCCTCAGCCTTGGTAGCATCAGATTGGGCGACGATCGCATTGGCACAGACGAGGAAATTAACGTCTGATAACAGTCGGGTGAGGTATGTCGAAGCCGGTTGTAGTTTCGATTTGGCCCTCTTCGTCAAAACGAAGGTACGGAGGGCGGACTCGAGCCCCTTGAATGACTCGTCTTCGGAGGGTGGGCTGGTTGTGGAAGCGGAATCGACGAAGTGAACGAGGTCTTCTGCGTCTTCATATGTTCGGGGACTGAGAGCCTTGACCTGTTCGAGGATGAGCCTGCGACACTTCTTCTTGTCTCGAATCCCTTCAAACTTGTTCACGACGATGAAAAGGTAAGCTTTCTCGTTGCTGGCTGTTTTCAAAAACTCTTGGGCAGAAAGAGTGAAGTGGTTCTCTGCAGAAACCACGAAGACGACAACGTCGATTTCCTCCTGCCGCGCGAAGACGGCGGTGGTCTTGACGCTGTCACGGTTGAGGCCGGGGGCATCAATCAGTGAGATATCGACGGCGCCGTTGTGGAGGAATGACGGAGCAGGTGAGCGAGGATCGGAAAGGTAAACCTTGAGGATTTGTTGGCCATTCTCGTTCTCGGACACAATCTGGTCGAGGTCAGAGAGGCTCGCGCGACTGAATGTTGATTCGTCGGAAAGGTCGTATGCGACACCCCCCTTGAGAACGTGAACTTCTTCAACACCGTCAATCTCGGCAGCATCGTGAACTTCGCAGAACGCAGTTGTGCAGGGTTGCTGATCCACGGGCATCACGGGACGCCCGAGGATGGCGTTAACGAAGGTGGATTTGCCAGCATTGAGATCTCCAGTGACAAGGACTTTGGACGAGGTGTCCTCGACGCGGGCGCGGAGCTTGTCGGTGTGATTCAAAGCAGTCCCGATGCGATCGTCGATCAACTTGGCAATAGACGACCTTTCGAGCTGAGTGACTAGTGTGGCAGGTGAAGAGGAATGTGTTCCAAGCTTCAGGTCTAGCCGGAAGACGTTGAAGTCAAGGGTGTCCGATGTATACGAAGATGGTTCCGAAGATTCGTCCGCAGGGATATCCTCCTCCTTCTCTGAGCCGTCCGGGAGAGAGATAGACCGGACCAAACCGCCCCTGACTGGAGATACGACAACGTCGGCTCGGAAGGAGGAATCATCCGCGAGTGAAAGCGAGCGACGGAAGGTGGGATGGCGAACCTCTGAGGCCTGGGGTTGGCCTTCGAGCACGGGATACCTAACTACCCAGTGTTCGCTGCTGAAAGACCGAAGGTCGCGGAGGAGGGACTCGGTAGAGCCAATCGCGGACAGGACCCTATGGAAGAAAATTTAGAATCCCAGGCGCGGGTAGAGAGAGGAATTGGCTGACTTGTCCCTCTGTTCAACATAAACGTCTTCCCCTTGCATATCCTCCTTAACTGGCGGCTCCGGTTCTGGGTAGTAGGGAGACGACGCGGGAAACATCATGGGCGAATAGCTCTGGAAGTACGATTGGGACATTTTGGGGATGAAGAGGTGCAGATAGGCCGACTGCTAGACTCAGCAGCAAACGGGAACTCTGGCCAGTAGCGTAAACAGGCAAACTGGTTGGTGACGGTCGGGGTTAGAATTCAGCCGGAGTTCCCCGGAATGCCATCCCGGCCATTGGTGTCGGACATCACCCAATATCGTGACCTGTTTGCGAGATTTTATCCTGTTGTTGGTCAACATTGAGTTGCCAACTAGAACGACATGCCAAACGTAAACAATCGCTTAGGATATCCTCGCCCTCCAGGCAGAAGACCTCGCAAGTGAGTTCGGAAGGCTATATGGGTATTTAATCTTGGAAGACGGACGCCAGATAACGAAGTGTATCTTTGCGAGCAGTGGAAGATAACTTGGTGTCTCCAGTACCTCGAAGAGAATGTTTTCTTCAGCAAAACTCCAGCTCCGCGCGCAGGCAATGGGACGTTTTGAAGCCCAAGCCTGGAGGCGCCAAATTTCAGCTCACCGGCCATTTCCGATCCTACTGTTCAATTGAACGAGCCCCGATGATACTCTTCCTGCATTGTCGGTCGTTCCATTTCCACTCCTTTATTGTTTCGCGGGATCGCCTTCGCCACAGATCAGCATAGTAACACAGGAGGTACACTCACGAAGTGAACCTCGTAAAGGTGGAAGCACAAAGTGCGACGTGTTTCACCCGCCCCGCTTCTTGGATTTGGAGGCACGGATGACCAGCAATTGGCCGCAGAAACGTGTTCGTCTCGTCGAATAGACTTTACGACGTCCACGAGACTTACCGGCGCAGAGGACTCGTCGGCCACTTGTCTAGATGGAAGGGCGTCAGTGGGTCTGGCATTACCCCAGTCTTGCTCATTACAGTACATCGCCATCGCGAAAATCCTTATCGCACTCAGTCGGACATTCAATTGTCTCACGGACTCGAGCGCAGTCGGTTGCCTCCCAGGTTAGGTCTGGGAGATCATTGGGGCTCGGCGACTTCACATGGTCCGTTCTCGCCCAGCCTACATGAATTAGGAACCGAGAAGCACATCACTTATCCTTCCACCATGGATGAGCTGGTATCACTTGGAGGTCGGTGGACGAAGCCACCCTAGCAGACGAGACCGTTTTATCAGGATGATCTCACGGAATGATCGACCAGACGGCCCCGATCAAATGCAGCGAGCGATGCGATGAGTTCTGGAACCCACTTTAAGCGTGTACAGGGATCATTGGGTAATCGCGCGAAGTAAGATGGAACACAATTCAAGATTTAATTTTTAAAACATTTGATCAAAGGTGGTGGTACAGAACGAGAGGACGATTCATGTACAGTGCACCGGGGTGAATGTGTTTAGCACTTGCATTCACCAGCCTTGCACGAGCAGCTGTTGAATGATGGGTCAGTGTGTACCCTATATGATGAATACGACGTCGAGTAACATACTTTTCGCCGCTGCAGTTGCTACAGCTTGCACTAGAGCAGCTACAGTTGGCACAGTTGGCGTGGTTGACGAGGACGAAGGAGGTTTGCTGAAAATATGGAGGACGATTAGAAGTAGGTCATGCAGGGACACGAAACGTGCAGACCATTGTGAGAGAAGATTGGGTTGTTGAAAGCGGTTGAGAGTGAGAGAGGTGGGAGGATGGGGAGAGCTTTGGGGTTTTCTGGAGGGCTTTTATAGCCTAAGCCACAGGGATTTCTCACGTAAGGCTGTGTTTGGGGGAATTGACAGGGATCAGTGGCCTCGGTAGATGGATCGGAAGCAGACCGCCTTCGCTAGGGTTTCCTCGTTACTTCCATGTCCTCGACGTCGATAGCAGGCTTTCTCGCTATCCTAGAAAACCTCATACCACAGCTTTTCAACGTCTCTCATGCCTCGCGACCCTCATTCTCAACCAACATTATCTAACAATACATCGGGAACACCCTTTCTTTCGCAGACCTGAGCACACGTTCTCGGTCAAGTGACGTTCCCCAGCTTCGGTCTCAGTCCTGGGATTCTCCAACGTCATTCATTTGAAAGCAGAACGCAGGAACGTTATTCCGCTTCCCTCCCCTCATCTTCATCCCCATCTCTATATGGTTAATCGTACTCTCTAACTCGGTTTTTTTCTTAGTCCGCACCATTAGACCCATGGCCGAGGTCCGTCCTCTTTCACATTGTCTCGATTGGTCCGAATCATATCGATTCTACTGTTAGGGCAGTTCACTGGGACATGCACCGTCTTGTGCCTCGGCGGCATCATCCTGTACGTATACATTTTACGTCCAATTTCAATCCACTCCCCTAATCTAGTGGTACTAACGACCCAATTCTTGTTCTACAGATCCTGCATTCTCCACAATTACATAACCAGTGGAAAACTTGAGGGATACGGGCGCGAATCTTATCGTTGTGCACCCAGACTTTCTCCAGAAGATTTCCAGTAAGAGCGGAAGGAGCACCATTCCATCAGAGTTTTCTTTGATATAAGCACAAGTCTTTCACCAAGAGCTTCCGTTTTCTCACCTATGGGACTTGCTTTCTGGTTTCGGAGACGGCGATGAGTGTTTCACTGAGAGTAGGCTAGCAGATGGATCTATGGTATCAAAACCTGCTTTATGGCAGGCATATCAAAGCTATGACGCGGGCTATGATCAACCAGTTTCGACGCAACGTACAGAAACTCACACGATCCTCGAAAAAGATTCTTTCAGCCAGCCACCATTCCATAATCGCAATGTCACTCAGAAGTCAACCCATTACAATCCGTCTCCTTCCGGAAGTTTCTCTCCGGGTGAGGTATTGCTTGGCAGCGAGTGCTCACGTGGAACGCACGGGGCCCCACAGCCTCGGTGTAATTTCAACACAATCCTGTCCAGTACTCCCGGTAGCTTGTGCA
>Ga0307512_10003108_pt1 | contig 19819 bp, 21 predicted proteins | sample 14_EM_MG_FD_200267 | JGI IMG/M metagenome (GOLD analysis project Ga0307512, IMG submission 200267) | Populus trichocarpa ectomycorrhiza microbial communities from riparian zone in the Pacific Northwest, United States - 14_EM | ecosystem: Host-associated > Plants > Roots > Unclassified | place... | reverse complement strand
GAAGGCCGGCAGGAATGCCCTCCTAGGGTCTGATACTCTCCTGAAATTGACGCATCTAAGTTTACACTCCACATCCTCTCAGACACTCCTGGAGGCTTCCAGTGACTAAAATACATTTTGCTGATGTGAGAGTCACTGGGTTCCGGGACACTCCTGTATCCCCGGGAACGAAGAAGCAGACCGCCAGGCGATCGTAGCCCGCGAGGCAAGAGGGGACACGGCGATAGAGCGGCTGTACACCTCAGCCTCGAATATGGCCAGACGGATCTCCGAGGGAAGGTCAGCAGCCAAAGCGAAGTGGGAAGCCGACAAGTGCAGCAAGCACTTCGGCTACAGACTCAAGGGCAAGGTGGGGGCCAAGAGACCTATCCCAATGACAAGCGTGAAATCGCTGGCCGCCAGGTTCTACAGACTAAAGTCCGGGCATGGACCCACTGGAGACTACCTAAAACGGTTTGGCCATCGAGAGAACGACAAATACTGGTGGTGCGGCAGCGGAGGCAGGACGGCGGCCCAGACGCGAGAACACCTCTTCTGCTACTGCAGCCGGTGGAGAGACCAGCAGAAAACACTATAGAAGGCGGTGGGAAAGGCGACGGGCTGGAATGCGGGTAGGTGCCGACACGTGCAGATCTCTGAGGTGTTTTCCAGAGACAAGTGTGATCAAGCGGTGGTGGACTTCCTGGCAGCTACTGAAGTCGGGAAGTTCCCGCCGAAATGAATGGAGGGATGGAGCGGGCACAGAGGCTGACGCAGGTGCGGGGAGCGGCGGCCGAGGGTATACATCTCTTCTTTTTCGTTTTTTCTTTCTTTTCTTTTCTGTTCTGGTCTTTCTCTTAGCCCTCATTTGTCAGCGGGGATGAAGGGTAGCGGAGGGGAGCTCCGCCATCTAGCCGGCTAGCCCGGAGGCGGAGGGGATATCAGGTCCTGTCATACTCTATTAAGAGTGCATACAGTATGAATAAACACCAACAAAAAACAACAACTTCGAGATACCACAAATCTATGACTGAACTTCTGGGTTCTGTACTCGGCGTTAGACAGAGGGAATTTGACTTTCACTAGTCACGGCTGTCATAACAATTGTCTAGCTACTACTACGGCATCACTAGCGTTCAGCTAGACTCCTTGGGCATCATAAGAGGATGGGATAATGATATCGGGCTACGTTATACTAACGGACACATAGCTCATTTCCCGAGCTTATTCTATAAGTACCTAGCCCTAAGAATTTCAAACAAGGTGATATGGCAAACGAGAATCCCAAGGATACATCATCTGGTACCACCTTTATTTAACTTCATGGCCTCTAACGTCGCTTGAACCGTCAGCTCTTAGATCTTTACATCATTTGCGTTGTCAACTACATCTTGAACATTGCCTCAATCGATCCTGTCTTCTTGTTTAATCAACCTAGACCTAAGAGCCCTTTAGATATCCACCGGTGACCTCATCAGATATCCAGCGCAACTCCTCCGTTTGCAATCTAGTGGCCCCGACCTACTTCCTTTCCGACATTTCCTATCTCATCATCAATGTGAACTGCAACAACTTCTGCGGCATCGCCGAAGAAGAATAAAGACGAGATGGATCTGACAAATCAGCTGGAAGCAATAATCACTCGGGTTCAGAAGTTTCGAAGAACGCGAATATCAAGATATCGCCCGTCTGCACCACGTCCCCCTAGAGGTATTTTTGACCCTTGAGCCCCAATCGATAGATGTTTTCCAGCCACACAAATGACCAGGGTTCCCAACTGTCCGTCCGGTCTTGCAACTTTCGGGGGCCAGCACCACCGTCCAAACCGGGTGAGCACTTGTTTGCCCTGAGGCGTCTAGGGCCGAGTCTAGAATCCCTGGGGCCTGTTCAGGGCGACTATAGGTCCCCAGCGGAGTTTACCGTTACTAGAAGTGTATAATTCCGGCCAGCAACCAGGCCGAGCTTACCGTGTGTGCTAGTACACCCAAAACAGGAGGTACGATCAGAGATTTGATGTGTATTTTGCAGCTTCTCAGTTGGTTAGCATAGCTCCCACATCTTTGATCTATACTTTCTATATTGCTGATCTGCTTTAGATAGTTGGTGCGTATAGGTGGCTTGTTTCTTTTCCCACCTTTCAGCTTTAAGCATCATGTGCACACACTGTAAGGCCCTGTAGGGTTGTTATCCCGATTTTCGAAGCCCTAAGGTAAAAACGGGCAGGAATTCTCACCTCCGAAAACTGTAATCCAGGGTCGGGGATTGCTCTGCTCTACTTCTGCTACCCGTCATCCCCTCTGACAAAAGAAAGTAAAAGATGGATGAAAACAAAAGAAACCCAAAAAGGAGAGAGACTACTGAACATTACTCCTCCAGTCGCCTGGGCGGGAACTTCCCGACATCCGTAGTCTCCAGGAAGTTTATCACTGCTTTATCGCACTTCTCCATGGAAAACAGCTCAGAGACCTGTATGTAGCGACATCTGCCCGCTTTCCAGCCCGTTGCCTTCCCCACCGCTTTCCAGAGCGATTCCTGTTGGTCTTTCCATCGGCTGCAGTAGCGGAAGAGGTGTTCACGTGTCTGGACCATTTTACCTCCACCACCGCACCACCAGCATTTGTCGTCGTCTCGATGCCCGAACCGTTGCAAGTACGTGCCTACTGTCGCGTGCTCGGGCTTCAGTCGATAGAACTTGGCCGCCAGTGACTTCATACTAGTCATTGCGATAGGTCTCTTGCTCCCGGCCTTGCCCTTCAGTCTGTAGCCGCAGTGCTTGCTGCACTTGTCAGCCTCCCATTGTACCTTCGCCGCTGACCATACTTCGGAGATCCGTCTGGTTCTATTCGCTGCCGAGGTATATATTCGCTCTCGTACGGTGCCCGCTCTACGGCCTTCTCGGGATAGGTTCGCTTGGCGATCTGCTTCCGCATTCCCGGGGATGTCGGTGTGTCCCGGAACCCAGTGGAGCTCTGTTTCGATACTGACTTTGCGAATGTACAGAGTGTTGACTAGGGATTTGGCCCGGTGGCTTCCCTAGTGATTGGTGCTGGCGGGCTCGAGCATGAGGCCGGTGGCTTACGGCTCCCATTGGCCTCGCCTGCCCCCACCAGCCTCGCCTGCCCCCATCGGCCTCACCTGCCCACATGGCGAGGAGGAGGACTCGGCACTGGTACTCGGCATTGGGCTCCGGCTTTGGCAGTTGGCATTGAGTTTTCCTTCTCTCTCTTTCATATATAAGTCCATAGTTTTCCTTCTCTCTGGATCGACCGACAATTCATCATCTTCTCTTCTTCTCCATCATCTTCTCGTGTCAACAGGTTATAAGCCCGGCGCTGATTTGAATTCGACGTCTGCTATTAGTATTTGTTACTGCCTCTCCTCTGCCCCTGTTCCAGTGGATAGAGCCGAGATCTATTAGTTTTCTTGTTTATCGTTTCTCCTCTGCCTGCATTGGACTGAATCGACGCCTACAAGTAGTACCTCTCTCATTTTTCAACCTCCGCCTCTCTACAGTTTCTTAATCTTTGCCCTCCGTTATTGTCTCGCAAATCTCCGCCATGTCGATCATGGCTACAAAACTCAATGAGCGCAACTATTGACAATGGGCCATAGAAGCGAAAGCCCTACTTCGAGCGCAAGGCCTTTGGAAATACGAATCTGGAGAAATGTGTCTTCCGAGGACTCGGATTGCTGCAACCAGCGACGCCTCCTCGAGTACACCCACAGCTCGTGACGTTCGAGATACCGATTACTACTTCTTGGCTGAATCGACTGACATGTTCTACTTCAATCAGTTCTACCACATCCATCGCGATTGGGAACACTGGCAGATGAACAATGATAAGCCATGCGGACAACTCACCGCCCTGATGGAATCAACAATTCAGATCCGGTATTGAGAACTCACTGAGCCAAAACAACATTGGAATACAATCAAAGCCGACTACGATAAGGTCATCCAGCTGCACGGTCCATAGGGGATGCCGAACCTCACACCTTTTCAACTTGAGTCATATCCGTCAGTCACTGTATGGATCTCAGCCCAAGACAACATAATCAATGACATTGCCGTATGTGACATCACGATCGAAGACTCTTGGAGGAAATTCTACATCATGTCCAACCTTCTCAATACCAAAGTATGGCAAACCTTTGCATCCACACTGGTGCTCACTGAGAAGGCGGACACAGTGGCGAGTATCGTCACCCATGTCCCATCCTTCGAAGCCCTCCTCCGCAGGTCCGAGGTATTGTGCCCGATGCCGGACAGTTTGTAAAGAAGCATGGTCAGGGACAATATTCGAATGATCAGAGAGGTCACGATTGGACTGGCGATGATTGGAAGGGCCGTGCCATATGCTACGGATGTGGAGTAATGGGCCATATCAAGGCGAAGTGCAGAAGTAAGCATAAGTTGGCCATGTATGAGAAATCTAAAAGTGGTGCTATCCTGGCAACATCAACCTCTATTGGCGAGTCTGAGCCATTCCTCTTCTCGGTCATTCATTTGGACCCTATCCTGGTCAGACATTTGGACCCTGTCTTGGTCATACATTCCGACCCTGTCTTGGACTGTACTCCAGACTCTGTGATCACTCTCAATGTGGTATCCACAAATCAATCTGCCGATTATTGGATTCTTGACACCTGTTCAACAAATCACATCACAGGCAATCGTCACCTCTGTGAGAGCTTTGACCCCATGACAAAGGGGGAGCATCAGGTCAAGACAGCAAACAACAGCTTTGAGGTTGCTGACGGCTCTCGAACGATTAGGTTTTACGTCAACAGGCCAAATGCAAAGCCCGCGAAGATTGTCATGCAGTGTGCTCTGTATGTGCCATCCTGCTGTATGAATAATCTCCACAGTATCATCCAGTCAATATGGAAAGAAGACAACAAGAATTTCAAACTCGATGGAGCTCCGGTGAGCGTTGGGTCAGTTCTAATCTATGAAGCACCACTCATAAACTGTCTATTCGTCCTCAAAGCATCTACAATTTAGGCCACAGTATGGAAAGCCTCAGTGGTAGTGGACGATCCACCGAGCTCCGAGATCACTGAGGCCTATTCGATCATTCGCCATGCGCTTGATGATAAGGATATCCTTGTATGGCATGCTCCCTATGGCCATCTCTCTTTGCTAGCTATCGATGCGCTCCCAAATACAGTCAGACGTATCCAATTGCATGCTAGTAGCCTATCGACATGCACTTCTCTAGCATGTATCATGGGCAAAATGTTCCGGAAGCCTTTCCAGCCTGTGGTTCATACGATATGACAAAGACTCAACTTCTTGAGTTGATTCACTCCGATGTTATCGGGCCAATACAGACTCAGACTATGCCCGGCCAGTGATATAATATTTTGTTTACTGATGACCACTTGAGGTACACAGAGGTCTACTTTATGAGAGCCAAATCTATGGCTCCACCAAAGTTCAAGGAGTATTTGGCCAGAGTTGAGCAGCAGCACTCAAAGTCGAAGGTGTGCTGAGTTAGATTTGATGGGGGAGGCGACTATACTTGTCGTGAGAAGTTTCTTGAGTACTTTGCAGTGGAAGGCATCATTAGGAAAGTATCAGCCCCATACTCAGAGCAGCAGAATGGCATTTTGGAGAGAGGCAATCGCACAGTGCTGGATGCGGTGCGGTCTAGGCTGAAGCATGCTGGGATGCTGAACATGCTCTGGGTTGAAGCTGTATCCACGAGAGTCTACTTTAGGAATCTACAACAATTCCGAGCAATCCCCAATTCGACGCCTTTCGAAAGATGGACATGGAAGAATCTCGATATATCCAATCATTGAACTTTCGGAGGCCTAGCATTTGCATAGATCCATGGAGACCTCCGGAAGACAATTGATATCCATCTGTACAAGTGTGTGTTTCTCGGCTACTCGGAGACAGCGACACAGTACCGAGTCATGGACATCAGTTTGGGCTGAGATTGTGTCATGTGAGATGTCAAATTTGATGGGTCTACCCTGTATCAGCAGGTAGAAAAGACTAAGCCTGCAAAGTTAACCCTCGAACCAGCCGAACAGAATAAAGATTCGGAAATTGTGGACTATCCTCCCAGGCCAGCAAAACCTATGATACTGACCCCGAACGCGAAGGTACTGCGTTAGACAGCCGCTGCATTGCCTCGTGCGCTCAATCCAATTCACTACTCGGATGATGACCTCACCCCGCTTCCAGCAACACCGTCTCCATTGCCAAGAAGAAGCGTAACCACAGGAGACAATGTCAGCATAGCCATCATGATCGAGAAAGGTCCTAAGACATACCGCTCAGCATTGAATGTAGAGCATGCCCTGAAGTGGAAGGACGCAATCGGCAAGGAAGTGGAATCAAGGGAAAGTCATGAGGTTTCCACTTTCGTTGAGAAGGTCCCATAAGGTGGTAGTTTGATTGAAAGCCGTTGGGATACGTGAAGAGAGCTAATGGGCAATGGGACAATTGGCAGAAAGAAAGTATGACTTGTCTGTCGCGGCAATCTCCAAAACCCTGGCCACTATAATGTCATCCCCTCTCGAGGCATTGATTCAGCCTGGATTCAGCTTGCCATTCGCCTTGCAGCCAACGATGAGGTTAGGATTGCCATACTCAACATTCTGACTGCTTTCCTCGGCTGCCCTTGTGATGAGACTCTTGATATGTGCCTCACTGATGGCAAAGAGCCTGATACATACGGCCGGGCTTGACTCCTCGCCAAGTTGAATAAGACTCTCAATGCCGTCAAGCAAGCGAACCAGAAGGACTATGAAGATGTCTTTGATTTCATTGTTGACGATCACAGTCTCCAAGCCTCAATTGCAGCTCCCGGTCACTTCTTCTGTGACGATCTCGCTGATACATATGGCGTCTTGATCCCAGCATACGTCGACGATAATATGATCATTGGCAAATCGGTTCCTGCTGCCTCGCTTGAATCTCAATTGTATGAGCAATTGAGGGCCGCTGGCCATGTTCCTGGGCAAGACACCTTCCAATATCTCGGCATGTTGGTCACTCGAGATTGCAGCAAACAATCAATTGCCATCAATTACAATGGCTACATCAACTGAATTCTTGACCGCTTTTCAATCACCGACTGCCGGCAGCGCTCAACTCAGGTGGAGATCGGCTACATGCCACATGCCATACAGCCTGAGCATGGAGGGCAGCCAGTCGACACTAGAACGTATCAGGAAGCCATTGATTCGATTGTTTATGCTGCTCTTGGTACTCTTCCAGATATCACCTAGGCCACGGCAGTATTAGGATCAAATGCCGCCCAACACTTGACACTACATTGGGAATCTGTAAATCAGCTACTTCGATATCTCACAGGCACTTTCGACTACAAATTAATGATCTATGGCCCAAGCCCCGGGCATGACACTGAGTCAATGTTGTGCTATCCCAATGATGACTTGTGGAGAGAAGCAGACATGAGCAAGGCTACCTCGGGAATCATGGTGTAAGCTGTCGGAATCCCCGCCATATGGAAGTCAAACAAGCAGAGCGTACTAGCCCAATCAACATCACAAGCAGAGATGATTGCCACTCGGTGCGGCAAAGTGCAGATCGACTGGCTGCGAGATCTTATCTCAGAGATCGGAATTGGCAGTGGTATCACCAGGCTTATTCCGAATGACGGCCTAAACTGTGTTACGACTGTCACCTCGGGCGACATGCAATCTGATTGCCGGCACTTACAACTCTGGTACTACACGATTCTTGAAGCCATTGCCCACGGCGAGGTCGAGATCAAGCACGTGGCAGGCACGGAGATGCTGGCAGACCTGTTCACTCAGGCCCTCAGCTGAGTTGAACTGGACGAACTTGAGGAGCACAATGGACTCGGATAGGATCATGGGCAGGATTTGGATCATTTGGACTTCCTTTGTTTCAATTTGTGTATTTGGATTTGCATGGTTTATTTGGATTCCGGTTCTGTCTAAACTATATGCTTGGATTTTCTTGGGATTTGGATTTAATGGGATTTTGAACTCAGAGAAGGATCTCAGACTTGTGTTTGTTTCTTTAGTTTTGATTTATCGGGAAAGGGTTGGGCCAAAGGGGGAGTGTTGACCAGGGAGTTTGCCCAGTGGCTTCTCAGGTGATTCGTGCTGGCGGGCCACGGCATGAGGCCGATGGCTCACAGCCGCCATTGACCTCGCCTACCCCCACTAGCCTGGTCTGCCTTCACCACTATTGTCTGCCACAACCAACCTCGCCTGCCCCCACCATTTTTGCCCCGCACCCACCAGCCTCACCTGCCCGCAATGCCCCTGCCTGCCCCCAGGGGTAGGAGGAGAGCTTGGCACTGGTACTCGGTATTGGGCTCTGGCTTGGGCAGTTGGTCTTGAATTTTCCATCTCTCTCGTTCATGTATAAGTCCATAGTTTTCCTTGTCTCCGGATCGACAGACAATTTATCATCATCTCTTCTTCTCGATTATCTTCTCATCTCAACACATAGTGCATACAGCGAATCTTGAGTAGATCTTGTTACATATAACCCATTTAGAGAATCTTAGGTATTTGGGATCTAAGCAAATAACTGCACGCAATTGAGGAATAGGAAAGTTCATTCTTGAACTGTATAAATGATGCCTGGAGCCGAAGCACCCATGGATGCCTAGTTACAAGCAGAAGCTCACCCCAATGCCAAATGGTCAGCGAAATCTCTCCAACACTATGATGAATCTTACCATAACCTATGCCGTGATACTCACTACAGTAATGATACTTGTTGGAGAATAGGTTAGGAATTTGAAATATGAAGGTGAAATCACTTTTAGACGATTTCTTGTTTCTCACATGTCTGCTACTCTTGGTGGGATTTTAGCTTAGTAGAAACGATTTTGGCATTTATTCATACAACCTCCAACGGGAGGTGAAGTTTCCCTATGGGCTGGATCCGCCGGAAGGTTACTATTAAGCAATTCCACTCAATTGCGGGGTATCTCACTGTGTATGAGTCCAAACGGGGCAGGAATGTACAATACTTTCTACTCCTTTCTCTACTTTGCTCTTGTACATTTGATGCAGCCCAGGTGGTCAGCGCTTAAGGATGACAATCAAGTACTCGTGGCAAGTAACCCAGGCAGGCTAATAGGCATCTTGTATGGTTTGCATGCTGCAAGACTTGTCTCTCTAATAATAATCCTACCTATACATGAATTTACACTCATTTGTCACCATATACATAGAGATTCCATTAGTATGCCTAACAGGCTGAATGCTGGTATACACGTCTTTGCACCATTACCCAGTATCAAATATACAGCAGCAAGCGTAAGACATCACGAATTCCAGATACTTAGATGTATATTCAGAGCTGCATCCAATGTAATGTACCTGATATTCATAGTTTATTGACTGAACTGTTTGCAGGGATTTGGGACAGTAGACAAACCACTAGCAATGACTGTATACTATTCAAGTCACATTTGAATGGCCAGTATTAGTCTAAAATCAAGTCAAAATGAATCCACAATACCAGAGAAGTGGATTAACACACCAATGACAAGTATTATATAATTTTGCACCATCATAACGGATTCTCTCTCCATGCACTGGCAGATACCCCAAGGCTGCAGGAGAAACAAAAGGTACAGAAGGAAAAATCTATAGTTCAGGAGTAAGCCAAGGATGCATGACCCAATACGGAAGCATTTCCAAGTTAGGAAACGGATGAGACGGAGATAAGCTAAGCTTAAGACCATAAGCGCCCGGAGTTAGGATGAGGGATTTGACACACCCGGACAGGGGTCAGGTGTAAATTAGTGGTGTGATACCTCACGCACACATCAAGGATTTCATATGTACGCACGGACATAATGCAAACAGGGCATGATGCAAACAGGGTAGGCAAAGGAAGCCAACCCGTTGTATTTAGTTTTCAGGCCTGGGAAAACGGAGTCCTGACCTTCCCGGACCATTACAGCTCTAGGCTGAATTGTTCTCTACAAGGTAATTCTATTGTTTTGTCACTTGCAGCCCACATCTCGTACGAGCTCATAGCCAGGGAGTACATGTCCGAGGTGGACAAGATTTCCGACGAAAGCGAGGAGGAGAAGCCAATGGATATAGCCGAATCACAGGATGAGAAGATTATCTCGGGGAATTTTATTCGCGAATACTTCAACAATACGAGAAGCTTGAGGGATCAATGAGTCCAACGGTCCAGGATGGGAATTTTACTGACCGGGACGGTCCAATGCCGATCCAGTCCAGTCCACGAATTTTTTCCAGTCCAGTCCAGGCTAGGTATTTTGATGCAGCTAGGATTAACTCGGCCCGATGAGAATTGCATGAAGTTAGACCATTACTTGCCGGTATGTTAACTAAAGTTGAGTGCGGTATTTTGAGGGAATTAAGACAATTATTCAAGTTGACAGCGGTATTTTGATGCTTCTAAAACAGTTCCAGCATAAAGATAGATGCACAAATTTATTCAAATCTCGAGGCTGCTTGTGGTATTTTCATGCCGCTAGGATATGTCAGGCCAGAGGATTGTTGCGGGAATTGAGTCAATTGTAAAATCGCTCTGCACCACTGCAACACCGCTAGCGTATGACTAGCCGGAAGAGGAAGAGAGCTGCGGGAATGTAGATAATAATTGAATCTCTCTGGGTGATTTCAATGCCGCTAGTTGAACTGTTCTGAACAAGCTGTATGAATTATTCAATTATCCCAAATTATGCTTGGTAGAATTGGAATAGAAAACTAGGACCAGTAGTGCCGTGTCGGAACAATATGGCGCTGTCTTGCAGGTACCCATATAATCTACATGATATTTAGTTGTCTCAAAGTACCTCGAAAGACGCCAGATCGGACTGACGGTTGGGAATCCTGCTCCGTGAGGAGACTGGTCAGTTCATGGAGTCCCACCCTCCACGAATGAACCAGTCAGTTTGATGCTCCATGAACTGACTGGTATTAAATATAATTTACTGACACCACTAATGAAAATAATTATCACAGCATTTCCCAAAGTGTAGCGCTACTATAATTACTTTATGATCCATGTCACCATCAAGTACTTGGGCCGCTGACAAGTTGTTCTTCTCTTACTTCTCATTGTCCTCATCTTCCTTGCTGCCCCTTTTTTCACTGTCATCTTTTCTCTCGCTGCACCGCTGCTACTTAGTGTCTTTGCAGAGAGCTTCATCCTTATCTGTCTAGTAACCTGGGCGATTGGCTGAATCCCCTCTAGTATTCGCTGACAGCGTTTTGCATTATGTTCAAATCTCTGTAAGGATATTCTTTAGGGATGTCCTTGTGGCCATTTGTGTAAAATGGACTACTCCTGTTGGAGCGACACGGCCACTGGCACTCCTGCAATCTGGACTGCTGAGACGTCCACTGCAATGAAGTGTACACTGGGCTGCAGACTTGAAGTATTTAAATCACAAAGTAGCGCAGTTTCCTTTGCACCGATAACGTACTTGAATGAATTTAGTACGGGACTGGAGGCGTGCAGCTTGCCGGAGGGTAGTTTCTGAGTTCTCGATGACTGTCTTTCTGGTATGGCGGTATTGGATCCAGAATAGTGGCAGCAAGACGGTCCGTATTCTTTGTACGCCAAAGACCATGAAGTATACCACACTGGCACTTCAACACATATCGATTGCCATGCTTAACCCAAAAAATACAGATTAAAATCCGCTTCTTCTCTGTCGCGAATCTATCTTCAACTGGAATCTTCAGGCGTACAAGATCTCCTTCAATGATCTGAACTTTATTGACTTGATATACTTCGACTCCATAACAACAAAGCACCTGCAGAACTCTAAATAGCATGCGCTCATTGCCCCATATCAGCTGCGCTGAATAGTACCCCCAAGTAACGTAGATGACCAAAATATATATGTAACAGGTATTGTTGAAGTGGCACTCCATGAAGTAACTGGTCAGCCCAAGGAGTGTGTGCACTCGCTGAACTGACTAGCTGTCCACGGATCCAGGTTACTCAACGGGTTGACCGGTCACTCCACGGAGCAAGATCCCCCACCAACTGACTAGAACATACACTGTCCGTTTGGATGCCTCCTTCAGCAAAATGTCTTTTTGTCACCGGGAGCCTCTGGGAGTATTTGTGAGTTGTGAGATCAGAATCCCAGGGTGCTCAAACCCTACAGTGGACTGGACTGATGCAGTGGCCTTCAGGTGCACCTGCGAGCGCTGACAACGAATCTGTGACGTCATAAAAAGTCTGACGCAATGATTCCACCAGTCCAGACGATCCCGGTCCACGGTAGGGCTCAGTCCAGTGCGGTCTAATGGGAAGGTCGGACTGGACCGATCCACAGACTGGCAGTCTTGGACTGGACGGGCTTGGTCTGGACTGATCCATTTATGCATATAATATTGACATTGCTTTGTAGCAAGTACTACCGAAAGCATGACTCATCCTTACATTTGATCACCACGCACCCCCGAATACCCACTCTGATCGAAATTATACCACTTCCGTCTGTATATTCGGCTCCATCGAGATATATTTTCCCCACTAAAAGACTAATAACCGGGGAAGCATACCCTAACCCTGGACACCGTGAGGGATCGGTCCGGACCAAGCCCAGTCCAGTCTGTCAGCATCTGGGATCGGTCCGATCACAGTCCAAATTTTTCTTGGACGGGACTGGACTGGACTGGACGGTTCCGGTCTGGACTGATCCATTGCTGGACTGGTGGAATCATTGGTCTGACGACAACCTGGGGAGCACCTGGAAACAGGGCGACAACACTCACACCACCTCCATTCCACGAAAAGTTGATGATGCATCCTCCGCCAACCCCACCAACCAACCAAACAGAAAACAAACGGGATAGAAGTACTGTGGGAGAGCTGTTGATGTATCTGGCTGAGGATGAAACTGAGGATGGAGCCAGTGGTACCACCCCTGATGACACCACCGCTGAAATGACCACCCCTACAGACAGAGTAGAGGTGCCCAGCCCATTAAGGCAGCAGTCACAAACAACGATAGGACTGCCATACCTAACCCGGTGGAAATGGAGGCAACTAACATCCCACCACCCTCTGAGGAAGCAGAGACCGGTATGATCCCACCCGAACCCACCGAGACAGAGACAAGTACCATCGCGCAGTAGCCTACTGGTCCCCAGATTGGTCCTACCTCAAGGCCCAACCAGCCTTTCATTCCAAGTGTCAAAAGTAGCAGTTCCCACAATGACACCGAGAATGAACAATATGTGAGCTGCGTTGAACAGTGCCTCAGCTTTAACCCGGAGTGCAACAGAATATTGGAAGTTGAAACAAAGATGGTGGCACACCATTGAAGAGTAAAGGGGAACAAAGCGGTACCCATCTTTCAACAAGTACTTAATGAGGATTCACTGTTACTTATCAGGGTGTGGGTGCAAATCGCAGTGGCTGTATATGCGATCCTAGGGGTCATAGTTCGATCCGATACTTGGCTTCTCGATATCTCATACTTCGCAAGAGCCCATAGGAATTGGAAGACATATACAGCGGGTGGCAGGAAAGAGTAGGTGCGCAAGGAGCAAGAGCCTCTATATATTTTTCCTTCCGGTTAATGTTTTTCCTTTGGGTATATGTCTTTCCTTTCGGTTTATGTAATTCTTAACTTATTTCAGGTTTGGGTATGAGGTTATATGGGATATGATCCAGGAGAGGTGTGTATCACACAAAGGGCCAGGGAGGAGCTGTGGTGGGACGATCTGTTTCTCACCACCACTACTCACATTGGCATGGGAAGCTGGCAGGGGGGGTTCCACACAGAGATGCAAAGATAACAGAGGTATACCGGGCAACGGAGTGAATCTATATTTGGGAGACCCTGGGGTAGATAGATATCATCTTAGCATACAACGGAATACACGCTCTGTTTCTCCTAGCTCTTGGTTTCACCCACTCGCATCAAGTTTTTGTAGATCGACACCATTTGTGTGGTTCCTGATGTCCGGGATCCCATCATACCCTCTCACCCTCTTCCTATGCTCCTCGAGCCTGAACCGCTCTTTTTTGATGGATTCCCTTTGGATGCGGCAAGAGGTGCGGCGGAGTGTTGACAATGGGCTCTCTGACTTCTAACTCCGCCGTTTCAATTCACCGTGTGGAATGCATCTTTCAGATCACAAGAGGAGTAGTAACATTTGTTTTTTCGTTTGCCTCCTCCAGCTCGTATTAACATTTCTTTCATATGTCCGTCTTCGGAAAGGTGTCAATTAAGCTAGGTGGGATCGCAAGGTCTAAGCCGCCATATTACATGCAGTCTGCTGACAAGTTCCATTTTATGTGTAACGGTGGGAATCTGGCCATATTTGAGCTGAAGTGCAACCACACAGCAGTGACTGATCTGGTAATACATGCAAGCCGCACGCAAATGGCTTGGATATCTTGAGCGACGTGCAGAAGTGTGTGTGGATGTGTGAGTAACAAAAACAAATGCCATTATTGATATCATCGTGGGGTAAGCATAGATTGACTCTGTTCTGTACTGCGAGTATATATAGACCCGCTACGAAAAATCTGTGTATAAAACCGCCCCACCTGATCCACCATCTCCCAGAATCACAAAAATTGCACAATACTACGCAGCACACCGTTAGTTCCGCAACTATGAGTATCATCCCAACAACAGTCCACACGCGCTACGCAATCGACACGCTCCAAGACGAGCACCCGGTACAGTTCTCACTCTTCGTGCGTAGCCTCAAGAAAGTCCAGAGCCACAGCGAGAGCCATAACACGCCATACGGGTGGTTCCAGTATGCTGGCAAGTCTTCAGCAGTTCTTCTTCTTCTTCTTGAAAACATAACCACTGCTGATATGGCAACGAATTAGGAATCCACGGGCTGCCTAATATACAGTGGGCGGATGATCCGACTCCGATCAATCCTGACCAGTCATTTTTTGGATACTGCACTCACGGCGGGTATGTCTCGATGCTCTACTGTTGCTGTTGCCGATGATGATGATGATGATGATGATGATGATGATGGTGGTGGTTGCTGATAAGATGATAGTGCTCTATTCCCGCTCTGGCACCGAATCTATCTTTGGCAGCTGGAGGTGAGATGATATATACCTCTTCCAGACGAAAAGGAGGTTTAAATTTGGCTAAACTATTGCTTGCAGAAAGTCATTATTCTCGAGGCTCAGAAGTACATCAACGAAGAGATCAGCAACGAGGCAGTCAAGGCCGTCTGGCTCTGTGAGGCCGGCAAGCTTCGGTTTCCGTAGGTTCTTTTCTCTAGAGCCGTGTGGGAGGAGGTGGGAGGTGGGCGTCATTAACAAATCTATATATAGATACTGGGACTGGGCCTCCAATAACGGCCAGATGCCGACATGCCTAAATGAGGCCAGCGTCAACATCGCGGCCCCTACTATACCGCATACCACCGAGCCGTTCGAGAATCCGCTGATTGGATACCGGTTCCAGAATAACGAGTCCGGGCCGACGCCCGGACAGGCGGCGGATGGCTGGTTCAAGGAACCGGTTAGTAGCGAGATTTTCCTGTAATTCAACGAAGACATAAAGGCTGACGAAGAGGTGGGGTAACTAGTATGCAAGCGAATGGCCGAAGACTGCGAGGTGTCCGGATGCAAATGGAAATAGTCGTCCGGATGTTGCAAATAAGCAATTAGGATCGACATATAAAGCACGCAGGATTGGCGTCGACGGGATGTGCGTTGAATCTCTTTTTAATCTAACTGTAATTATGTCAGATTGCAGTACATACTGACAATGGGTGGAGGTAGAAACTTACAGGAGTATGTGTTTATTCTGTTGATGTCTATCACAGAATATATTCCGTTTTCGACCACAGGTTTTTACGACAAGTGAGTGCTGGTACATTCCTCTAGGGTAATAGTATAAGTATACTAAACTCCACTGCAGCCAAGATCCCCAACCCCCACCGGCTATCAACTACGCCTCTCTCGAAGATGTGCACAACATGGTCCACCGTGAGCTCCCCTGCCTCTCCGCCGCAGCTCGGCTAGAGTACTGCTGACGGTCCTCTAGTGTTCGTAGGTGGTTACACCAAAAACGTGCCCGACATCCCAGAGGGCAGAGAAGGCCACATGGCACTAAACGAATACGCGGCCTTCGACCCGATCTTCTGGCTACAGTACAAATACCCCCCCCCCCTTACTCTCCCCTCCTTCCACACCACTAACTCAGGTGCAGCCACACCAACTGCGACCGCCTTTTTGCGCTCTGGCAAGCGAAGAACCCTGATGCATCCTTCGACACCGGCTTCCCCTCTGCCGGTAGCGCCGTGACCGCTTCTGGCACGATCGAAACCGCCGCTACAAGCTTGATCCCGTTCCAAAACCCGTCGACTGATTCCTACTGGACCTCAGAGACCATCCAGCGCCTCGACGGGATCTACGAGCTCGGTTATCACTATCCGGAGCTACCAGCGCAACCCCCGGAGGACCCAGCCGCTCTCGCCGACGCCATCACCGCCACCATCCAGCGCCTCTATGGGCCCCCGCTCAGCGAGCTCAGCAATTTGCGGTCCAATGAGGCCGACAGCCATGTCGAGCGCCGCGAATGGCAGGCCGTAAGTCGTATCGAGCGCCACGCCATCGACGGCTCGTTTATGATCCACTTCTACCTCGGCGACGTCCCGCGCGACCCGCTGAACTTCGTGATCCCCAGCCCCGGCACCACTAGCACCTATGTTGGTAGCAACGCTACCTTCGCATCGAAAGTGGCCGATTGCCCGCAGTGCGAGCACCAGCGTGACGTCAACCATCTGGTCACGGGCGCCACGTCGCTGACGCGCGCGCTCCTCTACGACGGCGTCAATGTGAATGATGATGAAGAGGTGCAGGCCGACCTGAAGGACCGGCTGCATTGGCGCGTGCAGAAGGCGAATGGCGAGGAGGTGCCGTTAGATTCAATACCAAGCTTGATGGTTGCGGTGACGAGTACGCCCACCACTGTCGCGATGGACGATGGCATCCCAGAGTGGCACCACAACCAGAGCATGATCTATCCAGGCGTCACAAAGGGTAAGAGGGGGGGGCTAAAGCATAAGAAGAAGTACTGGCATGCGACAGCACAGGAGGAAGAGGAAGAGGAGGAGTAAGTTGTACGGTGGGGTCCATTTGTTTGTAGGTTTGTTTGATTTGGGAACTAAAGAGCAGTGCGCGTGGTGGTTTTTTTTTATCAAGATAGGAATAAATAACGAATCTTAAGCCCATTGCGGTTACATGGATGCAGTGAATGATTTTCGTGGTGGTGCCGATACTCGAGTTTCCTAGCCATGGCACGTCAAGGATTTGTGTCTTGCATAAGATCTTGATGGGCTGACAGCCCCAAGTAAATATACGGATGAGACAATTGTTCTAGAATGCAATAGCTGAGACAAAACCTAGTCCTAACACTGCAAATACTGCTGGAACGTGGCAGTGCATGAGCCAATGTTGACCAAGATCTAGCCTGAAGGCCGTCGGGGATTAGACCGATGTTTCAACCGAGGAGCCCGTCGCTAATCTCGGGCTCGGATACTCGGCTCCGGAGGCCTTGCACTAGAGGTTAGGGTTACATGGCGTGCACATGATGCGGCGGGGTAAGTGCAACCTTATATCAACAGATTGCGAGGACTTAGATACGTACCAAATATCTTACACTGTATCGTTCACCTAAGATCGCTCGCCTCCACATGTGCAACGGTATACCTTTATTACCATGTGTATCCCTACGTAGCCGAACGCAGGCATACGCGGCCTCATATTGCATTCGGTCTTTAGATATCGATGTTTCGCTCACGGGATTATGCGAGTTGACCACTTTTCGACATGTCACGACATGTGCACAAGCACAAACGACCACACAAGCAATTGTATCCCCTACAGGCTCGTTTTCTTCCTATCTGAAGAACACGAGCCTGGAGGGGATAAAATTTTTTCACACACATGCCTCCAAAGTAGCCATCGAGAGGTCAATGGCGTATGGCTAACGCATGTGGGAGTGTGGAATCTCTCCTAGCAGTGATTGGTCGAATTACCCTATCCCTATCGGGCATGTTTTGGTACTTCCGGAGGACGAGATCACTGACGACAATGACCCCGGCGAAGCTCACCATAATGAGTGCAAAGGCCAGATCGTGCCGAGTGGTGACATTGATGAGGATCTAGCTCGTCCTGAAGTCGAAACATGAACCGATGATGTCTTGTCAATGACGACCGACGATGATCAGTTGAAGATGCTGACCCAGAATCGGATGCTACATCACCTTCTCTTTGAACAGCAAGCCGAATGGGTGGAAGAACACGCTAGCATGCAGGACGAATTCAACCGCAGTGGATCTACCAAAGAAACGAGTACACCCAACCGACTACTCAATCGAAGATCTTCAAGATCGTTGACCCCCTACGGTACTGCGGCGGAGCAAACGTTCTAGATAGGTTTCTCGAGACACTTTGATCGAACTTCGCTTTTCACAAGCTGATATTTCCGAGAGGCGGTCCAGATCACATCAAATGCGCAATATCCCTATTCGATACCTGGCGCAATCACCCAGGCTAGACTCAGTCACAGACGGACAATACAGATCCATCCGAGTGGGCTAGTGACTTGGGGAAAGCCAAAGACCCGTGCTTGGAGGACTTTGAACTATTCACACACGAATTGCAAAAGATGTACAGATATAAAGATCGGCGTCTCAATTCGGCAACGAAAGCCATGCAGGAATATCAGCAGTTACCAAACAAAGCGAACAGAGTCTATACAAACCGATTGAAAGCCAATTAGAGGAGAGCCGGCTGAAGCCGAATCTCGCACAAGGTGGTCCTTTACAACGTGGCATAGTCGGGAGCTGGGAACTGCTAAGATGAAAGCGAGACGTTGGATCCCGGAAGGGAATGGAGGAAACCAGGAGCGAGGGAAGGGGTATATAAGAGGAACGGAGCGGCAGTGGTTAGGCAAAGCAGCGCCTTCAGCTTCAAGTCAAACACACCGCATCTTCTCACCCCTCTTCGCACCAATCTCTCACTCATCTAACTACCCCTCTCGTACTCGTCTCGCTGCCACCTCTCCCAGATAACCACCCAGAGCCCCCCAATCCAAAAAACTCCAAACAGTGTCGTCAAACTCCAGTTTCACCTACAGCCAGTCAAGCAACGGAAGCCAGGCCACGGACTATGGCAGCGGCAACTGCACCGGCCGCCAGCTCCGCAGCGGCACCCGCAGACACGACTCCGCCCCAGCGTCCCAGCAGGCACAAGCAGACAGCCTGCTGATCCCGCCGGACACCCAAGATAGAATCCACCTCTCACAAGATAGAACGACCACTTCAAGCGCGCAGTCAGGCACCAACTGCCAAAACACCAACACCCGAAGTCAACATCAATGTTGAACTCTGAGTACTCACAGCCGCTCACAAAGCCCAGCGCGGGCCAGGCCCCACAACGACATCGAGTAAACAAGGCATGGCAATCACAATCACTGGCACAATAGCCGAACTACCAGGTAACGACCCCATGCTTCTTTCTATCAAAGAGATTTTCCCAGCATTGGACACAGCAGTCGTGCAGTCCATATACACCAACAAGTTCCAAGCTGCATACCTCCTGAAGCTCGAAGCTTCGTTCACGTACAAAAAGAAACGCCCACAATTCTACTCCTTTGGCACGGGAGAAGTCCTCCTATGTCCTCGCTGATTTGTCGCCAGCGCTACCAGGTTCACCTGAAGGCCACTACTGTTGGCACGGGGTTTGGCCCGGTGGCTTTTGTGGCGTTTGGCCTAAGGCTCGGGCATGAGGCCGGTGGCTTACGGCCCCCATTGGCCTCGCCTGCCCCCACCAGCCTCGCCTGCCCCCATGCTGAGGAGTAGGGCTAGC
>Ga0307512_10003107_pt1 | contig 19821 bp, 24 predicted proteins | sample 14_EM_MG_FD_200267 | JGI IMG/M metagenome (GOLD analysis project Ga0307512, IMG submission 200267) | Populus trichocarpa ectomycorrhiza microbial communities from riparian zone in the Pacific Northwest, United States - 14_EM | ecosystem: Host-associated > Plants > Roots > Unclassified | place... | reverse complement strand
TTCTGTGGCCAGAGATGAGTCTCGTATGGCCAGAGATGAGCCTCGTATGACCGGAGATTACTGTCGGCCTGAAGAGTCTATACATAGATGCGTACGCACGCATTCACACTTGTACTCATATATATATAACCTTGTGGCACTCTTAGATTATATACAATCAAGCTTCTCTAGCATCACTATTTGAACACCCAGTGTTACGATATGGAAGTTGGGGAGAACCGTGTGCGTGTATTCTATGGTACAGAGAAAAGAGAAGGAGAAAGACTCGAGATATATACAGGAGGCATCAGCCCCTGCAGCAGCACCGTGTATCAGACCTGTTACATGTCTCCGGCACAAGTACACCTGTAACGCTTCCCCCTCTTGCTGCACTCCATGAAAATCAAACAAAAGCAGCAAGAACTTCAGAAATAAGAAACTTAAGCAAATAAGAAGCCACAGACGAAGGACCCATCTGGCCAGCTGTAGCCGTGATGCAGGAAACTCCCCGGAAACCTACACCATTCCCGGAAACACAAAGATAACAATAAGTAGAGTAATACGTGGGCAGTGCCCAACAAAGATAGAACTGACACTCCTCGCAAAACTCAATAAATTCAACAAGACTAATAATAATACTCTTGGTAAAGACTCCATAACTAATAAAACTGATACAACTTCCCCCGGACTCCGTGAACCCAGTCAAGTCAGTAGTGCAAAAGTGCTCCGTGAAACCACAGTCAAGCAGGTTATACAAGGCCCTGTAAATCCACAGGCGGGCGACATAGATATATACGCCCCGTGAAACCACTGTCAGGCGATAAAGATAGATAGGCCTTGTGAAACCACAGACAGGCTACTACAACAGATAAGCCCCGTGAAACCACAGACAGGCAAAACAATGAACACGATTGACCTCGATGAGGGCTTTAGACTTGGATTTTTAGTAGATGTAACAGTAGGTATAGTAGATAGATATGACAACAGGTATTCGGTACTGAGAGCAGCATTCGCCAGTCAGCCATCATACAGTGATACATTACTTTCTCAAGCAGAGGTGAAGGGAACTTCTCATTTAGACATATGCTACTGCCACCGAAAGTCTTCTGAACGAAATAGTTGTAGGAGGAGATTGCGATGATAACGAAGCCAAAGGCAATGAAGGGTTAGGGTTCGATGTCGAGCTATTTTCGTAGAACGAAAGGATCGAGGTTTCTGTTGAAATAGTGATGCTAGAGAAGCTTGATTGTGTATTCTATCTACAAGGGCCACAAGGCCAATATATATGAGAGTGCAAGTACGGCTGAATGCCATCTGCCCGTACCAGAGTCAACAGTCAGCTCCAGCCGTACGAGTCATCACAGTCTCCGGCCATACAAGACATCTCCATCTCCGGCCATACAAGACATCTCAGCCTCCAACCATACAAGACATCTCCGTCTCCGGCCAAGACAACTCCATCTCCGGCCGAGACCTGTATATGCAATACTCCCCCTCTTGCTGTACACCATGGAGCAAGAACCAGACATAGAAAAAGATAAAGCAAGGTGATTCCCATACTAGCCTCCTTAAAACTCTGCGATCGTGAGCAGGGAAGGAGTACTACCGTAGCCCGAGGATGGCTATAAATAAAGAAATACATGAATCTGCGTGCCCAAAAGAAATGTGAAATACTCTTGAATCCAACTTTAAATCGTCCCCTATTACCATGACCCGATCGCCTTTGTGATTCGTGCTAATCCTTTATCAAGGCGTTGGTTAGTATATCTGCCACATTCTAGTTGGTATGCATGTAGAAGTAGTCAACTATCTGGTTGGCATGGAGACTGGGACTACTGTGATAGCAAACGTGGATATGCTTTCTGCGTACATTTATGATTCCAGTTGCGATGTGACTATCTGCATCCTGATTGTTGCAATTGATTGGGAGTAGTGATGTGTCTTTCCCATGTATATCTCTGTGGAGTTGGAGTAGCCATTTGGCTTCACAGAAGCCCTCACAGCAGGTGATACATTCGGCTTGGAGAGTTGTCATAGCGATGAGATCTTGCATTCGCGAGTGCCATGAGACAGCTTCATTGCTTAGTCGAATGTCATTATAACCTTGAGATTAGAGGTCTGCACTATCATTGGCCCAATTTGAGTCTCTGTAGGCAGGGAGTTAATGGGTTCCACCAGTGCTGCTGCTGCTCCAAAGAAGTCGAAAGTCAGAGGTGAACTTGAGATACTAAAAAATATATGTGGTGGTTGTGAGATGTCTACTTAATGGTCGGGAATGGGATTGGCCAAGACCAGCAGTTGTGCATGAGATATCTGTCTGACTGGTAAGTGCTGAATATATCGATTAGCTGACAATTGCCTGGTAGCCTTTGTATGGTGTTAGGTCTTTCTCCCCCCAATCTTCGGCCAGGTCTAGCATCACACAATAATCCTTCGGACTTCATACATTGTGAGCATTCAACATATCAAATCACTTGAGAACAGTGGTGATAAAGGCTGTGCGGAGAAGGCTTACGCTGGTACCGTGTTCCTCATGGTGGATTTCGATGACGAGCACTTGGTGTGCCTGGCTGAGATTGGTGATTGCGCATTTTTCCGAGAGTCTTGCCTTAACTTCCACTGCAGGTGTTGTACCGTGTTCAGGGTACTACATCAAGATCTCATCAATATGCAGTGGAATTAGAATACAATTGCAGTGGAGCGAAAGATGTCGTTGACAAGGGACTATGTAAACTCAACAGAGAGCAAGAAGGTGTTAATCTCTTGGTGCCAAAGTCGTGGTGCTCATTTAATGGTGTAATGTTCATCCATTATTCAAACAACAAAGGTAGATGCATTTATGACTGGGCCAGCCTTCAGGCAGGGGGCATATAAGTCGCATGCTCGTTGACCTCAGGTTTGGTGAAGGTGGTGACTAAATCCCAATCATCAATGTTCAAGCAATTCTTTTTGACTGCAGATATCAGACACTGAAAACTGCTAAATTATCCGACAAGGGCATAGGTTTCTCTGGATTGGATTTAGGTGTAGCATGAAAATAATAGGTATGCTTTGTATCGTATTGTGCCATCAGGAGCGTGTTTTGTCTTGTATACCCATTTAAAGCCGACTAGCTTCACTCACAATTGTTTTGCTTTCTGGGAGTTGTTAGTCGCAATGGTGTAATTGAGAAGGATTGATGTGCATGCTTCTTCTATGGCTCGTTTCCAGTGGTCTCGTTGTGGGCTGCTCATGGCCACTGCACATGTGAATGGATCGCTGTTGATGGATGTTGATGCCTGTGCCATTGCCATGAAAATTATTGCTTTTGGAGAGATCTTAACCAGACATCTTGGGATACGATTTGTGGATGAGGGTGGTGGTGTACATTACCACTATATTGTGGCGGGCGCATGGTGTGCTTTGCCCATATCACTGAGAAAATGCTGGTTGTGGACAATAGATTGTCTGGATACTAGGGCTGCATCCTTCTCGACAGGAGAACTTGGTCTTACACCTCGACTTTCTGGGATACTTCCATGGTTGTCAGGATCAGGCAAATTGTGCTCTGTATTATACCAAGTACAGTCATAATCACCACTTCTGCAGCCTTCACCTGTTGGACTGTTTGTTGCATGGTGATTTGCAACACAATCTCCACCAATTTCAACTTCCTTCACATATTCAGTTACTGCAGGTAGCTAAAAGATGCCTATTTCATTTCCATGTAGGTATGTAGAGTAGGCAGTTCTTTCCCGGTGGAAAATGACGTCAGATTGTACTCTTGCTACTCAGAATGGTAGGTGCCATAATTTTCAAAGTCTAGTTGTGTCATACACATAAACAACCACCATGTGATGTTTGCATATTAGGGTAAATTTTTGATCCAGTTGCGGCTTGGGGATATAGCAACTGGCTTAGCAGCCGAATGGCCGACGGTGGAAGAGAGGAGCTTGCCACAAGATGTCATTCCCATCATTGTGGTGAGAGGGATTGCCAAATGGGTATAGCAGCTTACATAAATTTTGGTATTAAGCTTGATAGCTGTTACGGTCATCGCTCCTCCTTAGGCCTTTGTTTGAAGTTTTCAGATCAAGCTAGACTGCAGTATTGACTAGTTCTCCCAAAAATTCTAGTGGCACCTGGGAGTCAAACATCATTGAACATGCTGTTCATTCATGGTCTGAATCATGTGTTCATCAACTCCATACGTATGATGAGAGTTGGGAGGGTATGGTTAGTATGATATACCATGAGCACCAACTGGACATTCTTGTTGCCAAATTTTCCACAGCAATTATTGCACCGAAGTTGTTTTGCTTCATATCTCACGGTGTCAACTCAGGCCTGAAAAGAATGGTAGGCTGAGGTGTGTGTTTTTGACTTCTTACCTGGGAGGTCCCAAATGGATGTGTATTGGGTGTAGTCATCCATGAATACCATATAATCGTGATGGCTAGTGGAGGTTGGCTTGGAAACTCGTCAAGACCCGTCACAATGAATGAATTGAATCGGCTTCGTCATGCACTTGGAAATCCTGTGAATGATCTTCAGCCAGTGCTGTGCGTGACTGCATGTGTGATGATGCTGAGTGATACAAAGAGATTAAGGATTAAACATACAGATATCGGAAGGGTGTGGGAGGAATTTTGTTACCAACAGGCGGAAACGTTTGGAGGCGAGGAGTAAGTGGCCAGAGGGTGGTGATATAATTTCTTATGATAAGGAAGTGGCGTGAGGTGTTGCTATATCGGGTGATATGGCGTGGTTGTACTGATAAGTTGTTGTGTTAGTGGTGTGTAAGATCATGGGATGCGATTCAGATGGTACATCGAAGCATGAGGAATGGTTCCAGCGTGGCAGACGAATTGTATATAGAGAGAGTGTTGTTGGCATTGGATGATTTCCTTTTCTTCTCTCTTTACACTCTCTCTTTTATGGCAAAGTAAGTTACGACTTTGAAACTGCTTGGACTCTTGTCTTGTCCAAATTTCGTCAACACGAATAATGTTGGAAATTGTAGCGGGCGCTGGGCGGGAGTCCAAAAGCGATATTGTTCTCCCTACTCTAGCGGTCTCTCTGTATCCACAATGACAAGGCCAAATTGGCCGCTCCATCATCGGGCGGACGAAGGCCTGGTGTTGAGCTGATTTCCAGTACTCCCACTCCGTGAATACCCTGCCCAATACAACAGTCAAAGATAGCGAAAGCAAAAGTATGAGACCAAAAGAAAGTACGAAAGAAAGACTAAGTACAAAAGTAAGACTAAGTATAAAGGTAAGACTAAGTAAAAGTCAAAGGAGATAGACTCGGCATCAACCTGGATGCTTCCAAAAGATAAAACAAACACTGACAGCCCTGGCTCAGTGTAGTGACCGCTGCAACCCTAACCCTGCTCAACATCACTTCACTAACAACCGCCCGCTTTCAACGGCCATCAACGAGTACAATCAACCACTACTCAAGAAACAAGATAAAGAAACATAGTTGCAGCCAACACCAAAATATGCCCATACTGGCACGATGCTGTACAAATTTCTCCCTAGGCAGAGCCTTTGTAAGACAATCTGCTACCATAACTCCAGTGGGAGTATACTCCAGAGAGACTTCTCCTCCTTCTGCCTTTCCTCTAACGAAGTGATGCTGAATTTCAATGTGCTTGGTGCGAGCATGGTACTTGGGATTGTGCGCAAGTGTGATGCATCCTTGGTTATCCGCAAAGATAGTGATAGAAGGGAGCATCTGGTACTGGCGATCCTGAATCTCACTGAGGAGGAAGCGAAGCCAAATTGCTTCCTTACTAGCCTGAGTGACTGCCATATACTCAGCTTCGGTGGAGCCCAAGGCCGCGGTGAACTGTGTCTTGCTAGACCAGGGGTCTGGCAATTGACCACTGAGAAAGACATAAGCACCAGTGCTATGGCGCGAATCTAGACAACCAACCCAGTCACTGTCACTGTACCCAGTGATTTCTATAACCCATATGAACTTTGGATAGTGGGGCTGGGTTACGGTTGATGTTGAGGAGCTGGCCTTGGGAATGACTTTGAATGCGGAACACTTCATTAGGTGCAGTTTCAGGTGTGTAGATCCTTCAACGTATCTGAGGATATGATGGAGGGCTGCAAGATGATCGACGCTGGGAGCACTGGAAAACTGAGACACTGCTTCCACTGCATATGAGAGGTCTGGCCTGGTCGCAAGCATCAGGTACATGATTGAACCAACGATGCTTCGATCCAGAGAGGTATCATGTTGGGAGAGAAGAGCTCCAGATTCCATTTTGAGCTTCATACCTGGACTGAGAGGAGTACTACAAGGGTGGCTGGGGGCGAACTGAAACCGTCGAAGAATCTCCTAAGCATACCACTCCTGTGAGCGATGAAGTCCATTCACATCTCGAGTAACTGCAATTCCTAGAAAGTAGGAGAGGGGACCATGTTCTGACATCTCAAAACTGTAATGGCACGACTGCACATGATGTGTCCAGGGCCGGGTAACACCCGCTTTATATATAGTCGGCTCGCCACGAGCATTAGATCTCTAGCGATAATCTTACCTTAACTTACCTTTATACTACTCTACAATATTGACATCCACGTGTGCAACCGTATCTACTGATATATCTTCCTACGAGGCCATCCCCGGGCGTATGCCTTTACAAAAACCAATATTCAACTTCTTCTTCATTGGCTGGACATTTTCCAAATCACCAAAGAACACAAGGTCATCCACATGGACCATAAGGAAGAGAGTTCGAGAGGCATTGAAGTATACCCAGTGATCTGCTTCCCCTCGCTGCAGACCATGCAGTGTAAAGAATCCATGCAATGCCTTGTTGAGAATATGAGATGACTGTTTTAAGCCATACAAAGTCTTGTGAAGTTGGAGGACCACATCCTCCTAGGGCCCCCTCGAAATGCCTGGAGACAGCTCCATGTATATGGACTGCTCATCACCGCTCAGATCCTGCCCAAGGAATATGGTCTCAATATCCACCTGGTGGATTTCAAAGTCTTTTGATACTGCAAGAACGAGTAGAAGGCGAAGTGTCTGAAACTTGACCACTGGAGAAATGTTTCCAGATAATTGATTCCATATGACTGTGAATATCCCTTTGCTACCAGTCGTACCTTGTACCACTGGACCTCTCCTTGTGGACTATACTTGATCTTAATGACCTATCTGCATCCGATTATGTTTCGATGCTCTGTGTGGTTTCGATGCACCTCGGTCTAGACTTTATTCTTCAAAATCGATGTCAGTTCCTCTTGGCATGGCTGCTCCGACCGACTTCATTGTGGGGAATCTATAGCCTCTTCCCAAGTTCGAGGCTCTTCGATGGATGTAGTTGCCTGTGCTACTGCAGGGTGTCCCTTGTTACTGCTAGTCTGATGAGTGCTATGTGACTGTTCCTTGTGGAATTGTGGGGTACTGAATACGCCAGCATTCCTTCGTAAGCTCTGTCTTCTGGATGGACTTACTACATCTCTGGTTGCTTCATCATCAACCCAGGTACGTTTCGATGGAAAACTCTCAACCCATCTCAATTAGGCGGGTTGTCAGCGGGTCGCCTAGCGGGTCCATCTATTGATTCATATAAGGCTCTTCTTTTTGCAGTTTATATATCGTATCTTACCAAAATCGTGTTTTCGACAACCAATAATACGTGTCTGCATGCTCTGCAGCTTGCAATCTTGATTAGTTTGGAATCCGTGTTTTTGCTGTTATACATTGTATTTCTGCCGATAAAGGTAGTCAATAATTCTGTTATGAGCTCATTGATCGGCGTAAAGCCTTGATAAACCCCATATGCAAGACCCAATGATGTTGACACTCTGTTGACTGATGGGGTAACATATGTGTCATGTTCTGTTTCTAATGAAAAGCATGCCACAACATCGCCTATGAATTATTACTACATTGCGACACCTAGATTAGCCAAGATGCAAGACCAATAATCATTGACACTCCATTTATGCTCATTTTCAGGATGAGGCAGGAAGCATGGTGCGATTGTTTTTGCCTTTAAACCCGGTCAATATCTCACTTATGCATGTTTCTAAACCAATTGCCACTTAGGTTACACATAATGCACAGCCAAAAAGCGTTGACGCTCTGTTGACGCTCAGCTTCAGAATGGAGCAGTGACCGAGTTTTTTATTGTTTTGCCAAAGAAGGCTGCCAGTACATTGGTTATGGAAAGCAGCGGCCAGGTCATTTATCAATAACCGTACATACAAGACTAAAAATCGTTGACACTTCATGCACGCTCATTTTCAGAATCGGGCAGTAACCGTGTTGTATATTATTTTGCCAGAGATGGCTGCCAGTATGTTGGTTTTGGGAAGTAGCAGCAAGGCCACTTTTCAATTACCGTACGTAGAAGACTAAAAATCGTTGACGCTCTGTGGACGTTCATTTTCAGAGTCGGGCAGTGACCTTGTTGCTCATTGTTTCGCTGAAGATAGCTGCCAGTACATTGGTTATGGAAAGCAACGGCCAGGTCACTGTTCAATTTCCGTACATACAAGACAAAAAATCGCTGACGCTCCGTTGACGCTCATTGTAATGTACTGTCCAGTCAAGATTTGCTACCATTAATACTCGCATTAATAATTAGTTGAACCTAGTGGTTGCCATTCAGCCTTATCAGGACATGGCTGTATAGCGAAGCCAAGGCTAGTGATATTCTAGCACTGGTCGCTCTCATTACGTCGAAATTGATACATCTTGCCAAATAGTTCATATTGCCTGGCATTCATTTGTTTATCAACAAATTTTCTCAAGCGACGGCTCAATATTCTCTCATGATATATCTCTAAATTGAAATCCTCGTTTAAACTACAGAATGAACTTGGTGATAATTCATTGACTCATTTTGTCTTACTTTTCCTTGATCCACTTATACCTTCTCGTTTCCATGATATTGACCGTCATCAACACCTTTGTAACCTTCTGCCTTGTCTGTGGTACTGGCAAATTCTATCCGGGAACATTCGGTGCGGCACCAAAATTCTGCTGCTCTGGGGTTTCGGAATCCTCACTGCTGTTGCCCAGTTCCATGTCAGATTCATTGTCAGCATCCCAACGTCCTAGCTTTCATGTGTATTATCAAGGTCCCCATTCCAGTTCAGCCAATGTTCGGTGTCTGAAATGCGTTCTGGGGAACTATCCTCTTCACTCCTGGCAGAATGGCGGTCAATTCATTTGATTCAGCGAACATTCAACATTTCAGTTCGTCCTCCAGAGAGGTCCATTGCAGATAAAGCTGGCGGCACAGGTGATTTTTCCGACAATTTAAATGCAGCCGCACCATCATGTTGAAAGAGTGACCAGGATGATTCAACGATATCTTCCGAATCCGAAAGGTATCCTACTGCTGGATTAGGTTTGTGTTCAGCGCGAGACTCCTTCTGTGTAGCTCGTTGGTTTTGGCAGCCCTGGCATATCTCCAAAACGTCATGGACCTTAGCCATTTGGTGCAACTTCTTTTGCTCGGCCTCTCTCTTCATCTCCATGTCGTGATCATCACTGGCTGGATCCAATTCAGGGATATCACCGGCGAGCAATCTGTGATAGGGTCTAGCGACCTGCATTGTTACAACCTGTTCGTGAAGGGTGTCCCCTGGGGTTTTGTCTGGCTCCACCCGATCACATCTCGCGCAAGGAAAAAACTGTCCTCCACTCCAACACCATGATGTATGGTAGTGAATATGTCGCGCGCCACATTTGAGAGATCGGCATACTTTGAGTGTGTTTCTGCTTGTTGCCACCACCAGTCGGTGATATCCGCTTACCAAAATGTACTACTAATCTCCATTGGGTCGGAGTGGTAATCATTATGATTCGGATTAACTTGCCCCCAGTTTTGTGGTAATTCAGACGGTGACTTCAAATGCAGCCTGGCGGCTGTCAATAAGCGTGCTGCACGATCGCTTCATCCAAGTATCGTTTCGGCTACATTGTTCGGCATTAGGTATTCATCTTCATTGATGGGGAAATCATATAGATCATGAGAAGATTAAGCAGACCTAGAAGCCATTGCGGAGGAGACATGCCTGTTGACCGGTATGTGTTCAGGTTTAGTGACCGGCAATCTTCGATGTTTGGCTCAGTATTCTTTCTCCATATACTTCAGAAAGGCCTCCTGGTATTGGGTAGTATACGAAGTCTCGTCTTCAGGATTAATATCCATTCCCTTGTCCCACTTCATAAATGATCGCAACTTCCTGACAGGATCGAGGATAAGTGCCGACATGAGGAGCATACAGGTTTTTGGACTGAGATCAGTATAATATTTGGACAGCTGCTGCCGCGCAAACTCCAGGGCAAAGAATAAGTCTTCCTGCCATTGAGTCTTCTTCTTGGCCAAAGCTCTCATCACGCCATCCATTTGATCAAACATGTCATTGTAGACAGTGGTGACGTGGTGCAGAGTAACAGTATGCGGTGTCGACATGCACAGGGTCCAGTACTGGAACGGCCGTACTCCCTCCATGACGTACTTAACAATCGTCAATTCATCCTGGGTTTTGAATAGTGGCAGGTAATGGTTGTATTTGGGTCTTTAAGCCACTCGCGCCTGAATTCAGGTAAATGTTAGGCGCGCTCGAGCAACTCTAGTCTCGTGTTGCAACGTGGCTTGACATCCATAATAGGTTGAACTGCGATCCGGACTTTGGCTTTTTGACAGTCAATGAACTCGTATCAGTGACCAGGTGTCAGCGTAATCAATACAGCAAGCATTCTCTGCTATTTGTAGGTCAGTTTCTGCACATCCAAAATATGTTGAAATACGTACTTTCTCAATTATCTTTGCCAAACCTGGTCTCATGGCCTACACCTTATTGATTCTAGCATTGCCCTCTTTTCGAAGTCTTTGACTCTTCCCAATGTCTGTGTTTTCATTCTCTCCAAATTGCTGATCGCACTGAAGGGCTTCCCAAGACTTGATGCAGCCTTTTACACCGAGACTGCTCATGAATGCCCCCAAAGAGAGTTCAACAACGTGCGCCAGGCATGGTATGTGGTTTCTCAATGTGAGCCACTCCATGCTGGAGGCCTCACGGGTAGTTAGTAATTCGGGAGTCATTGAGTGATTTGAGGAAGCTTGATCAGTAGTATTTCCGAATACACAGCCGTCAGTTAGGTCAACACGATTTAGACCTTCTTTCCAATGTCCGGCTAGCTGGGCTCCAGTATGTTGACCCTTGACCTGTAATCCTGAATGAGCTTTCAAAATCGGAAAAGAATGGGCTATCAACCTCATCAAATGCCAGGTGTACTTCTCGCAAAGCCCATTTTCGATTCCTATATTAGTCAATGACCGACGTTTCTGCAAATTTGTTAGTACATGTAAGGGCATGTATGCCCGCGTCCGGCTAAGTAAGAGAATCAATTATACTTGTGGGGATACAGTTGCAGATGGTCGGAGTGATCGCACGTGTAATAGTATGTGGTAGGATTGTCGGTCGGAATCATAATCCTCACAAGCAGTCTATTTAAGGTTGTCGCTTACCCGGCCGCACGACGTGCCAGCGTAACAACCCTAACCGCTTGTCTAAGACCGCGCCGTTACATTATCCCCTCTCTAGCCACAGACCTCCTGGGTTGCATAACCACATACAAAGAGAAAGACAAACAAACAAACAAACAAGAAACAAATCCCATGATAGTCCTGCAGATACGGTGCACGGGGAAACTCCAGCTCCACTTGACTCTAATCCGAAGGTGGTAAAACCTGTGCCAAGGCCATTTGTACTGGACTGCATCCTTTGACAAATGAAATGAGAAAGAACGGCAATTTGATCCCTTTCCTCGGCTATCGCGGCTTCCTTGGGTGGCTGTGATGGAATTCGTCAACCAGCTCCTGAGCATTCCCAAGGTTTTCCGCTGGCTCCCGACTCGGACGGACATATCTGTATCTGGCCCATTGAACGAGATAATGAAGCTTCCGATTACGCCGTGTGGAGTCGACACGGTGATCAACTTCCCATCCTTCCGAGTCGTCGATGATCATCGTGTGAGGTTCGCTCCATAGCTGACCTGAGACTGGGGGTGTGTACTGATCGAGTTGTGACAGGTGGAAAACGTTGTGGTTCCGCAAAGTCTTAGGCACGTCTAATTTGCAAACATTGTTAATGAAGACCTGACTCACATTGTACGGTCCCGCGCTTTTATGGTCGAGCTTCTCAGATGGCCTGGTTGTTCCGAAGTGCTTTGTCAAGAGCCACACTTGGTCTCCAACATCGAACGTAATTTCTTTTCCGCCGGCATACTTTGTCTGTTGCCGTTGTGCATCCAGTATGTTTTCTCAGAGAGTCCGATGCCTCTCTGCCAATCCCTCGAGCGTAGCGTCCGCCAGGTTCTCCGACTTCAGATGTGACACCTTCGGTGGTTTGAACTGCATCTCAGGGTTCCGATGGTACAGAGCCCAGAATGGTGTCATCCTTGTCGAAGCATGGACGGAGTTGTTGTACGCGGATTCCACCAGGAGTAGGAGTTCGGCCCAGTTATCTTGCTCAAATTTGCTAAAGGTTCGGAGGTACTGTTCCATGGTCTGGTTCTGCTGCTCGTTGAGGCCGTCGGTCTGCCGGTGGAAGGCGGTCGAGGGTCGGTGGTCGACGTTCATGTGGGAGCAGACTCGATTCTCGAATCGGCTGGTGAAATGCGTTCCGCAGTCGGTGATAATCTTGTTTTGTACGCCGTGCTTGCAGATCACCTCATCAAAAATCATACGTGCCAATTGCGGTGAGTTGATATCCTTGTGGCAGGGCAGGTAGATCGCCATCGTAGTCAATCCATCGACTATTACCAAAATCCCGGTGTATCCCGACTTGGTTGATCCCGGTTGGTCGGTGACGACTTCCATGGTAAATCCGTCCCCGGGGTGGTAAGGTGGTGGCAGAGGCATATTAGCTCCATATCATGCGTGGTGCAGTACGTTGGTTCGGTGGCATACTTCGCAACCAGCAACGTACTTCTGCACGGTAGTGTCTAGTCCTAGCCAATAAATGTCTCTAGATCCGAGTTCAGCAGTTCTCAGAGCTCCAAAGTGACCACATACAGGGTTATCATGGAAAAGACTTATGACTTGATTGCGGAGTGCTTCTGGCACGGATATTCTCCCCTCAACGGTGAGAGCTCCTGCGCTGACTTTCCACTTCATCTCTGTGTCCTTATCCTTGGATCCGTCTTGCCCACCGATTTTGTTCTTCATGTCAGTCACTAGTGGATCGGTATACTGGGCTGCCTTCATCGCTTGTGGGAGATCACTGAATGGCCCAACCGTGGTGACCTCCAGGGTTGCCAAGAGTCGTGCAGTAGGTCATTCGTAGCCTTCTTTGTTATCAGGTCGTCTTGATGGTCCGTCTGCAGGGTCCTTTTTTCCTTCCAAGTGTTGAATAATGAAGTCGTATGATGAAAGGTGCTCAGCTCAGCTCGCTTGTCTCTGGGAGACCACTTTTAAAGTTTGAACATACTCGAGATTGTTGTGGTCGCACTGTATCAGGATCTTATGATTGGCTCCCTTGAGAGAGTGTCGCCATTGCCTCAAAGTCTCCACCATGGCGAATAGCTCCTGATCGTACGTATCATAGTGCTTTTCGGCAGGGGAGCATTTTCTCAAGTGGAAGTTGACGGCTCTGGGAATGCTGAAACCGTCGTACTGGTTGAGAATACAGGCGATTGTGAAGCCGGTTGCATCGGTCTGGAGGATGATAGGCTTTGCCAGGTCGAAATGCTGGTGGATCGGTGCTTTGGTAAATGCTTTCTTGAGCTTTCAGAATGCGAGCTCTGGATTTCGGGTCCATTCCCCTTTGCTTGTCGATTTCTTTTGTAAGTTGGAAATTGGTGCCGTTACTTTGGCGTATTTGCGGATGAATCGTCGGTAGAAGTTTCTGAAGCCTAGAAGCACTTGAACGTCCCGGATTCACTTGGTCGTAAGCAAGCCTTCGATGGTCAATATGCGGTCTGATTCCATGCCGATCCTGTCTGAGCTGATGATCAATCCGAGGAAGCCAATCTCCAAGGCTCCGAACTGGCACTTTTCGGCTGTGCAACAGAGGCAGAATTGGCGTAGTGGTTCAAGTACCTTTTTTCCGTGATCCTCATGATCCTTCTCATTGGTCGAGTAGATCAGTATGTCGTCTAGGTAGCATACGGGAAAGTCGTCAATGTAAGGTCGTAGGCAATCGTCAATGTAGGCCTGGAATGTGGCTGGCGCGTTCGTTAATCCGAAAGGCATGACTCAGTATTAGTACTGGCCGTACAGTGTGCAGAATGCGGTCCCAAATTCGTCGCATTCTTCGATTCGGATAAGGTGACAGGTGTTCCGGAGGTCCAGGTTGGGGAATATCTGGGCTACGTGCATTCCGTCGAACATCTCCGAGATAAGGGGGAGGGTGTACCGGTTCTAGAATGTCGCCGAATTGAGCGCCTGGTAGTCCACGCACAGCTGTAGGCCGCAGTCTTTTTTCATTTCAAATAATATCGGCACTGCTGCCGATGATGATGACCGCTGGATGAAAACGTTTGATAGGTTCGTCACTATGTGTGCCTTCAGAGTTCGGAGCTCGACTTCCCAGAGGTTGTAGATCCGTCCATCTGGTATCTTAAACCCCGGCTCCAAGTCAATGGCATGGTCAATTGGGCGTTGCAGTGCCAGTGTTTCAACCATTGTCTTGTTGAAGACATCCACGAATTCCGGGGACCTTGCTGGGATGAACTTCCCGTCGTCCTTCGGTACTCTCCTGTCTGCTGCATCGGATCTGCATTAGCTTGAGTATTACAGAGCAAGGAAGTGAAGGAGAAGATAGGAGTAATACAGGAGGCCTTGGCGTTGAGGGTTCGCCCACAAAGGAGCCAAGCCCCGCCGTCGACTCATTTCCTTCATGTCTCGGCGAGATGGTAGCAGTCATTCATGCTTCTCCTCGGAGAGGCTCTTCTGCCGCAACTACCACCGCATCTCCCTGCTCGTGGCGTCCAGCGCTTGGGTCTTATTACCTGGTGAATCCAAGGTGATGTCTTCCAAAGCCGCTCCCAGCAGTCCTGGGCATTCCCCAATCCGCAGAGCAAACACTGCGACGATCTCGACGTTAGCTAGATGGTCGTCGAATGCGGTTGCTCTGAGTGTCTGCATCCTCGGACCGCGCCACAGGAGCTTCTCATTTTCGGCTTCTGAGACCTTCAATGCCACTGCGGTAGTCATCGGTGTCATTACCTCTACTCAACTCGCACTCAGTGATCATAAGGCAGTGAATCAAAGGTGAGCCAAGTCGATGTCAGGATTTCTTGTGTGAAACCATGGTAAGCCAATTACTAGATCGTACACGTGAATTGGTACGACTAGCACGTCTGATTCATTACCCGGTGCGAGATAGTGCAAATACTGGATTGTGATCTGTGTCTTCTGGCTGTCCTTTGCATGTTGCATCACTCCTCCATCTAGGCTGAGGGTGGTGATGTGTGCCTCCTCATGTGATATCCAGAGTCCCTTGAGAGGCCTCGGTGCCATGAAGATGCTGGTTGCGCCGCAGTCGATAAGAGCCCATACGCTCTGCATCTTGCTATTTCTGTCTCGTATTTGTAGTTCGTGAATTATGTGTGCAGAATGCGGTGTTTCGGTGCCGCATAGATATTGACTGAATATTATTGCCCTTGGGCTCTCCAGGTGGACTCTGGATTATTGTGAAATCCGATGTGGTTGAACTTTGTCCAGAGTCGCCATTAGTACCTGTGCCCTCAATTTCTCCATTCCCAGCTCCATCTCTGCAAACCTCCCCTGCCCCGCTAGATCCCGGGAAAGGGATGCTAATTTTTTGCTTGCCGAGAACCAAAGGATCATTGGCGTTTGATTTGCCGATTGCCGCCTTTGCCGTCTGTGTCTTTGCCTTTACCATCTCGGGGGGCGAGAGTATCTTGGTAGTTCAGTTTGGAGGATTTCGGGCATTGGAAGGCATTATGACATTCGGCCCCGCACCATAGGCATTTCCTGTTGGCCTTCCGCGATGAATACACCTCCACGGTTACCCATGGTGACGGAGGTTGATATTTTCTGCCGCCGCCAGATGACCTATCGGGCTTGTTGGGTTTAGATGGGTTCTTAGGTACGTCCTTCGTTTTTGAGATTGATGACCAGATGTCGCGCTTTTCCCCGCCGGGACTAGACGACTTGCCCGGTGGCTGCTGTTGCCGTTTGTCGTACTTTTCCTGTTCAGTTTCAACATCAGCTGCTCAATCAAAAGTTCGTCAATGGAATTGAACTTACCATTCTCTTTGGTAAACGGTTTGAGTTTTGGTAGTAGGTCGGCCTTCAAGCCCGGCCAGACGATATCGTACAGCATCGGTTGGAACTGCACTTGATCCCACTCTGCTTCTCTCCAATCACCCCGTAGTCGATTGGCGTATGATCGTACGTTCTTGTTGGTATTTTCGTAGCCTTGCGGGAAGTCGTAGAATGATTTCCTAGCGACAATGAGTCTCTGTACGTTATCGCCGTACAACTTCTGTATTTCCGCAACGAAAATGTTAAGATTGTTGAGGCAGGGCGAGTTGTTCTTCTGTACGTCTTGGCCCCAGGGAATTGGGTCGATCATAGTCGTCTTTTCCATGTCACGATCTGTGTGGTAGGCCCAGCTTCCAAGGTGGTCTACAGCATACTGAATCTTGTCCGTGTCACCGTGATAAAGGTGTTTATGGGTCCGGAAGTTCGATCGAAGTGAGCCGAGGTTGGTTTCCAATTCTCGAGCACCGCCACAATAGTGTGACGGCTATGCCAGCTTCAACTTGTCCTTCGTGTCTGAGGTCGATGATCCGCGTTGTTTTAGTTGTTCGGTGTTATGCTGGAAGAGGAATTCGATCATGTTGTGCTGTCGCTCTACCATCTCCTCCAGGTTGATCCTGGATGGTGCAGTTGGCTCGTCATTATCATGCACAGACTCGTTAGGTTCTTGAGTGTCGTCGTCATGACCGCTCGATTCGTCAGAAAGGGCGTGCTCGTCGTCGTCGATGATTCTGTTCCCGCGATGGGAGTCTTCTTCGATTTCCACCTCCTTTGGAACTCTCGGAGTCAGTGATCCAGGGCTGATCTGACTGGCGAGGCTCGGGGTATCGTGACCGATGGACGCACAAATTGTCTCTGCGCTCCCACACTTATTGGCACTGCGTAGAGGAAGTCTATTCGTCCGTTTGGGAGGCATTGAGTGGTCAATTGCTTAGATTTGTAGGTTGTGTGCGTGTCGCGACGCATCTGAAAAAGCGGTAAAATTGAAAAACCGTGAGAGAAACGTATCCGGTGACTGAAAGACCGAGAATAGTGCAAGGGCACGCATGCCCGCGTCCGGCCAAGTACGAGAATAGATTATACTTGTAGGGATAAGGTTGCAGACAGTAAGGGTGATGGCATGTGTATGAGTATGTGGTAAGATTCTCGGTAAGAATCATAATCCTCATGAGCAGTCTATTTAAGGTTTTCGCTTACCCGGCCACATGACGTGCCAGCTTAACAACCCTCACCTCTAGTCTAAGACCTCGCTGTTACAGTACATGTCAATCCGTCTAAAGCTAAACTCACTTTGTTTCTTGATGGCAAGTGTTTCTTAATTGCATCCACTGTCCGTGTGTATTCCCTCCGGCAAATATTGCCCAGAGTGCTTCCTGACAGTAATACTAAATCGCTTCCTAATGCCTTGTATGAACATCGTAGCTCGAGGTTTGATATTGCATTCCATGGAATATGAGCCGAAACAAAACCTAACTTCAGATAGCGATTCCATGTCTCTTAGTGAAATTCAGGAGTTTGGAAGTCCTTTGCTGCCAGGCTAGAGCGTTTTGTCTGTCAATTCAATGAGTATACTTCCAAACTAAATATTAAATTTGAAGTTCATTTGCGAACTTGCAATCGGTATACCGCTACTTCCTTTTATCTTGAGAATGGCCAAAGCTGTTTCATTGACTGTCGAACTGGTCTGTTTGGGTACTTCTGACACTGTTAATTTGTTTAACTTTGCGATGTGCGCTGTTACCCGCAAGTGGTTACCCATTGAGCCGGTCCCATGTACTGAGGGATGGCGAAGAACTTGTTAACAAACGATACATATGATGCCACGACAGCCGGTCTCCACAATCAGGCAGTGTAAATAGAATTGCCATGAAGGCGCATGTCTGAAATTATTCCAACCAATGGGCCGCATCGAGCCTACATTGATCGAAGCCCACCAAGCATCGAAGATGATTTGAAACGTATGGTCGCTTACATCATGAATGAAGACACGTTGGTTTTTGGACGATTTCATAAGCTCCAGTAACGAGGTATTTGAAGATTTGGTATCTGACATCGTGGTAGGATAGTGCATACAGGGTAATTCGACCTGAGCAACCGTCAAAAGATTCGATATTGTCAGGTACAAAGCTGGATCTTAAATATTGACTTAAGAGCTACATGCGAGAAACAAGTCAGACCTGTGAGACATCGCATGCATATTTGTAAAGTTGAATATAGGACATACAAAGACGTGGCAGTTGCGATATGATCACTAGCAATTTTGCCCATATACGGAGCCGATTGAACGATTATGGGTTAACGCCATTGCATTGCTGTCTGATTATCCACAATGCAAGCCCAAAAATTGTTAACTGTGAGTTGACGCTCATTTTTAGGTGGTAGTTGCGAATTCGTCGCTGGCATTTTTGCCTATGAAGGCTGCCAATATTGCGATTATGGGAGTATGTCGTTGCAGAGCCTTCGAATTATCCAAGGTTCAAGACCAAAAATCGTTGACACTCCGTTGACGCTCATTTTTACGAGGTGGTAGCGATATCCTCACTAGCAATTTTGCTTATAAAGGCGGCCAATATTGTGAATATGAAAGTAGCTTGTTGCAGAACCCTTGAATTATCCAAGGTGCAATACCAAAAATCGTTGACGCTCTGTTGATGCTCATTTGTAGGACCTGGTAGCAATACCATCGCAGCCATTGTGCCGATAAAGGTGGCCAATACACCGACTATAACATAATGCTGTCGCGGCGCACAGCGAATATCCAACATCCATGACTAGAAATCGGTGACCCACCATTGACACTGATTTCCAGGATGGGGCAACGAGCACAACGCTTGCCTCATTTCATCTACTGCCACCCAATAACTCTTTTTTGGATCAATGTGACTATGAAACCCATTGATTGCCGAAATAATCAAACTAAAATCGTTGACGCTCGGTTGACACTCACCTTACAGCCATACTGACAATCATTTGGCATGCAATTATTGTCTTAACATTCTTACTGTCATTTCTGACAGCCAATATATTGTTTCAAGGTATTATCATGTGCATCCAAAAGCATTAAGGCCTCTCAGTATCTGAGCCACCAGTATTCACATCATCAGTCGGATAAATGACGTAACTCTGTCGCCTTGTTGCGCTTTAAGGCGGTATGTTATGGCATACAGATCCAGCAACTAATTTTATACATATACACCCTATATTCGGACCAATCTTTTTGCAGCTCGTATTCCTCGATATCCATAACATACCATACGTACTTTTGACATTCTCGACCGTGTGCAGCAGGTAGTGTTAGCAACGGTTCCGGACCGTCACTTCGGGTCCGGGTCCGGGTCAGAACCGAACCGTTGGCAAATTGGCGGTCCGGGTTGTCAACACACCCGAACCGTCGATTCGGGTACGGTTCGATGCAAATCTCCCAACCCGTCTGGATTGGGCGGGTTGTCAGTGGGTCGCACAGCGGGTCCATCTGTAGATTTATATAATGTTCTTGTTTTTGCAGTTGCATAATTGAACATCATCAAAATTAGGTATTTGACAGCCAATGATCTCTTTTTGAATGTTTAGCAATCAGC
>Ga0307512_10003106_pt1 | contig 19822 bp, 22 predicted proteins | sample 14_EM_MG_FD_200267 | JGI IMG/M metagenome (GOLD analysis project Ga0307512, IMG submission 200267) | Populus trichocarpa ectomycorrhiza microbial communities from riparian zone in the Pacific Northwest, United States - 14_EM | ecosystem: Host-associated > Plants > Roots > Unclassified | place... | reverse complement strand
AGCGTGGACCGGCCGGAAAGTTGCTTGCTGCTGGCGCCGGGCGGGCCGAGCTTGCCGGACTCGCAGAGATTTTTGAACGCGTCGAGGTCCGACTTGAGGCGGCGGTGCAGCGTCTGCGCGCCGTGCCGGTCGCTGGGCAGCAGGACCGCGACGTCCGCCTCGAGCTGGGCGACCACCTGCGTGCGGGTCTCGCCGATCGGGCGCAGCGTGAGGGTTTCGGCGATCAGCGGGCCGTCGGTCGTCGACCAGGCCACCCGCTCGTCAAGGGAACGCTCGGTGATCGTCGCGTCGAACTCGCGCCGGTGACCCGCCAGATCCATGATCCAGTGGGTCTGGTTGGTGCCGATCTGGGTGACCCGCTCGACTCCGTGCATGAAACGCGGATAGTTCTCGAACGTCGCGAGCTGCTGATAGACCGTGTGTAGCGGCGCTGAGACCTCGATGGCCTGCTGGACCATACTCATCGCATCTCTCCCATGCAGAAGTAGCGGCATGACAGAGCGTATGCATTAGAACACTTCTCGTGCTCAGATTCGGCGGAGGTACTGCCATTGACCGACCTCGGCGGCGTACCGTGCGTCACTCGCCGCGACGAGCGACACACCTGCCCCGCGCAGCCGCTGCACCATCCGCGATGACGGGCTGCGCCAGGCCTCGCTGATCTCGATCGCCGTGCCGGTGAACCGGCACGCCGCGGCGAGCGCCCCGAACGCGGCCGGGTCGACCGCGTCGTCGTCGATACCCACCTGGGTCAGCAGGCTGAGCGGGCGGGCGAGCTGGGTTGGCGCGTACCGGGCGGCGCGCTCGATGCCCCTGATCGTGGCCGTCACGACGGTCTCGACGACCTGCTCGGCGGTCAGCTCGCCGCCGGCCAACAGCGACCGTACCTCGCGGGCGCCGAGCGGGCCGGTGGCCAGCGGCAACCGGGAGACGGCCACCGAGACGGCCTCGAGTTGGCTGATGTCGGCGGGCCAGGCCAGCCAGCCGTCCGGCTGGACGACCTCGACCTCGGCGGCGATCCGCAGGGTCAGCTCGGTGCGCTGGCGGGCGCGGCGGACCGCATCCGCGTACGCGGGCAGCCAGGTGGTCTCGGGCCCGACCTGGTCGGCGAAGGTGAGCGAGCGCAGCCCGGCCCGGTCGGCGGCCGACACCACGACGCCGACGCTGTCGCGGCCCGCGGCGAAACCCGTGTGTACATGACCGTCCGCCGACAGGTCGAGGGCACCGCTTTCGATGACGAGTTCCTGCTCTGCGCCCACGATTTGCTCCCCGGACAGTGCCTGCGACGAGGTCTTCCCGTCTGGAGAGAAGAGTCGGTTCGGGGTGTTGTGGCCCCGGGTCTGTGGCAGGTGCAGTCAGGGTGCGCGCCTCGCGGGGTGGGCTCAGGTCAGCTTGAAACCGCCCACCAGCACGCGCAACTCCTCGGCTGTGCGGGCCACCTCGGCGCTCGCCTCGCGGGTCTGGTTGACGCCCTGGGCCGCGGTCTGCCCGGCCGTTGAGACGTCGGCGATGTTCGCGGCGATCCGGCTGCTGCCGGCGGCCACCTCGGCGATGCTGCGGCTCATCTCGCCGGTGGTCGCCGTCTGCTCCTCGATCGCGCTGGCAATCGTGGTCTGGAAGTCGTTGATCTTCGCGATCACCTCGCTGATCCGGCCGATCACCTCGACGGCCCCGCCGGTGTCGTGCTGGATCGCGGTGACCCGCGCGCCGATGTCCTCGGTCGCCCGGGCCGTCTCCTACGCTAGGTCCTTGACCTCGGACGCGACGACGGCGAAGCCCTTGCCCGCGTCACCGGCCCGGGCCGCTTCGATCGTCGCGTTCAGGGCCAGCAGGTTGGTCTGCTCGGCGATCGAGGTGATCAGTTTGATCACGTTGCCGATCTCGGCCGAGGACTCGCCGAGCTGCCGCACGGTCTCGGTCGCGCGGGCCGCCTCGTTCACCGCGACCGCGGCGATCTGCGCGGCCTCGCTGGTGTTCTGCGAGATCTCCCGGATCGACAGGCCCATCTCCTCCGAACCGGCCGCGACGGTCTGCACGTTGCGGGAGATCTCCTCGGCCTCCGCCGACGCCGAATCGGTCTGCGCGCTGGTGCTGGTCGCGGAGTTGGCGATCTCGCTCGCCACCGCCGACAGCTCGGTGGCCGCACCCGCCAGCGAGTCGGAGTTCGCGCCGATCGTACGCATGGAATCGCGGATCGACTCGAGCGCCTGGTCCAGGCCGGCGGCCATCCTGCCGAGCTCGTCGCGGCTGGTGATGTTGGCGCGCTTAGTCAGGTCGCCGCGGGCCAGGGCTTCGATGACCTCGCCGAGCCGCTGTACCGGCCGCAGGATCGAACGTACTAGCGGAATGGAAATGCCGATCAGCACGAGCAGGCCGGCCAGCGCGGTTAGAATCCCCAGCCAGCGAATCCGCTGGGTGGTGCTCGCCATCGCCTGTTGTTCCTTGGCGACCGCTTCGGTGACCTGATCGCCGAGCGCGCCGAGCTCATCGTCGGTGACGTGGTTGCGATCGGCGATCTCGTCCATCCGGCTCGTCACGGAGGCCAGATCGGCTTTCGCGTCCTTGGCGAACTGGGTGATGAACTCGCTGAAGGTAACGAAGTCGGCGCGGTTCGCCGCGAACGTGGCTTTCATCGCGCTGGGCAGCGCGGACGCGGCCACCGCGTCGGCCGCCTCGGCCGACGACACGACGTCGTCGGCCACGTCGCCGGTCACGTCCTGGCCCAGCCCGGCCCGGTAGGCGTCGACCTTCAGCTCACTCTGCCTAGTGTCCAGATGGTTGATGGCCGCGAGGCCCTCCTCCAGGCCGCGCAACGTTTCCGCTTGCCGGGTCAGGCTGCGCTGGCCGATCAGCGCGATGGTCGTGACCGCGGCGAGCGCCAGCGCACCGGTGGACACCATAAGCGCGAGACGCTTGGCAACGCCGAGTTCTGCCAATCCGGCCACGTGAGCCTCCTCAAAGGCGAGCATTTGCGATGCATTGTCAATCTTTCAACGCTGCCGAGTTTTCAGCCCCGGTTTTGAGGGATTAGGCCGCAACTGTTCTGCACTGGCCGTACACCCCGGCCGGCATCCGGGCCTCGGCAGCCTGTCCCCGTGCGCACGCAAATGGCGTGCCGGAAGGGAAGTACTTGATGACGCGCCGACATCAGCGCCGCACCGCCCTGGCCGCATTCGCCACCTTGAGCCTGCTGGGCAGCTTCTGGCTCGGCGCGGCACCGGCCGCCGCAATGCCCAAGATCGCCGGCGTCGGCCTGGTCAGCACGGGTGGGACGGCGTTGAACGCGCGCAGCGGCCCGTCGTCCGCGAACACCAAGACCGGTGAAATCAAGAACGGCACGTACATCTCGATCGTCTGCCAGGTGGTCGGCCAGCAGGTCAGCGGCGCGGTCCGGACCAGCGCGGTCTGGGACATGCTGCCGAATTACAGCTTCGTCGCGGACGCGTACGTGGCCCGCGCGTCCTTCCGGATCCCCGCCTGCGACCCGGCTACCGACAGCCCGACCACCGGCGGCGCCTGGCTGGCGCCCGTGACCGCCGGCCTGGTCAGCGGATTCCGCACCGCGACCCGCCCCGGCCACGACGGCGTTGACCTCGGCGCCGCCCGCAACACCCCGATCCACGCGGCCGCGGCCGGCACGGTCATCCGGGTCACCTGCAACACCCCGACGAACAACTGCGACGTGGACGGCGGCATCGGTGTCGGCGGCTGCGGCTGGTACGTCGAGGTTCAGCACGCCGGCAACATCGTGACGCGGTACTGCCACATGGTGCGGCGACCGTCCGTAGTGGTCGGTCAGGTCGTGCCGCGGGGCGCGGTCCTCGGCTACGTCGGCATGTCAGGCAACGCGTCCGGCCCGCACCTGCATTTCGAGGTGCACGCGTACGCCCCGCCGGCGACGCACGACAACGCGATCGACCCGATCATTTTCCTGCGCGGCAAGGGCGTCGTGGTCCACTGAGGTCCCGCTGAGATCAGCCGGCCTGGTGACGGGCTCCGTCGAGGCGGATGCGGACGGTGCGGAGCAGGTCGATGAGGGTGACCAGCCGTTCGTCGTCGAGGTCTGCCAGGCCGAGGGTGGCCTCGGGGTCCATGGCTTGCATGGCCTGGCCGATGAGTGCTCCGCCGTCGGCGGTGAGCCGAATGGTGCGGCGGCGGGCGTCGGCCGGGTCGAGGTGGACGCTTACCGCGCCCCGGTCGGCCAGGGTCTTCACCGTCTTGGACACCGCCGGCTGGTTGACTTCCATCGCGTCGGCGATCTCGCCGATGGTGCAGCCGTCCGGGTGGCCGGTGAGATGCAACAGCAGGCTGGTGTGGGTCATGGTCAGGCCGAGGGGACGCAGGGCCCGGTTGAGCCGGGTCGTCATCAGCTGGTGGACGATGGCGAGCTCGCGCACGATTGCACCCTGCTGTTGCGGTCGTTGCGGCAGGGCCATGCGGTGTCCTCCTACTTGATGTTCAGGATCCCCACCACGTGCGGGGTGTCCACCAGGGTGTGCGGCGCGACGGCGTGGTAGGCCCACACGTGGACCCAGGCATTGCCGGTGCGCAGCGTCAGCACGCTCTTCACCATGCCAGGTCCGGTGTACTGCAACAGCAGCAGCCCGATCGACACCGCCACACCGGCCGGGGAGGTGAGCACCGTCCACGCCTCGAAGAAATGCAGCAGCGCGTACGTCAGCCCGCCGAGCACGACGGTGGCGGGCACCGAGCGGGTCAGCGCGAGGTAGCGGGGCAGCAGAATCGAGTACACCAGGACCATCGCGGGCAGGACGGTGCCGAGGAAGTACAGGCCGAAGGTGGCGGGCACGCCCTTGACCAACTGGGCGGGGCTGAGGTGCAGCACGGCGGCGGAGAGCCCGCCGAGCTCGTTGAGCGACTCCAGAATCATGACGACGACGATGACCAACAGGTCGTTGCGCCGGTTGGACGAGCGCAGGCTGAGCTGCTCGGCGGTGTAGCGCTGGCGGAAGTACAGCCAGGGCAGCAGGGCATAGATGACGAAGTTGTACCCGGCCCAGACATAAGCCTCGTGGGGCGTCACGTGCTGGTGCCCGTAAAGCGTGCCCGCCAGGTGGAAACTGATCGGGTGCTCGCCGATCAGCCAGCCAAGCACTGCCCCGACGATCTGTCCGGCCGCGGCGTACGCGAGCACCCCGGCCACCTCCCGCCCGGCAATCCGCCGCTCGGGTGCCCGTCCGGCGAGATCGACCGCGGGACGCCTGCGGGTCAGCAGGTAGATGACGCCGATGAGCAGCGCGACGACGGCGAGGTTGGCGTCGGCTCCGGCGGCCATCTTGGCGGCATCAGCCACCCCGGCCTTGGCTGCGAGCCCGAACACAACAAGGTTCGCCACGACCACCGCGCCAACGGTGATCCACAGCGTTCTGGACTTGAACAGCAGCATGAGGGGGTCCTTCGGAGGGCTGCGGAGGGCTTCGGGGGGAATAAATATTCCGTGGAATACTTTAGCCCGAGGCTCGTCGCACGTCAAACATTCCATGGAATCGAACTGACCGATGGCGTCGGCTGCGCGCGCTCTACCTGTTCGGCGGCGTCGGCCAGATCGGCTGAGCCGAGTTCTCGACACCGGTCAGCCACGAGGCGCCCATCCGCGGGCCCAGGCTGACCGCTGGATCAGCTACCAAGATTTGAGGGCTGGAGATACCAAAATTCGAGCAGGCGTGGCTGTCAAATCCCGAGCATCCCGATCACTTTGGTCTACTTTGCGAGGCGGCCCACGCCGCAGAACTGGTCCACTTCGGGGATGTCGAGGTCGCTTGGTTCGGGGCGCCAGCGTGAGCAGGAGACCACGCCGGGCTCGAGTAGCTCCAGCCGGTCGAAGAAGCGGGCGATCCGCTCCGCCGTTCGGAAGGTGATCGGGGGCTTGGCGTTCTCGTTCCAGAACCGCCGCGCCGCTTCCGCCTCCGCCGGGTTCACTTCGTTGCTGGCGTGCGCGATCGCCAGATAGCTGCCGGCCGGCACCGCGTCGAGAAGTCGGTTCACGATCGCTTGCGCCTGATCGTCGTCGACGATGAAGTTCAGCACGCCGAGCAGGGTCAACGCGACCGGTTGGGTGAAGTCCAACGTTTCGGCGGCCTGCCGCAGGAGCGTGTCGGGATCGTGCAGGTCAGCCTCGATGTAATCGGTCGCGCCTTGCGGGGTGCTCGTGAGTAGCGCGCGAGCGTGCACCAGGACGAGCGGGTCGTTGTCGACGTAGACGATCCGCGACTCCGGTGCCACCGCCTGGGCGACCTCGTGGGTGTTGTCCGCCGTGGGCAGCCCAGTACCCACATCGAGGAACTGGCGAATCCCGGCCTCGCCGGCCAGGTATCCCACCGAGCGGCCGAGGAATGCCCGGTCAGCGCGGGCGGTCATCCGCATGTTCGGCAGGAACTGGAGGATCTGCTCACCGACCTCCCGGTCCGCGGCGAAGTTGTCCTTACCGCCCAGCCAGTAGTTCCACGTCCGGGCGGTGTGCGCCACGCTCGTGTCCAACCGGGCCTCGAGTTGCTCGTCGCCGGGACCCAGCGGACTGTTGGTCACCTCGTGCACCCCTTTGATCCACTATGCACACCCATGAGCGCCCGAGCATAGCCCTAGTCAGTCCTCCTTGTTGATCATGCGGGTTAGGCTGCGCACCGCGTCCTCGGTCGGGGAGGCCGCCTCGCGGTTGGCCGCCTGCAGTTCCCGGTAGACCTCCTCGCGGTGCACTTGTACGTCCCGCGGGGCCTGGATGCCGAGTCGGATCACATCTCCGCGAGCCTCGAGAACGGTGATGACGACGTCGTCGCCGATCATCACGCTCTCGCCGGCCCGCCTGGTCAGCACGAGCATCTTCGGTGCCCTCCTCCATCCGTGGACAGGACAACCCCATGAAGGCGCGGCCGCGAGGACCACGACCGCGCCGGATTCGTTTCTCGAAGGGATACCAAATCGTCGTCAGAAGGTCCGGCTCATCACGGCGCGGACCGGCATTTGGCTGCCGTTCAGGACGACCTGCATGGCCCGATGGCTGTCCCGGTCCACGATGATCGGGGCGAGGAGGTTGGCCGTGGTCTCGTTCACACCCGCCGTGATGACCACCAGGACCAGCAGCCGATCGGGGTCCTTGGTGTTGAGGGCGGCGAACACTTCGTTTTCGATCTCGGGCGCGTAGTCGGGGAAGAATGGCTCCGGCGGAGCGACGAGGAAGCGCAGGGACGGGTCCTCGATGGACGTGAACGCATACAGCAGACCGTTGTCGTTCAGACGAACCATGACAAATTGCCGATGCGCCGGGAAGCCGGCCATGGGGACGGCCATGACGATAACTGGCAGATCCGACATAGAGCTGGACATGGTGTCCTCAATCGGTCGATACGCGGTACGAGTACTCATGGTCACCTCAGGAGTCGATGAGCGAGTGCTGGATCACCTCGGCCGAGGCGGCCAAGGTTGCCTGGTGCACGGCCTGAGTCACCTCAGGTAGTCAAGGAGCGAGGGCTGGATCACCTTGGCGGCCGTGGCCAATGCGGCTTGATAGGCCGTCTCCTGAAGTTTCATTTCCATAATCGTCTGAGGTAAGTCGACATCCTCGACGTCGGAAAGTTGGGACTTCAGGGCCACCAGTCGATCCTCGGCGGAATCGTGCATCTGCGTCATCCGATTGTATCGAGCGCCGACGTCCGACAAGCTGGACTTCAGCAAATCACTCGCGCTGTCCAGGTTGGTCAAGCCCGTTTTCAGGCCAGCCATGTCGTTGTTGCGCAGGCTGGTGGAAATGTCCTGCAGCACCGTGAAGAGCTGAGTCGAGCCGGTGCCGAATGCTTCGGGACCGCGGGTGTCGACTCGGATCTTCGCGTTGTCGACCTGCGGCGGTACCGGCGGCGGGTCGAGCGGCTTTCCTACCGTGCGCCACACCTCGCCGGTGTCGCCCTGCCAGACACCCGCGGCGTCATAGGCCATACCGGTGGCGGTGGTGCCACCGAAGACGGGGCGATCGAGATATTTCACGTTGGCGAGCCCGATGAGCGACTCCCTGATCGTGTCAACCTGTACGGCGGCCGCCTCGCGGGACGCCGCATTCATCCCGCCCGTGTTCAGACCCTGCAGCACGACGTTGCGGGCCACGGTTGTCTGGGTCAGCGACGCGGTGAGGTTGTTGTCGATCTGCTCGAGCCACCCCAGGCCGTCATCGGCGTTGCGGGCGTATTGCTCGAACGAGCGCACGTCCCCGCGCAACTGCATCGAGACGATCGTGCCGGTCGGCGAGTCGGACGGGCGATTGATCTGTTTGCCGCTGGAGAGCTTCTCCTGCAATTCGCTGGTGCGGGCGAGGTTGCGTTGCAGATTCGTCAGCACACCCTTGCTGATGCTGCCCTGGGTGACCCTCATCGGAATTCCCACGAATTTCCTACCTTCCGACCAGGCCCGTGCGGTTGATGAGCTGATCGAGCATCGAGTCGACGGTGGTCAACACGCGCGACGCGGCCTCGTATCCGCGTTGGAACGTCAGCAGGTTGGTCATCTCCTCGTCGATGTTCACACCCGACTGAGCCTCACGCGCCTCATCCAGTTGGTCCGCGACATTGCTCTGAATGTCGGCCCGGCGAGCGGAGGTCTGAGCGACGACGCCCAGCTGAGCGATCATGTTCTGGTACGTCTTGTCCGGACCGGAGGCCAGGGCACCGCTGCCCGAGATTTTGTCCGCGATGGTGCCGTCGAGGGTTTTCGCCACCGAGCTGGATGCCGCAACCTCAGTCGGGCCCGCGACGGCGACCTCGATCCCCTCGGCCGTGGTTCCGGTGAAGAACGGCCGGCCGTCGACTCCGTCGAGCCCGAAGCCGGTCAGATGCACGCTGTTGACCGTCGTGGAAAGGTCGGAGGCGACCTGGTCCAAATTCGCGGACAGCCCGGGGATGATATTGGTCATCGTGTTCACGATCGAGCCCATGGTGCCGCCCGGTGGAGCCGTGAGCGGTGACAGGCCCTTCCACCCCACGCGGATGTTGTCGCCCGCCTGGTCGGCCAGTTGGGTCGCGCCGACGACTTCGATCTCGCTGGTGGTGAACTGACTGACCAGCGCCGAGTTGCCGATGAAGACGTCGACCGCGCCGTCCGGCCGCTTGGAGGTGGTCGCTCCGGCCAGCTCGGCCAGACGCATCAGGTGCAGGTCGCGCTGATCCTGCAACTCGTTGACGGTGCCGCCGGCGCTCAGCGCCTGCACGATGCTGTCGTTCAGCTGGGCGACCGCCGTAGCCGCGGTGTTCACCTCGCCGGCGTACACCTCGAGCCGGCTGCGGTTGGCGGTCCACTGGCTGGCGAGCGCGTCATGGCTGGTGTGGAGCACGTTCACCACCGTCCGGCTCTTCTCGATCAGCGAGGAACGGGCCGCGACGCTGTCCGGGTTGTTGGCGACGTCGCTCCAGCCACCCCACATGTCATGCAGCTGCGCCTGCAGCGCGGCACTATTGGGCTCGTTGAAGACGTCCTCGATCGAGTTGTACGCCGCAGTCTGGTCTTTGAGGTACGTGGACTGCGCGTGCTCGCTGCGGCCGCGGCTCTCCAGGAAGTCGTCGCGCAACCGCTGCACGCTGGACACCCCGACACCCGCCCCGACGCCGTCGGTTCTCGCCCACATCGTCGGCGCGATGAAGCCCGTGTCGGCCTGCATGACGGCACGCTGGCGGGAATAGCCCTCGGTGTTGGCGTTCGCGATGTTCTGACCCGCCACGTCCAGGCCTCGCCGCTGCGAGTACAGCGAGGTCAGGGCGGTGTTGATCCCGCCGAAGCTGCTCGCCATCAGATCGCCTCATCCACCAGGCTCGGGCGGCGCACGCCGCCGGTGACGGTTTGGCCCTGCCGGCCATAGGTTTCGACGCTGCCGGCGACGACCAACATCGTCTCGCGAGCCGCCCGCAGGCCGGCCGTGAGCAGATCTCGGTTCGCCTCGGCCATGCCGCTGATCTCCGACGTCAGCAGCAGGAACGCCTTGCGGTGCTGGTGTAGCAGGTCTGACCAGGGGTCGGGCGCGGCGTCGGCGAGTTCGCCGAGCGAAGCGTTCGGTGTCAGCCCCAACTCGAGGGCTGCGGCCTGGGAATACGCCGCACGGGCCACTTCGGTGTTGCGGATCTGCTCCAGCACCACCTCCACCTCCCGGGTGGCGTGCGCGAGCCAGCGCGACCGGCCCGCGGCCAGCAGTAGTTGTTCTTCCTCGAGCTTGAACAACAGCAACTCCAGCAACTCGCGTGAACGCCACAGCACGCTGGTCAGGTCAGTCAGGCTCACCGGCTCCTCCGTCTCCTGGCGTACTTTCTCCTGGCCCTCACTTCGTCAGGTCGGCATGGCGATGCGGGGCCTGAGGGGTTTGATCGACCGGCCCGTTCCGGCTTGCCTGCGCTCCGCGCGAGGGCCGATGAGGGCGCTCGAAAAATGCGAAGAAATCTGCAAACAGTTCTCATGAGCCTGCTGGCCCCGCCGAATAGTCACGGCGTAAGACAACGGCTCATGGATGGGCCGGAACGAACCCACTCAAGGAGGAAATTCAAATGGGTCTTCGTATCAACCAGAACATCGCCGCCCAGAACGCCTACCGCGCGCTTTCCGTCTCCGACAACCAGATGTCGAAGTCGCTCGAGAAGCTGTCGTCGGGTTTCCGGATCAACCGGGCCGCCGACGACGCCGCGGGTCTGAGCATCAGCGAGGGATTGCGGAGCCAGGTCGGTGGCCTCAAGGTCGCCGCCCGCAACGCCCAGGACGGCGTCTCGGTGGTACAGACCGCTGAAGGTGCGCTGACCGAGGTGCACGCGGTACTGCAGCGTATGCGTGACCTGTCGGTCCAGGCCGCGAACGACTCGAACAGCACCGATGCCCGCGCCAACATCACCACTGAGGTCAACAGCCTGGTCGATGAGCTGGACCGGGTCAGCAGCTCCACCAACTTCAGCGGCACCAACCTGCTGGACGGCACCGCCGGCGGCGGAACCGGCAAGCTGAAGTTCCAGGTCGGCGCGAACGGCGACGCCGCCAGCACGATCGAGGTCGACCTGAGCACCGTCGACATCAAGCACGACGTGGCCGACGTGCTCCGAGTCGGCAACAACGCGACGACCTTCGCCTTCAACGACGCGGCCGCCGCGACAGTGACGGGTTCGGCGGTCTTCACCGCCACCGATGGCGCAACAACGACCGTCGCCACCGTTGACCTCACCCCGACCACCCCCTACACCTCGGTTTCGGAGGTCGCCGACGCCCTGAACGCGGACGCCGGCTTCTCGGCGACGTTCAAGGCCACGGTCACCACCGACGCCGCAGGTGTGGCGACCGGAATCAGCGTGCGGTCGCTGTCCAACGGTGTCGTCGACACCACCGCTCCCGGCGCCACCGGCATGGCTGCCGCCGGTACCGCGAGCACCACTGCGGGTGCGTTGGACTTCACGGACAACGCCGCCGCGCAGGCCTCCATCACGTCCATCGACACCGCGATCGCGTACGTCTCCAGCGCTCGCTCCTCGCTGGGCTCCAACCAGAACCGGCTCGAGCACACGATCAACAACCTGAACGTGTCGGTGGAGAACCTGTCGGCGTCCGAAAGCCGGATCCGCGACACCGACATGGCCCAGGAAATGATGTCCTTCACCCGGTCGCAGATCCTGTCCCAGGCCGGCACCGCAATGCTGGCCCAGGCCAACCAGTCGCAGCAGGGCGTGCTCTCGCTCCTGCGCTGATAAGCACGCGATAGGTAGGGCCAGATAGCTCATCTCGCTGAGTAGACAACCGAATAGACGGGCGGCCGGCGACCATCGCGGTCGCCCGTCCCACTACCGGCAATCGATGAACGAAAGGGGCGCCCGCAATGGCTATGAGCGTCGACGGACTCGTCACCGGCATGAAAACTACGGACACGATCAACCAACTCATGCAGGTCGAGGCAATGCCTCAGGCTGCCCTGAAAACCAAGGTCACCGTCGCGGGCAAGGCGGTGGCCGCCTACCAGAGCGTTAACACCCGGTTGTCCAGCCTGGCCATCGCGGCGAAGGCGCTCGGCAACGCCGACACGTGGGGCGCGATGAAGGCGACCTCCAGCTCCACCGCGGCGGTTGTCTCGGCAGCGCCCGGTTCCGGTGCCGGCTCCATGAGTTTCCAGATCGACAAGCTGGCGACGACGCACGCGATGACCTACTCGGCCGGATCTGTCGGTTCGGTCAGCGACGCGGCCGCCTGGCCCGTCATCGCCGGCGCAACCTTCGACATCGTGGTCCCGGACGGGACGTTGCCGGCCACCAAGACCGTCACGCTCACCCCGGCCGATGCCTCGCTGCAGTCGGTCGTCGCCGCGATCAACGGGTCGACGGAGTCCCTTTACCGGGCCTCGGCCGTGCAGATCGGGCCCGGTCAGTACACGCTGCAGCTGACCGCGAAGGAAAGCGGGTCAGCCGCGGCCACGGCTATCAACACCGTCGGCGGGCCGTCGGGGCTCACCCTCGGCGCACCGACGGTCACCTTCGCCGGCGACGACGCCCAGCTCACCGTCGGCAACGACCCGGCCACTGCGTACACCATCACCTCGAAGTCCAACACCTTCGCCAATGTGATGTCCGGGGTCACCGTGACCGCGGTCCGGGCGCACGAGGTGGGCGACTCACCGATCACCATCAGCACAACCCCGGATGTCGACGGCCTTGCCGCCAAGGTGCAGGCCCTGGTCGACAACGCCAACGTGGCACTGAACGAAATCGAATCGCAGAGCAGGGTCAAGAACGGCGATACCCCCGCCGGTGTACTGGCCGGCGACAGCACGATGCGCAAGCTCAGCCAGGACATCCTCAGCGCCGTCGCCAGCGGCGTCACCATCGACGGCGACTTCAACAGCTTCTCCGCGGTGGGGATCGGGCTCGACCGCAACGGCGCCGTGACCTTCGACAAGCAGACGTTCGTCGACGCCTACAAGGCCGACCCCGACAAGACCGAAGCGTACTTCGACTCCTACACCGACGTGCCGCACGCCAAGGCGACCTCGGGCAAATTCGAGCCGGGCTGGGACACTCCCAAGGGCATCGGCCGCAAGCTCGAGGCGTTCGCGGTGCAAGCCAGCGAGGGCGTGATCCTGCCCACCGATCCGGCGACCAAGGCGAAACAAGGCCTGATGCAGACCCTCATCCAGCGCCGCAACGACGTCATCAGCGACCTCAACGACCAGGTCAGCGCGTGGGACGTCCGGTTGGATCTGCGCCAGAAAGCGTTGGAGAAGCAGTTCTCCAGCCTGGAGGTCGCCTTGGGCAAGATGCATCAACAGTCCAGCTGGCTGGCGGGTCAGCTCGCCACCCTCTCCTGAGCGAAGCGAGTTGCCGATGAACACCGGTACCCCAGCCATGCGTACGCGCTATCTCGCCGACTCCGTAGCCACGGCGTCCCCGGCCAAACTACTGATGATGCTGTTCGATCGGCTCGTACTCGATCTGGCCCGGGGCGAGCAGGCACTGCTCGACGGCAACCGGTCCGAGGCCAACACGCAGTTGCTGCACGCCCAGGACATCGTTTCCGAGTTGCAAATGTCGCTGGATCTCGACGCCTGGGAGGGTGCCGCGGGGCTCGCCCAGCTCTACACCTACGTGGTTACCGAGCTGGTCAACGCGAATGTGCAGAGCGACGCGGCGAAGGTGTCGGCCTGCCGAAGTCTGATCGAACCGCTGCGCGACGCCTGGCGCGAGGCGGCGGTGGCCTCGGCCGCCGCCGGTTGACCGGAGATGACTCACGCCTGGCGGGACGCCTGGGTCGCGGCGCTGGACGCGCTGGAGGCCGATGTCGAGGCCGTCGAGAAAATGATCGCGGACGAGCACCGTCTTCAGGAGTTGCCGCTCGCGACCCCGTGGGCGCCGCCGCAGGGGCTCGGCCCCTTGCCGCTGGAACTGCGGCCACGAGCCGACATCATCATGACCCGCCAGTTGGCGGCCGCCCTCGCCGTGGCCACCGCGATCACCGCAAACCGGCAGCAGACCCGTTTCGCCGCCCGGGTAGAGGTCGGCACGGCCGGCAAGCAGATCCCCTCGTACGTCGATCGGGCGATGTGAGGTGTTGCCGACAACCGTCTTGCAACCGTCCCGCCCTCAGCGATCTCCCACTTAGGCCGAATCGGAAGGCACGAGCACGGAACGCTCACCACACGCCACGGATCGGCGGCCGAACGACACCCCACGGGAGCCCGCCATGTTCGACGACGTGTCATCCTCCGCTCTTCGCGTGGCCGTCGGCGGCTTGTCCGCCCGCCAGACCGCTATCGCGGACAACATCGCGAATATCGAGACCCCCGGCTACCAGGCCCGTAAGGTCAAGTTCGAGGAGGCGCTCAGCAGCGCCATGGCGCACGGCGTGTCGCCGTCGTCGGTGACCCCGAGCGTGCAGAGCTCGCTGGAGCCCTCACGGCTCAACGGCTCGAACGTCAACCTCGACGAGGAGACGCTTTCGCACATCGACACCACGATGCGCTACGAGCTGACATTGCGCGCCCTGGACAGCAAGTACGGCATGCTGCGCGACGCGATCAAGGGAGCCTGAGCATGAGCACATTCAACGCTATCGGCGTCGCCGGCTCCGGCATCACCGTCTACCGCAAGTGGCTCGACGCGGTCTCCGACAACATCGCGAACATGGACAACGTCAGCCGGACCTCGGAAAAGGCCTTCCAGGCGCGGTACGTCGTCGCGCAGGAGGCCCAGGACGGCAACGGCGCCCAGGTCGGCGGCATCGCGCTGGGCAACGCCGAGGGTCAGCTCACCTACGAGCCGGACAGCCCGCTGGCCGACACCGAGGGCTACGTCCGCCGGCCGGACATCGACCTCGGCAGCCAGATGGCTCAGATGATGATGGCGCAGCGCGCGTACCAGGCGAACCTCTCGGTGGTTGACCGGGCTCGCGAGTCCTACCAGGCCGCCATCCAGCTCGGGAAGTGAGGACGATCATGACTTCTCCGATCGGCGCGATCAGCGGGCTCTCCGGCGTCAGCGGGCTCTCCAGCATCAGCGGGGTGAGCGGGACGGCCGGCGCCCAGGGCACGGCGGCCGTCGGCGGCTCCGGCGACGACTTCGCCAGCGTGCTCGCCAAGGGCCTCGAAAACGTCCAGGCGTCCCAGACCAAGGCCGACAACCTGGCCGTCCAGGTGGCCAACGGCACGCTTGCCGACCCGGCGCAGTACACCATGGCGGCCACCGAGGCATCCCTTGGGCTGCAGCTCACCACGGCCATCCGGAACAAGGCCGTCGAGGCCTTCCAAGAGATCATGAGGATGCAGGCCTGACATGACGGACCGCCTCCCCGCGCCCGTACGCCGCGTCTCCGACGCCTTCAAGTCCTTCACCCCCGGGCAGAAGGCCGTCACTCTCGCCGCGGTCCTCGCCCTGGTCATCGGCGGTTACTTCTTCGCGACCTGGGCTTCGAAGCCGTCGTACTCGATTCTGTTCAACAACCTGTCGACCAAGGACGCGAGCGCGATCGTCGAGTCGTTGCAGAAGTCCGGCTCGTCCTACGAGCTGGCCAACGACGGTCAGACGATTCTGGTGCCGCAGGACCAGGTGGACAACTTGCGGCTGCAGCTGAGCGGCGAGGGCCTGCCGGGCGACTCCGACACCGGCTACGCGCTGCTCGATCAGCAAGGCATCACCACCAGCGACTTCATGCAGCACGTGGATTACCAGCGGGCGATGGAAGGCGAACTGGCCAACACCATCAAGTCGATCGACGGCGTCGAGGCCGCCACCGTGCACCTCGTCATGCCGCAGAAGACCGTCTTCGCCGACGACCAGGACCAGACCACCGCCTCGGTGCTGGTCGCCTCCAGCGCGGCCAAACCGTTGACCGGCCAGCAGGTGCAAGCGATCGTGCACCTCGTCGCGGCCAGCGTGGAAGGGCTCGACCCGACGCGGGTCACCGTGGCCGGCGCCGACGGCAAGATCCTCTCGACCGGCGACGGCGCCGCGATCGCGACCGGTGGCGACAGCGGCGCCGACGCGCAGACGGTCGCCTTCCAGAACCGGCTGAACACTTCGCTGCAGAACATGCTCGACAGCGTGGTCGGGCCCGGGCACTCCGCGGTGACCACGACTGCTCAGCTCAACTTCGACCAGGCCGAGATCACCACCAAGTCGTACACCTCGGACCCGTCCGTGGCCGCGCTGTCGGAGAGCAACACCCGCGAGGCGTACAACGGCAACGGCACCGGCACCGGCGGTGTGCTCGGCCCGGACAACATCCAGGTCCCGAACGGGGTCTCCAGCTCCGGCGGCCCGGGCCAGTACGAAAACAGCACGTCGGTGCGGAACAACGCGGTCAACGAGACGAACGAGGTACGCAAGACCGCCCCCGGCAAGATCGACCGGCTCAGCGTGGCCGTTCTCCTGGACAGCACCACCGCGGGCACGGTCGACTCGGCCCAGATCCAGCAGTTGATCAGTGCCGCGGCCGGCGTCGATCCGACCCGTGGCGACACCGTCGCGGTGAGCGCGATGCCGTTCGACACCACCGCCGCGCAGCAGGCGCAGGCCTCGCTCACCCAGGCCCAGGTCGCCGAGACGTCGGCGAAACAGATGTCCCTGATCAAGACCGGCGCGATGGCCGTGGTCGTGCTCTTCCTGGTATTCCTGGCCTGGCGGGCCAGCCGGCGTTCGAAGAAGCGCAAGTCGCTGAGCCCCGCCGAGCTGCGGCACCTCGAGGACATGCAGGCCGCCCTCGAACAGCAGCGCCTGGCCGAGCTGAACGGCGCGATCCCGATGGCGGCGCTCGAGATGCCGATGCCAGATCTGGAGGAGGAGGCCCGCGAGGAGCGCCAACGCGAGATCGAAAAGATGGTGAAGGAGCAGCCCGAGGAGATGGCCGCCCTGCTGCGCGATTGGCTCGCCGCCAGCCGCTGACCCAGGTGCCCGATATTCCCCCGGTTTGAGGAGACACCGCATTGAGCACACCGGCGCTGACCACAATGTCGATGACCGGCCTGCGCAAGGCCGCGATCCTCCTGGTCCGGATGGGCAAGGAGCATTCCGCGAAGGTGATGGCGGGGCTCTCCGAGACCGAAGTCGAAGAGCTATCCGCCGAGATCGCCCGGCTCGGCAAGCTCGAGCCCCAGGTCGCCGCGGACGTGGTCGACGAGTTCTACGCGATGGCGACGGCCAAGAACGCCGGCTCCGGCGGCATGCAGTACGCCCGCGAGTTGCTCGAGTCGTCGCTCGGCCCGGAACGGGCCCAGCTGATCCTGGACCGGTTGCAGGCGGCGATGACCGATGCGCCGTTCAACTTCCTCAGCCACGCCGACCCGCGCCAGCTGCTCTCGTACGTGCAACACGAGCATCCGCAGACGATCGCGCTGGTCCTAGCGCACATCCCCTCGGCGCTCGCCTCGTCGATCCTCTCCGGCCTCTCGCCCGAGGTCCAGTCGGACGTCGCACACCGGATCGCCGTGATGGACCGCACCTCGCCCGACGTGATCCGCCAGGTCGAGCAGGCCCTGCAACGCAAGCTCTCCACGGTGCTGCAGCCCGACGAGTTGTCCACGGTCGGCGGCCTGGAGCCGCTGGTCGACATCATCAACCGCTCCGACCGCACCACCGAGCGGCTGATCCTCGAGGCCCTGGAGAAGCGAAGCCCGGAGATCGCCGAGGAGATCCGGCGCCGGATGTTCATGTTCGAGGACATCGTCAACCTGGACGACCGCTCCGTGCAGCTGGTCTTGCGCCAGGTCGAGCCGTCCGACCTGGCCACCGCGCTCAAGGGCGTCAGCGAGGCGGTCCGCAACAAGGTCACCAGCAACCTTTCCGAACGCGGCCGGGACAACCTGCTCGAGGAGATCGACCTGCTCGGCCCGGTCAAGGTCAAGATGGTCGAGGAATCGCAGCAGAAGATCGTCTCGGTGATCCGGTCGCTCGAGGACTCCGGCCAGATCGAGATCCAACGCGGCGGCGAAGACGATGAACTCATCGCCTGAGGGGCCGGTACTGCGCGGCACCGTCGCCGACTCGGCGACCGCCGCGCGGTTCGCCATGGACCTGCGCCACGAGGTGCCGCCCGACAGCGAGCCGGTGGAACGAGCCAAGCAGCTCGCCCGCACCACCGGGTACGCCGAGGGCTGGGCGCAGGGCCAACGGGCCGCCGCGCTTGAGGCCGCCCTGGTCGCCGAACGCGTCCGAGCCGTCGAGCAGGCGCACGACCAGCGCCGCGCGACCGCCCTCGCGCAGGCGGTGAACGCGCTAGGCCGGGCGGTCACCAACTTCGAGGCCCAGCTCATGCCGACCATGCACGAGCTGCAGGAGGCTGTGCTGGCGCACGCCTTCGAGCTGGCCGAGGCGATCCTCGCCCGGGCCGTCGACGACCCCGAGGGCCGCGGCGCCGATGCGTTGCGGCGGGCCATGAACGCCGCGCCCGCGCAGGCCGAGATCGTGGTCAGCCTGCATCCGGACGATTATCGCAATCTGGTCGGCACCGCACCCGAGGCGGACTACAACTACGAGGGACGGCCCGTACATCTGCGGCCCGACCCGACCCTGCAACCCGGCGACGCCGTCGCCGAAACCGGCACCACCACCGTCGACGCCTCACTGGTCGCCGCGGTGCAACGAGCCCGGGAGGCGTTACGGATATGAGGATCAGCCGGCCGTGACCGACCTCTTCCGGAGCCGGATCGACGCCGCGCTGACCGCCGCCCAGCCGCTGCGCCGCGGCAAGGTGACCGGCGCGGTCGGCCTCCGGGTCACCGTGAGCGGCCTCGACGCGTGCGTCGGCGAGCTGCTGCAGATCGGTGACGGCGACGATGCCGTACTCGCGGAGGTTGCCGCCCTCGACGGCGACCGGCTCGCCTGCCTGCCGCTCGGTCCGATCGCCGGCCTCGGCGCCGGCACCTCGGTGGTCAGCACCGGCGGCCCGCTGCGCGTCGCGGTCGGCCCGGACCTGCGCGGCCGGATCCTGGACGGGCTGGGCCGGCCGATGGACGGCGGCCCGCCGCTGAAGGGCAACCTGGTCCGGATCGAGGCCGCGCCGCCCTCGGCGATGGAACGCCAGCTGGTCGACGCGCCGATGTCGTTGGGCGTACGGGTGCTGGACACGCTCGTTCCGTGTGGCCGGGGCCAGCGCATCGGTATCTTCGCCGGCTCGGGCGTGGGCAAATCCACGCTGCTGTCGATGATCACCCGGGGCACCTCCGCCGAGCTGAACGTCGTCGCCCTGGTCGGCGAGCGCGGCCGCGAGGTGCGCGAGTTCATCGAGCACGACCTCGGCCCCGAAGGACTGGCCCGCTCGGTGGTCGTCGTCGCCACCTCGGACACCCCGCCGCTGGTCCGGCTCCGGGCCGGCGCGGTCGCCACCCGGATCGCCGAGTACTACCGCGACGAGGGCGCCGATGTGCTGATGCTGATGGACAGCGTGACCCGCACGGCGATGGCCCAGCGCGAGGTCGGCCTGTCGATCGGCGAACCGCCGGCCACCCGCGGCTACCCGCCCTCGGTCTTCGCCATGCTCGCCTCGCTGCTGGAACGGGCCGGGCCGGGCGCCCGCGGCAGCATCACCGGCCTCTACACCGTGCTGGTGGAGGGCGACGACCACAACGAGCCGATCGCGGACGCCGCCCGTTCGATCCTGGACGGCCACATCGTGCTCGACCGCAAGCTGGCCACGGCCGGCCACTTCCCGAGCATCCAGCCGCTGGACTCGATCTCCCGGGTGGCCAACAAGATCACCACGCCGGAGCAGCGATCGGACGCGACCGAGCTGCGCCGGATGATGGCGGCGCACCGCGACATCCGCGAGCTGGTCGAGATCGGCGCCTACGTGCCGGGCACCAACTCGGAAGCGGACCGGGCGGTGG
>Ga0307512_10003105_pt1 | contig 19822 bp, 16 predicted proteins | sample 14_EM_MG_FD_200267 | JGI IMG/M metagenome (GOLD analysis project Ga0307512, IMG submission 200267) | Populus trichocarpa ectomycorrhiza microbial communities from riparian zone in the Pacific Northwest, United States - 14_EM | ecosystem: Host-associated > Plants > Roots > Unclassified | place... | reverse complement strand
TGCGAGCCCTTTGTAGAAGACGCTGCGCAGCAGCTTGCGGGTGGCGGCCTCGCCCGGCGGCCCGGTCAGCACCTCGACCGTGGCGCCGAGCGGCCGGACCAGCTCGGCATAGCGCCCGGCGCCGGCCCCGCTGGCCAGCATCGGCGTGCGGATCCCACGGCCGGGAACGGGCGACATCAAGGCCACGTCCACGAACTCGCAATCGCTCGCCAACTGCTCGGCCAGGGCGCGTTTCAGCGCCGCCGAGCCGGTGTTCAGGTCGGCCCATACCGTGCCCGGCCCCAGGCCCGGCGCCGCCTGCTCGAGGGCGATCGGCGCGTCGCGGGCGCTGTTCACGCTCAGCACCAACTCGGCGCCCGTCACGGCCTCGGCCTCGCCGGCGCACCCGACGGTTCCCGCCGGGGCGGCGACCTTCGGGTCGTACGCGCGCACCCGGGCCCCGGCCGCGACCAGGTCCGCGGTGATCGCTCCGCCGGCCTCGCCGAGGCCCAGCACGGCGACGCATGTGGGCATCCGGGACCTCCTGCGGGTTCGGATCGGATCGGCTACGCGACCCCTGCGGACCCTTCGCACGGTATGGACTCGCGCACAAGATTGTCAACAATATGCTCGACGATGTGTTGACAACGATGTCCGCGCGGAGTCAGAGTTGCGCCACCGCCACACCGGGGCGAGTCGGGCGAGGAGAGCTAGATGCAGCGTCACGTCGTGGTCACCTCGATCGAGCGCGCCCCCCGCGACGTCGTCGACGGGCTGGGCGCGGCCGGCGTCGCGACCGTGCACGAGGCGATGGGCCGCACCGGCCTGCTCGGCACCGCCGTCCAGGCCCGCCAGTCCGGCCGGACGCTCGCCGGCACGGCGGTCACGGTGTCCTCGCACCCGGGCGACAACCTGATGATCCACGCGGCGGTCGAGCAGTGCCGGCCCGGCGACGTGCTGGTCGTCACCACGACGTCGCCGTCCACCGACGGCATGTTCGGCGAGTTGCTGGCCACCTCGCTGCGCGCGCACGGCGTGCTCGGGCTGATCACCGATGCCGGCGTGCGGGACCTGCGCGAGTTGCGGGAGATGGACTTTCCGGTCTGGTCCCGGGCGGTGAGCGCGGAGGGCACGGTCAAGGCCAGCCCCGGGTCGGTCAACGTGCCGGTCGTCTGCGCCGGCCGGTTGGTGCACCCGGGCGACGCGGTGATCGCCGACGACGACGGCGTGGTCGTGGTGCCGCGCGAGCAGGCGGCGACCGCGCTCGAGCGGTCCCGGGCCCGGCTTGCCAACGAGGAGCAGAAGCGCGCGCAACTCGCCGCCGGCGTCCTGGGCCTCGACCTCTACGGGCTGCGGGCGGTGCTCGAGCGGCGCGGCGTCGAGTATGTGGAGCGGCTGTGACCGCCTTGCGAGGCTTCCGGCCGGTAATGCGTACAATTTTGTCGACAGCGGCTCGCCGGGATCATTGAGGGATGGTGCAGGTGCCCGACACCGAGGTGGCTTCGCTCACGGTCGTCGAGCGGATTCGAGCGGCCATGGTCCGCGGCGACTACGCGCCCAACCAGCGGCTGATCGAGGCCGACCTGTGCGAGCAGTACGGCGCCAACCGAGCCGTGATCCGCAGCGCCCTGCAGGATCTTGCTGCGGACGGGCTAGTCGAGATCCAGCGCAACAAGGGTGCCCGGGTCCGGGCCATCCCGCTCGCCGAGGCCATCGAGATCACCGAGGCCCGGATGGTGCTGGAGGGGCTGGCCGCCCGCAAGGCCGCGGAGCACTGCTCGAGCGAGGACGCCGAGGGGCTGCTTGAGATCGGCCGGCTGATGCGCCAGGCGTACGAACGCTCCGAACTGCTGGCCTACTCCGATCTGAACGCGCGGTTGCACCGGCGGATCCGGGAGATCGCCCGGCACAGCACCTCGGCGAACCTGATCGAACGGCTGGGCGCGCAGGTCGTCCGCCACCAGTTCCGCCTGTCGCTGCAGCCGGGCCGCCCGGCCGTCTCGCTGCCGCAGCACGAGCGGATCATCGAGAGCGTGGTGGCCCGTTCGCCCGACGCCGCCGAGCAGGCCATGCGGCTGCACCTGAGCAGCGTCGTCGAGGCGCTGCGCGACACCGCCGACGTGGTGCACCCCCACCCCTGAGCGGCATGGCATGGACCCGTCACGATGTGTACGTGACGCGTCGACTGTCTCAAGAGGTGCAGAAGCCCGTTCGAGAGGTGCAGCAGCAGCCGGCGGAGGCGGTGCGCTGGCCGTGGCTGTTGTCCGATCGCGGCATCCTGTCGGCGGTCGCCACGGTCACCGTGATCGGGGTGGCCGCGATGGTCAGCATGCTGGTGATCGCCGCCGGGGCGGCCGCCGCCGCCCGGGCCGGGCTGCGGATCGAGGCGATCAAGTACGGCCTGGGGTTCTTCGCCGCCGCGGGCGCCGCCGCCGCGCTGCTGCTCGGAGTCCGCCGGCAGCGGCTCTCGGAGCGTTCGCACGAGCTGGAGCTGCGCAAGCAGCGGCACACCGAGACCGACGCCCTGGAGCGGCGGGTCAACGAGCTCTACACCAAGGCGGTCGAGCAACTCGGCTCCGCCGACGCCGCGGTCCGCCTCGGCGGCCTCTACGCCCTGGAACGGGTGGCGCAGCACAACCCGGACCAGCGGCAGACGGTCGTCAACGTGATCTGCGCCTACCTGCGCATGCCGTATTCGCTGCCGGGTGCCGGGGCGCCGGCCGACGCCGTCGGCGGCCGTGACCCGCGGCAGGAGCTGGAGGTGCGGCTCACCGCGCAGAAGGTGGTCAGCTCCCACCTGCTGCCGGCCGACGCCACCGGCGAGGCGCAGACGTTCTGGCCGGGCATGGATCTCAACCTCGCCGGGGCGCTGCTGATCGACTGGCGGTTCGCCGGGCGGCTGGTGCGCAACGCCCAGTTCAAGGGCGCGACCTTCAGCGGCGACGCCGGCTTCGAGGCGACGACGTTCAGCGGCAACGCCGGCTTCGAGAGCGCGCTGTTCGCCGGCGGGGCGCGATTCGACGGTACGGACTTCCAGCGCGGCGCCGAGTTCGGCCGGACCGAGTTCGGCGGCTTCGCCTCGTTGCGCGAGGCCACCTTCGCGGTCCGCGCGGAGTTCGGCGAGGCCGTGTTCACCGGGGAGGTCTGGTTCGAGGACGCGCGGTTCGCCGGCCCCGCGCAGTTCGGCGACGCGGTCTTCCGCGGCGACGCCTGGTTCGACGGCGCGACGTTCAGCGCCGGCGTGTCCTTCGGCGGCGCCAGCTTCGGCGGCGAGGCGCGCTTCGACACCGCGACGCTGGCGGCCGCCGCGCGCTTCGACGGCGCGACGTTCGACGGCGAGGCCCGGTTCGAGAAGACGACCTTCGTCGGCGATGCCCAGTTCAACAACGTCACCTTCGCCCGGCCGCCGGCCCTCGAGGAGGCGGTGGTCGCCTGGCGGGACGCTCGTGGCGACGTCTGGCCGCCCGGCTGGCGGCTCGTCCGCAACGGCGACGCCGGGCGGCTGACCCGCGCCTCCCGCTGACAGCCGCCCGCAAGTTGGGCGTTTGTTTCCGGACCCGACGGGGCAGTCCATCGACACACCGCCTCGTCGTGTCGGCGTCCCGCCGGCGTCGACCGGCGAGGCGGGAAACTGTCCGCCGGCCGCCGGGCATCCGCCCGGCCGTCCGGCGGCTGCCGGATGGAGGGTCCATGGAAAACCGTGACCGACATCCGCGCCGGCGCCGAGCGCGCGCCCGGGTCCTCGCGGCGGGGGCCGCGATCGCCCTGCTGGCACCGCTCGCCGCGTGCGGATCGGACGACGAGGGCGGCACGCCCGTCCTCAACCTCTACCAGTTCCCGGTCGAGAAGATGCAGGACGTCATCGACACCTGCAACCAGCAGGCCAACGGCGCCTACCGGATCGTCTACCAGGTGCTGCCGCGGACGGCCGACGACCAGCGGGTGCAGATGGTGCGCCGGCTCGCCGCGCACGACGACAGCATGGACATCCTCGGCCTGGACGTGACCTGGACGCAGGAGTTCGCCAGCGCCGACTGGATCAAGGAATGGACCGGCGACGCGAAGTCGCAGGTGGAGAACGGCACCTTGGCCGGGCCGCTGGCCTCCGGGATGTACGAGAACAAGCTCTACGCCGCGCCGAACAACACCAACGTGCAACTGCTCTGGTACCGCAAGGACCTGGTGCCGAACCCGCCGGCGACCTGGGACGAGATGATCCAGGACGCGCTGGAGCTCAAGCAGCAGGGCAAGGCGTACCAGGTGCTGACGATGGGTGCGCAGTACGAGGGCCTGGTGGTGCTGTTCAACAGCCTGGTCGCCAGCGCCGGCGGGCACGTGGTCAGCGACGACGGCAAGACCGCGGTGATGGACGCGGGCACCGTCAAGGCACTGCAGATCATGAAGAAGTTCGCCACGGCCGGCGTGACCGCCCCGTCGTTCAGCAACGCCGTCGAGGACGACGTGCGGCTGGCGTTCCAGACCGGCAGCGGGGCGTTCCAGCTCAACTGGCCCTATGTGTACGCCTCCATGCAGAGCGACGCCCCGGACGTGCTGAAGAACGTCGGCTGGGCGCGCTATCCGGGTATCGACGCCGGCACGCCGAGCAGCACCACGATCGGCGGTTCCAACGTGGCCGTCAGCGCCTACAGCAAGCATCCCGATCAGGCGTTCCAGGCCGCGTTGTGCCTGCGCAGCGCCGCGAGCCAGAAGTATCTGGCGATCAACTCCGGGCAGCCGCCGTCCATCGAGGCGGTCTACGACGCGCCCGAGATGGCGCAGGCGTACCCGATGAAGGCGGAGATCCTCGACGAGCTGAAGAACGCCGCGCCGCGGCCGCGGACCCCGGCGTACCAGAACCTCTCGACCGTGGTCGCCGCGCAGCTCTCGCCGCCCGACCAGATCGACCCGGAGCGCACCGCCGCGTCGCTGAAGAAGTCGATCCAGGACGCCATCGATTCGAAGGGGGTGCTCCCGTGACCGCGACCGAGGTACGCAAACCCGCGCGGGCCGGCGCCAAGCCACGCAAGGCGCCGCTGAGCGAGGGCAAGCGGCAGGAACGCAAGCTCGGCTGGCTGCTCTGCGCACCGGCGGCGATCGTGATGGTGGCCGTCACGGCGTACCCGATCCTGTACTCGTTCTGGCTCAGCCTGCAGCGCTATGACCTGAAGTTCCCCGACGAGCGCAAGTTCATCTGGTTCACCAACTACGTGACCGTGCTGAGCAACGGCTACTGGTGGACGGCGTTCGGGGTGACGATGCTGATCACCGTCGTCTCGGTGGCGGTCGAGCTGGTGCTCGGCATGGGCCTCGCGCTGGTCATGCACCGCACGATCATCGGGCGCGGCCTGGTGCGCACCAGCGCCCTGATCCCGTACGGGATCGTCACGGTCGTCGCCGCGTTCAGCTGGCGCTACGCCTGGACCCCCGGCACCGGCTACCTGGCCAACCTGGTGTCGCCGGACGGCGCGCCGCTGACCGAGCGGGCCAGCGCGCTGGCGATCGTCATCGCGGCCGAGATCTGGAAGACCACGCCGTTCATGGCCCTGCTGCTGATGGCCGGGCTGGCGCTGGTGCCGGACGACCTGCTCAAGGCGGCCTCGATGGACGGCGCGAGCTGGTGGCAGCGGTTCACCAAGGTGATGCTGCCGGTGATGAAGCCGGCCATCCTGGTCGCGCTGCTCTTTCGCACCTTGGACGCACTGCGGGTCTTCGACAACATCTACGTGCTCACCAACGGCGCCAACGAGACGTCGTCGGTGTCGATGATCGCCTACAACAACCTGATGAAAGGCCTCAACCTCGGCATCGGCTCGACGATGTCGGTGCTGATCTTCCTGACGGTCGCGATCATCGCGTTCGTCTTCGTGAAGCTGTTCGGCACCGCCGCGCCCGGCGGCAGCGACGACGGGAGGCGCTGATGAACAGCAAGCTGAAGTGGGGCGTGCTGGACGTGATCGTCGTCGTCTTCGCGCTCGTCCCCGTACTGTGGATCGTGTCGTTGTCCTTCAAGACGACCGCCACGCTGACCGACGGCAACTTCATCCCGCGCGAGTGGACCTTCGACAACTACCAGCTGATCTTCCAGACCGACCAGTTCGTCCGGGCCCTGATCAACTCGATCGGGATCGCGCTGATCTCCACGCTGATCGCCGTCGTGCTGGGCACCATGGCCGCGTACGCGATCAGCCGTCTTGATTTTCCCGGCAAGTCCCTGCTGGTCGGCGTCTCGCTGTTGATCGCCATGTTCCCGCAGGTGTCGCTGGTCTCGCCGCTGTTCAACATCGAGCGCAACACCGGGCTCTTCGACACCTGGCCCGGGCTGATCCTGCCGTACATCACCTTCGCGCTGCCGCTGGCGATCTACACGCTGTCGGCGTTCTTCAAGCAGATCCCGTGGGACCTGGAGAAGGCGGCCAAGATGGACGGTGCCACCCAGGGCGAGGCGTTCCGCAAGGTGATCGCCCCCCTCGCGGCGCCCGGCGTCTTCACCACCGCGATCCTGGTCTTCATCTTCTGCTGGAACGACTTCCTCTTCGCCATCTCGCTGACCTCGACCGAGCAGTCCCGCACGGTCCCGGTGGCGCTGTCGTTCTTCACCGGCGCGTCGCAGTTCGAGGACCCGACGGGCGCGATCTCCGCGGCCGCCGTGGTCATCACGATCCCGATCATCCTCTTCGTGCTGTTCTTCCAGAGGCGCATCGTCGCGGGCCTCACGTCCGGCGCCGTGAAGGGTTAGGTGGGCGAGCCATGGCTGACATCGTTCTCGACAAGGTGACCAAGAGCTATCCGGACGGCACGATCGCGGTGCACGGCATCGACCTGGAGATCGCGGACGGCGAGTTCATCATCCTGGTCGGCCCGTCCGGCTGCGGGAAGTCCACCACTCTCAACATGATCGCCGGGCTGGAGGACATCACCTCGGGTGAGCTGCGCATCGCCGGGGTGCGGGTGAACGACAAGGCGCCCAAGGACCGCGACATCGCGATGGTGTTCCAGTCCTACGCGCTCTATCCGAACATGACGGTCCGGGAGAACATGGCCTTCCCGCTGAAACTGGCCAAGCTGCCCAAGGCGGAGATCGACAAGAAGGTCAACGACGCGGCGAAGGTGCTCGAGCTGACCGACTACCTGGACCGCAAGCCGGCCAACCTGTCGGGTGGTCAGCGGCAACGGGTCGCGATGGGCCGCGCGATCGTGCGCAGCCCGAAGGCGTTCCTGATGGACGAGCCACTGTCCAATCTCGACGCGAAACTGCGGGTCCAGATGCGTACGCAGGTCAGCCGCCTGCAGAAACAACTGGGCACCACCACCGTGTACGTGACCCACGACCAGACCGAGGCGATGACGCTCGGCGACCGGGTGGTGGTGATGCGGGCCGGCCACATCCAGCAGGTCGGCGACCCGCAGACCCTGTACGACAACCCGGTCAACCTGTTCGTGGCCGGCTTCATCGGCTCGCCGTCGATGAACTTCCTGCCGGCCACGGTCGAGCAGGGCAAACTGATCACACCGCTGGGCGACCTGCCGATCGGCGCCCGGCTGCAGCGGATGCTGGCCGCGGGCGACGCCCCGAAACAGCTGGTTCTCGGCATCCGCCCGGAGCACTTCGAGGACGCGGCGCTGGTCGACGAGGCCCAGCGGGCGAAGGGCTTCGAGTTCACCGCGCCGGTCGACCTGATCGAGTCGATGGGCTCGGACAAGTACGTCTACTTCACCCTCGAAGGCGGCGCGGCCGCCGCGGCCGACCTGGAGGACCTGGCGGCCGACGCCGGCGGCGCGGACCTGCCGCACGACGCGGCCAACCTGGTCACCCGGCTGTCGGCCGAGTCGCGGCTGCGGGAGGGCGCGGACGCCGAGGTCTGGCTGAACCTCGACAAGATCCACCTGTTCGACCCGGCGGACGGCCGCAACATCACCCTGCACGAGGGCCGCGCCGCCGGGGTCACCGCCGGCTAGCTATTCCACCAAGCCGGCCCGGAAAGCGGCGATGGCCAACTGCACGCGGTTGGTCACCGCCAGCTTCTCGAACAGGTGCGTCACATGGCTCTTCACCGTTGCCTCGCTCATGTACAGCAGCCGGGCGATCTCGGCGTTGGCGTGGCCGCCGCCGATCTCGATCAGCACCTGCCGTTCCCGCTCGGTCAGCCCCACCAGCCGGGCGAGAGCGTCGTTGCGGTGCCGGGTGCGGTCCTCGGCCGTGAACCGCTCGATCACCCGGCGGGTGACGGCCGGCGAGAGCATCGAGTCGCCCGCCGCGGCCAGCCGGACGGCCTGCAGCAACTCGGTCGGCGGGGTGTCCTTCAGCAGGAAGCCGGTGGCACCGGCCGCCAGCGCCTGGAAGACGTCGTCGTCGGTGTTGAAGGTGGTGAGCACGACCACGGCCGGCGGATGCGCCCGTGCCCGCAGCGCCGCCGTGGCGGCCACCCCGCCGAGGCGGGGCATCCGGATGTCCATCAGCACCACGTCCGGCCGGTAGCGCTCCACCGCCTCGAGCGCGGCGCGGCCGTCCTCGGCGTCGCCGACCACGCTCAGATCGTCCGCGGTCTCCAGGATCATCCGCAGCCCGGCCCGGACCAGCGCCTCGTCGTCGACCAGCAACACCGAGATCATGCGGCGCCCGACCCGTCGGACCACGGGACGAAGGCCCGCAAATCCCAGCCGTCACTCGTGTCGCGGCCGCTCTGCACCGAGCCGCCGACGAGCCGCAGCCGCTCGGCCAGCCCGATCAGCCCGGCGCCCGCACCCGGCAGATCCAGCGGTGACCCGGCGGCCGGGGCGTTGTGCACGGTGACGGTCACCAGCGCGTCCGCGCCCTTGTCGACCGTGATCGTGGCCGGCGCGCCCGGCGCGTGCTTGCGGGCGTTGGTCAGCCCCTCCTGCGCGACGCGATAGACGACCCGGGCCATCTCCGGCGGCAACGGGCCGGCGTGGTCGTGCAACTCGACCTCCTGGCCGGCTTGCGCCGACGCCTCGACCAACTCGGTCAGATCCGCGAAGGGCGCCACGTCCGGGCCGGGCGCGGCCTGCAAGACACCCAGCACCGTACGCAACTCGCGCAGCGCCTCGCGGGCGGTGACCCGGATCAGCGCGGCGCCGTGCCGGGCCTGCTCCGGATCCCCGCCGGCCTTCAACTCCAGGGCGCCGGCGTGCAGCGCGATCAGCGACACCTTGTGGGCCAGCACGTCGTGCATCTCCCGGGCGATCCGGGTGCGTTCGGCGGAGCGGGCCCGCTCGTCGCGCAACGCCCGTTCGGCCTCGGCCTGTTCGGCGCGCTCTGCCAGGGACTCCTGCAACGCCCGCCGGGTCGCCGCGTGCACGCCGACCGCCACGACCACCGCCGCCGCGAGGCCGGAGGTCACCGCGTCGAACGCGCTGAGGCGCCCCTCGCCGATCCAGGACCAGCCGGCCAGCCCGGCCCAGCCCACGAGCACGACGGCCCAGACCTGCCGGCGGGCGGCGTACGACCCGCCCGAGTACAGCCCGACCAGTGCCGGGCCGGGGTTGCCCGACAACGCGTACGCCGCCGACCCGGCCACCGCCGCGAGGTGCGGCCGCCGCCGGCGCAACCACTGGGCGGCGCTGCCCGCGACGCCCGCCCCGGCGATCACCGGGCGGGGCAGCTCCGACCAGTGCCCCTTGACGGCGAGCACGGTGAGCAGCAGGCACCCCACGACCAGCGCCCCGTCGATGACGCGCCGGTCGGCGGCCAGCGCCCGCCACTTCGTCTCCACGATTCGCAGCGTAGACACGCTTGCGCCGGGCACCTATCCGACTCGGGTCGACGAATCGGGGTGCCCGGCTACGACTTTCGTCGCAGCCGGCCGCCGACCGCGCGGCGATGTGCCGGGTGCACCCGCGCGGACAGGCTGAGCCACATGTTTCCGCTTACTGGCCGGGCGCTGCTCGGCACGCTGATCAGCCTGGTCGCCGTTCCCGTACTGGGACCGGCCACCCCCGCCCACGCCGCGCCGGCCGGGTGCGGCACCGCAATGCCGGCCGCGCTGGCCGGCTTCTTCGACGACGCAGTGCCGGGCCGGCTCGGCAGCGTACCCGGGGTCGTGGTGTCCGTTGTGGACGGTGATCGGACGCTGTTCGCCAAGGGCTACGGCTCCGCCGACCTGCGCAGCGGTGCGCCGTTCGACCCGGCGCGCTCGCTGGTCCGGATCGCGTCGATCACCAAGTTGTTCACCTGGACTGCGGTGATGCAGCAGGTCGAGGCCGGCCGGCTCGACCTGGACGCCGACGTGAACCAGTACCTCAAGGCCTTCCAGATCCCGGAGACCTATCCCCAGCCGGTGACCCTGCAGACCTTGATGGACCACACGGCGGGCTTCGAGGACCAGATCATCGGTACGGGCGCGCGTACCGCCGCCGACGTGCCCCCGCTCGGGCGGTATCTGGCGGAGCACATGCCGGCCCGGATCCGGCCGCCGGGGGAGATCTCGGCGTACTCCAACTACGGCGCCGCGCTGGCCGGCTACATCGTGTCGCAGGTCAGCGGCGAACCGTACGACCGTTATGTGCAGGAGCACCTGTTCGGGCCGCTCGGCATGGCACACAGCACCGCCACCGAGCCGGTGCCCGCCGCGCTCGCCGGCGACCTGGCCGCGAGCTACGACTCCGACGTCAAGCCGCCGCGGCGGATCCCGTTCACCTTCGACCCGCTGGCCCCGGACGGGTCGATCAGCACCACGGCGTCCGACATCGCGAACTTCATGATCGCCCAGCTGAACCAGGGCCGCCTCGGCGACCACAGCATCCTGACGCCGGCCGGCACGGCACTGATGCACGACCGCTCGTACGCCGCCGACCCGCGGGTCGGCGGCTTCGCCCACGGCTTCCGGGACCGCCCCTTCAACGGGCACCGGGTGCTGATGCACGACGGCGGCTGGGAAGGCTTCCAGAGCGTGCTGGTGCTGATCCCCGGGTGTGACCTCGGGGTGTTCGTGTCGGTCAACGCCACCGGCGGCGCCGACGCCCTCGCCGACCTGATGCCGCGGTTCTTCGACCGGTTCACGCCGGCCGTGCCCGAGGCGGCGGCGCAGGCGACCGCGGCGACCGCCGTGCCGAGCGCCGGCTTCTACGAACCGACGAGGCACAACGAGTCCTCGGTGGAGAAGCTGACCACGCTGCTCGGACAACTGCGGCTGACGGTGGGCGGCGACGGAATCGTGCACTTCAAGGGCACGGAGTGGACGCCGCAGGGCGACGGCCTCTACCGCGCCGCGGACGGCACAGACCATCTGGTGTTCCGCACGGGCACGGACGGGCGGCGCTACGTGGCCACCGACGCGACGGCCTACCAGCTGATGGGCCCCGGCGAGCGGCTCCCGACCAGCCTGGTGATCCTGCTCGGCCTCGCGGCGCTGGGCCTGAGCGCCCTCGTGGTGCTCCTGGCCGCGGCGGGGCGCAAGGTGTTCCGCCGCCCGGCCGCCACCACCGCAGGCTGGCGGATCTCCCGCGTGCTGGCGGCCGGGGCGGCCGGGCTGAGCCTGGTCTTCCTGGTGCTGCTGGCGGCCGTGCTGCTCGGCGACACGAGCGCGTTCCTCTACGGCGTGCCGCTCGGCTTCCGGCTGCTGCTCTGCCTGCCGGTGATCGTGCTGGTGACGGCCGGCGTGGCGCTGGTGGGCACGGTCGTACGCTGGCGGGCCTCGGGCGCCGGCGTGATCGCCCGGGCCCACCAGATCGCCCTGTTCGCCGGCCTGGCCACATTCGCCTGGTTCGTCTGGCAGTGGAACCTGATCGGCTGGCAGTTCGGCTGAATCAGATCGCCCGGCTCCGCTGATCCTCGCCCAGATCGCCATACGGGTAGTCGGGGGCGTGCAGGTCGCTGGCCCCGTCCAGCACCGCCGCCTCCGCCGCGGTCAGGTGCAGCTCGGCGGAGCGCAGGTTGGTGTCGAGCTGCTCCAGCGTGCGGGCGCCGAGGATGGTCGAGGTCACCCCCGGCCGGTCGGTCACCCAGGCCAGCGCCACCTCGGCCATCGAGACGCCGCGGCCCTCGGCGATGCCCTGCACGGCCTCGATGATGTCCCAGGTACGTTCGGTGCCACGCCGGTCCCAGGCCTCCATGCCGCGGCCGGGGTCGTCGCCGAGGCGGGTCGCGCCGGTGGGCCGCTGCGAGCGCCGGTACTTGCCCGTCAGCCAGCCGCCGCCGAGCGGGCTCCACGGCAACAGGCCGAGCCCGGCGTCCCGGGCGGCCGGGACGATCTCGTACTCGATCTCGCGGACCAGCAGGCTGTACTGCGGCTGCAAGGTGACCGGCGCGGCCAGCCCGAGCTCGCGGGCCAGGTGCACGGCCTTGGTGAGCTGCCAGCCGGTGAAGTTGGAGAAGCCGTAGTACCGGATCTTGCCGGCCCGCACGAAGCCGTCCATCGTGCGCAGCGTCTCGTCCAGCGGGGTCAGCGGATCGAACGAGTGCGCCTGGTAGAGGTCGATGACCTCCAGCCCGAGCCGGGCCAGCGACGCGTCCAGCGCCCGGGTCAGATGCCGGGCGGAGAGGCCGGCGCCGTTCGGATCGGCGGTGGTCGGGAAGCGGCCCTTGGTGGCGAGCACGACCCGGTCACTCAGCTCGGCGGGCCGGGCGGCGAACCACCGCCCGATGATCGACTCGGACTCGCCCTGCGCGTACACGTCGGCGGTGTCGACGAACGTGCCGCCGGCCTCGACGAACCGGTCAAGCTGTTGATGCGAGATCTTCTCGTCGGACTCGGCGCCGAAGGTCATGGTGCCCAGACAGAGCGCGGAAACGGCGCAACCACTGCGCCCGAGGGTGCGATATTCCATCCCTGCAACCTACGCCGCCGCCGGGAAGTAGACGGCGATGACTGGGTAGCTGAACGGTGACACAATGTAGGCATGGCTCTGTTCGGGGTGGACGCGTCCGAGTCCGCCCGGCTCGGCCGGCTGACCGCCGTGGCGATCCGGATCGGCTTCGTCTGCCTCGCCTTCGCCGCCTTGATCCTCGGCTACATCGGACTGGACGAATACCTGGCCCGCGGCTCGCCGGACGGCCGGGGCTTCGTCAACGTTCTCTACTTCGACCTGCAACTCTTCGTGCTCGGTGCGGATCCCTTGCAGGACGCCACCGACTTCCCGCTGCCGCTGCAGATCGCCCGGTTCGCCGCGCCCGCCGTGACCCTGTTCGCCGTGACCGAGGCGGTCCGGCTGGTGCTCGCCACCGAGCTGCGCCGGCTGCGGGTCCGCCGCGCGCGGGGACACGCCATCGTGTGCGGGGACTCGTCGGCGGCCAGCACGCTGGCCCGCAACCTCGCGCTGGCCCAGCGCCAGACCGTGGTGATCCGCAGCCGCGCGATCGGCCCGCTGGAGATGCGCCGCGGCATCCTGTTCGGCATCAGCGGCGACGCCACCGACCCCGACGTGCTGCGGGGCGCGGGCGCGGCGCAGGCGACCGTGATCTACGCCTGCACCGACGACAGCGCCACCAACGTGGCCATCGCGGCGGCGGTCGGCAGAGTGCTGCGCGACAGCGGCGGCCGCGCCACCGTGTACGCCCAGATCCACGACCCCGACCGCGCGGTGGCGTTGCAGGCCCGCCGGCTCGGTGTCGACGCCGCACCCGACCTGCGTCTCGACTTCTTCAACCTCGATCAGCTGGCCGTCCAGGTACTGCTCGCGCAGCGGCCGCTGAACCCGGACGGGCCCCGCCCGCCCCGGCTGCTGGTCGCCGGGGACTCGCCGTTCGCCCGGGTCCTGCTCGTCTCGATCGCCCGCGACTGGCGGCTGCGGCGCCCGCACGAGGACGCGCGGGTCCGGGTCGACCTGGTGGCGCCCGGCTCGTCGGAGACGCTCCGGCAGCTGATCGAGCACTACCCGATCCTGCGCGAGGCCTGCCGGATCACCCCGTACGAGATGGACGTGCCCGAACTGCTCGCCGAGCACGCGGAGGTGCGCTACCAGGACGCCTTCCTGTGCTACCGCGACGAGGAGTACGGGCTACAGGTCGCGCTGACCGCGTACGAGCTCTGGCACCGGGTGTCCGGCACTGTCCTGGTGCCGGTGGACCGCCTGGCCGGGCTCACCGACGCGTTCGGCGACAAGGACGGCCAGCCCCTGCTCGACCAGGTCTACGGCAAGATCAGGCTGTTCCCCAAGCACAGCATGGCGTGCAACCCCGGACTGATCGCCGAGGACCTCGTCGAGCGACTGGCCCGGCTGATCCACGAACGGTACGTGATCGCCTGCCGCGAGCACCCGGGCGAGCCGACGGACCCGCAGGCCGTGGTCGACTGGGCCCTGCTCGACGACGAGCGGCGCAGCTCGAACCGGGCCCAGGCCGTCTCCATCGGCAGCATGTTGCACGCGATCGGCTGCACGATCGGAGCCCGGGGCGGGGCCGACGACTTCGCCCTCGACACGGCCGAGGTGGAACGGCTCGCCGAGGCCGAGCAGCAGCGCTGGGTGCGGGCCGCGACCGAGGCCGGCTGGCGGTACGGTCCGGCCCGCGATCCCGCGGCGAAGCTTTCCCCGTACTTGCTGGACTGGGCGGACCTGCCCGACGAACGCCGCGAGAAGGACCGGGCGGCGATCCGCGATCTGCCGGCGATCCTCGCGGACGCCGGCTTTCAGGTGGTGAGGATTGCCGACCCGCAGCGTGGCCGGACGGCACACTTGGTGTGACGGATGGAGGCTGCGATGGGTAACGACGTCGTCCGGATCGGCGTGACCGGTCATATCCGCCTGACCCGCGGTTCCCTGCGCCCGATCTACCGGGCGCTGGTCCAGGTGTTGCGCGCCCAACTCCGGCTGCACGGCGCGGTGCACGGCGTCACCTGCTTCGCCGAGGGCACCGATCGGCTGTTCGCCCGGGCGGTGAGCGATCTCGCCGGCACCTTCGAGGTGGTCCTGCCCGGCCCGCCGGACAACGGCCGGCAGACCCGCCGGCTGCTCCAGCGGGCCCGCCGGGTCACCCACGTGACACCCCACCAGACCCCCGAGTTCCGGTACGCGGCCGCGAGCGAGCAGATGCTGCAGAGCTGCGACCTGCTGGTGGCGGTCTGGGACGGCGCCCAGAACGGGACGCACGGCGGCACGGCGCACACGGTGGCCCGGGCGCGCGAGCTGGGCAAGCCGGTGCAGGTCGTCTGGCCGCGCAAGGCCAAACGGCGGCGTCAGGTCGGCGGCGGCTCGATGTCGGACTCGAGCCGGATCCCGGCGGCGGCGGCGCGTACGTCGGGGTGATCCGGCCCGAGCAGGGCGCCGAACCGGGCGACGGCGTCCCGGTGCGCCGGCTGCCCGGCCGTGCCGAGGTCGAGGGCCAGGTTGATCGCGCACACCCAGGTCTCCGGATGGTCCTCGCCACGGACCCGGTGTGCGGCCGCCACGATGGTCTGCCCGAGCGCGACGGCGTCCTTGCCGATGTGGTGGTGGGCGAGATCGGTGGCCAGCCCGAGGGCGGTGACGAGCGTGTGCGGATGCTCGGGGCCGAGCACCCGCGCGGTCTCGTCGTAGGTGACCTCGTCGATGCTGTGCGCCTCCCGCCACCGGCCGAGCGCTCGCAGCACGACGGCGAGGTTGGTGGCGGCGGCCAGGGTGAGCGGGTTCAGCTGCCCGAACAGCCGGCGGTACCGGTCCAGCGCCTCGGTCGCCAGGCTGCGCGCCCCGATGGCGTCCCCGACGCAGCGCAGGGTATTGGCGTAGGTCATGATCGCGGCCAGGGTGAGGTGATGATCGGGCCCGAACTGCTCCTGACAGCTGCGGTAGTGCTCGGTGGCCTCCGCCAGCGCCTCCGAATACCGCCCCGCCCGCCGCAGCCCGACCGCGACGGTCCGGGTGGCCAGCGCGAAATCGTCGCGTCGCATGCCACGCGGCATGCTCGCACGTTGCTGTTCGACAGCTTCGTCGTACCGGCCAAGGTCGAGCAGGTCCCACGACTGGTTCTGGATCGCCCTAAGGGTGCGCGGCTCGGTGGGCCCGGCCGTTGCCCGCAGGATCCGGACCGAGCTGCTGTCCACGTCGAGCGCGCGCTGGGGGTCTCCGATCAGTCGCAGGTTGATGGTGAGGTTGCTGGCCGCATCCGTCGTCCGGACATCGCGGGGACCGTAGAGGCGCTGAAGGGTCGTTACCCGAGCGTCGTCCATCGCGAGGGCGTCGCGGTAGTTTCCAGCGAGCCGGAGATAGAACGCGGCGACCGCCGCCGTGCCCAGGGTGACCGGGTGATCCTCGCCGTAGGCGGGGCTGGCGCGGAGGCGCTCGAGGGTCTCCATGATCATGGTTCGGGACTCCGCGTAGGAACCTAGCGCCCGCAGCGCGTTCGCGAGGTGCCGGGTGGCCTGGATGGTCAGCTCGTGCTCGGGGCCCAGATCGGGGTCCGCGCGCCAGGCCTCGACGGCGTCGCGGGCCAGCCGGGCGGACGCCGCGAAGTCGCCGAAACGCTCCAGGTAGCGGATCTGGTCCAGGACCGCCCGTCGGGCATCGACCTCGGCGGCGTGAACGGCGTCGGAGGCCACCAGATGCGGCCCGATCTCGCCGTGCTGGGCCCAGGTGCGGGAATCGTCCGGGCGTTTCGGATTAGCCGCCGCGAGCAACCGGTGCACGTCGAGCCGGCGGGTCCGGGCCGCGGCCTCGCCCAGAGCGTCCCGGACGACCCGTTGCACCAGCCGATGCACCTGGATCTGCTGGCCGTCGGCACTGACCTGGGCCAGCCCGAACCGTCCGAGCTGCGAGGCGACGCGCCCTAGCTCCTCGGTGCTGTACAACGCCCGCTTGAGCGGCGGTGAGACCAGGCCGTCGCGGCCACGGTGCAGCAATGCGACTGGCACCGGTGAGGGATCCATGAATGCGAGCAACTCGAGCAGGTGGGCGGCCGCGACCGACTCGGTGCGCAGCCGGTCCGCGGCGACGTTGACAAACGTGGTGACCGTCGTCGTCCGGGAGCCGGCGCGGCGCCCGGCCGCCAGCAACTCGTCGAAATGCTCGGCGAACAGCCGCAGGTATTCGGCGATCGGCATCCCGGTAGCGGTGTGCATCGCGCACACCTGGTCCAGCGCGAGCGGAAGATCGCCCAACTGCTCGGCGAGCGTGGTGCTGTCCGCCGCGGACGCCACCACCGCCCACTCGCGCAGGAATCCGATGCTCTCCTCGCGAGAGAAGACACCCACGCGCAGCGATGCGCTGGCGATCGTGGCCCAGCCCGGGTTGCGGGAGGTGACGATCACGTGGCCGCCCGCGGCCGGCATCAGGGCATCCAGGTCGCCGGGCTCGTCGGCGTTGTCGTAGACCAGCAGCCAGCGCAGCCGGCTCGCCTCGAGGGCCGAGAGCACGCCGCGGACGGTCTGCCGCAGGTCGACCGACGCGGTGATGCCGAGTTGGTCACCCAGCGCGGCGAGGGCGGCGATCGCCGGGGACGGTTGCTCCGCCGGCACCCACCAGACCATGTCGTACTCGGTCGCCCACCGCCCGATGTATTCGACCACGAGCTGGGTCTTGCCCACCCCGCCGAGCCCCACCAGGGCGAGCGACGGCTGGCCGGACCCGCCGAGCACAGACCGGATCTCGGCGAGCAGCGCCGCTCGGCCGGTGAAGTGGCGCGACCGGGCCGGGACGTTGGTCAGCGTCGGCCCGCTCAGAATCGGCGCGTCCGGGCGGCCGGTGAGGGCCGGCGCCACGAAGTCGTGGCTCACGGGCGGCGGTGCGGCGGGCGCTTCGCCGGGCTCGTCGTCGGCGGCGAGCCACAACTGGTGGAAGCGCCGAACCTCGTGGTCGGCGTCGGGCTGGGTCACCGACCACGCCGCGAGTTGGCGGACCACGCACTCGACCTTGACCCACTTCGGCAGCCCGCTGCCCCGGAGCATGGCACTGATCGTCTCGTGGCTGACGGTGTCACGCAGATCGGCGTCCCGGATCGCGGTGCTGATCCGGCGTACGCCGGGTTTCCCGGCCGCGCGATGCAACTCGTTCAGGGCGAGGACAAGCTCGCGGAGAGGGCCGTCGGCGAGTGGACCCGGTCGAGGTGCTGTCGCCACACCCAGCCCCCGTTTCGCCGACCCCGGCTGTCAGTAATCGTCAATTTTCGGCAGACACTGAAGCTCCATTGGACGGCCTGGGGCCAATAGTCGTCAACTTCTGGAGAAGGACGGCAGAAGCAGGCATGTGTGCCGGCGCATGAACGATGCTAAAGGTGCGCTCTTGAACTGCGGGAACGCGTTTCGCCGGGGTACGAAAGAGGGATCTTGACGATGGCCGGGCATCCTCCGATGAGATCGCGTGAATTGCTCGCGCGGGAATTCACCCAGCTCGGCGTGCGGGCCGCGGACGTCCTGCTGGTGCACAGTTCGATGCGCCGGATCGGCTGGGTCTGCGGGGGTGCCACCGCTGTTGTCCAGGCATTGCTCGACGTGGTGGGCCCGGCCGGCGCGATCGTGGTGCCGGCCCAGACGCCCGACAACCGGGACCCGTCGTGCTGGTCGCACCGCCCGGTGCCGGCCGAGTGGTGGCCGGAGATCCGCAAGCACCTGCCGCCGTTCGAGCCGGAGTTGACACCCAGCGCCGGGATGGGCGCGGTGGCGGAGCGGGTCCGAACCTGGCCGGGCTCGGCGCGCAGCAGGCATCCGCTCACCTCCTTCGCGGCCGTGGGCGCGCGGGCCGAGCAACTGATGGCCGGCCATCAGCTGTTCTCGCTGCTCGGCGACGGCTCGCCACTGGCCGCGCTCGAGCGGGCCGACGCCAAGGTGTTGCTGCTCGGCGTCGGTTACGAGAAATGCACGGCATTCCACCTAGCCGAGTCCCGGCTGAGCGATCTTCCGGTCGTGGAACTGGCCGCCGCGATGCGAACCGGAAACGGACGCGAGTGGGTAAGATACGAAACTGCCGGGCTCAATGATCACGATTTCGGCGACCTGGGAGCCGCCTACCAGGTCGCCTGTGACAAAGACGGTTCTCTCTCCCGGGGGATGATCGGCGCAGCGAAGGGCCGTCTTTTCCCTATTCGCGAAGCGGTGCGTTTCGCGGAAAGCTGGCTTGCCAGTCGGCGACACCTGTGCCCGAATCCCCGTCCTGGCACGGGCGACGAAAGTGAGACACGATGACACCACCGACCTCCCCGGAGATCAAGACCGGCCTGGTGCGCGCCACCGAGCTGCAACTGGACGAGCTGCTGGCCCGCCGCGACGGCGGCGACCCGGTGCTGGAGCACTGCCTGCGCCGGGTCGTGGCGCAGGCACGGTCGGGTGACCGCGCCCGGGTCGCGGCGTTCAACGCGGCACCGCCGCGCCGGTCCTGATCCGTCATGGCCGAGCTCGATGCTGACCGGCCGTTCCGGCAGTTCATCGTCAAGGTCCACAGCCGGTGCAATCTGTCCTGCGACTACTGCTACGTCTACCACCACGTCGACCAGAGCTGGCGTGACCGCCCCACCGTGATGTCCGCCGAGACCATCGCGGCCACCGCCCGGCGGATCGGCCGGCACGCCGCGGATCACGCGTTGTCCGACGTGGTGGTCGTGCTGCACGGCGGCGAGCCGCTGTTGGCCGGTGCTGCGGTGATCGAGGACATCATCACGGCGATCCGGGCCGAGGTGCCCGCCAGCACGACGGTCGACGTCTCGCTGCAGACCAACGGCACGCTCATCGACGACCGGTTCGCCGAGCTGCTCGATCGGCACCAGGTCGGCGTCGGTGTGAGCGTCGACGGCGGCCGGGAGGCGCACGACCGGCACCGCCGCTACGCCGACGGCCGGCCCAGCTTCGCCCGCGTCGAGCGGGGACTGCGGCGGCTGCAGGCGGCCGCCGACAGCTGGACCGGCTTGCTGTGCACCGTCGACCTCGACAACGACCCGGTCCAGCTGTACGAGGACCTGCTCGCCCTCGGCCCGAAGCAGATCGACCTA
>Ga0307512_10003104_pt1 | contig 19826 bp, 20 predicted proteins | sample 14_EM_MG_FD_200267 | JGI IMG/M metagenome (GOLD analysis project Ga0307512, IMG submission 200267) | Populus trichocarpa ectomycorrhiza microbial communities from riparian zone in the Pacific Northwest, United States - 14_EM | ecosystem: Host-associated > Plants > Roots > Unclassified | place... | reverse complement strand
GTTCTATGCCACGTCAGGGTGCGCGGCGCAAGGAGGGGTGGGAGGCTACGCACGATGACAGCACAGCTCATCTCGCCCGCGGCCCAGACCCGTGGTTCGGTGTTGCACGTCAGTGTGTTGTTGAGGCCGTCTGGTGAACTGACGGTGCTACCGCCAGCCGCCGTAAACGCGCTCTCGCAAACCGTCGAGGACTGGCATACATTACACCCAGTCCCTGTCCACCCTGAGGGACACGCGCACGAAGACGAAGAGACATTTCCAAACGAGGTTGCGGACGCGCCGGAGACCAGCGGGCGTTGCGCGGCTTGGAATATGTTTCCCCCGCACGCGGGCGCCGAACACGTTGCGCCCCCGAAGCCTGGGGGGCATGCGCACGCAGACGAGCTTGTGGGAGAACCATAGTTCTCACAAGTGACCTGGGCGCGAACCGAAGTTGCCGATAGGTGTACGAGGCCGGCGGCGGCGACCCAGAGGAATCCTGTCATCAGTTAAGAGGACGGGGAGGGCGTGAATCGTAAAACGAGGGGAAGAAAACCTAGGTTGTGGTCAGAAGCGAACAAGATGCATTTTGTACTGTACCGAAACGATTTTTACAAGTGTCAAAACTTGGGGCGCTTGCGAAGACCGTGGGACCTGACCGTTGCTGTTGCTAATCTTATTTTGACCTAGTCCCTCTCTCTTTCGGTACCTCTTCATTTCACCACGCGACAGAGCAACCGACAAATTCATATTCTGCTTCAAGACCCTTTCGATGCTGTGCAGTTCATGCATACATGCATACGAAACATGAGAGCCCTGCTCTGTTGTGAATTCCAGTGCTGCCACATTTGCCGGTGATGTCCGCCACTCGCCACTCCGCCAACAATCTTCTGACTTCTGATTCTCGGGGACGAGCGGAGCGTTGCGGCGAAACCTTTCCTGTCTCGAGAGCCATAACCTTGCTTTTTGTACCCAAACCTAAACATATCAGACACATGATTCGGCTACATGGGGTCGATATCGCAATGTATTCATCTCGTGGTGGTATGTGCCAGTCCAGACGGGCATCGATTCTGGTTCTGTGAGATGGCCAACTGGAGATGAAGATCCGCATCCCACACGGTACCATCACCATCACGACCTCGGAGGCACACTGTTTAAAAGTCTGACGGCGTTGTAGCAATTGATCGTTTTTCACTACTTTAATTCCCACAGCTCAGGGCGGTCCCGCACTACTTTAGGTCTGTGGTGGGACCGTCTCCTGTCACATCATGAAATGGAAATGAGATTTTGTGGGCTATGAAACCTATCAATCAATCTCCACCTCCTTGTACGGATGCCTCAATCTACTGTATCTACCATCCAGCGTGAGCACAAAAACAGTCTGGTCTCACCTGATTAGTTTGAGGATAAGCGAAAGTCCGGGTGTGATCGGGGAGGGACAGCCCATCTTTTGTTGCTTTTCGCGCTAGTATCATACTGGGACACTGGGACATAACATTTTTTTGGGACTTAACCCGGTTTGGTACTGTATTCCTCAGAGAGGACGTCACTGGCATTTGTACCATATCATGATGCTGTCCATGTTGTTCATGTTCCATACGGATTCATACGACGTAGAGCACTGAATGCTATCGCCAATTTCTCTAGGCCGATTCCGCCGGTTTTTATCCGTCTTTTGTGAGGCGCAGATCCTCGGAAAGTGTCCCCTATCATGCCCCACATGCTTCTCCGCAGTCAATGGGCTTCTATTCGCTCACACACACGCCTATACTTTTGGGGGAGGCAGTGAGAAACTTTTCGCGCGAAGAAATGGAAGTCCTGGAAGAACGGAGGAACCCTGTATCGGAGGGCGCAACGCAGAAACGTGGTGGCTTTCCTGGGTCCCATCCATCGCGCATCATTCCGTTCACCACGTGAAATCTATCATATCAGAGGCGGTAAACGAATGAACGAGTAAGTGCAGCCCGGTACCGCTCTGTCATAGACGCGAACGCAAACAGAGGCTCGCGCCCGATGATCGCAAGCCCCGTAAGAACGGGTAACACGGCGACACCCGCAAGCGCGCGTCTCGCTCTTCGCCCAGGAAGCTTCTTCACCTTCTGTGCCCACGTGGACCAGAGCACGCCGACCCCGTCGGCGGCATGCAACGCGACGCCGAGGACGAGCGCAACGTAGAGCGCGGTGCTGCGCGCGGGCCAGCCGTGTAGCGCCGCCTTGACGTACTCATAGTCGAGCTCGGAGGGGCTAAGGGACGAGATGGGCGGCGCGGGATCAGAGGGTGCGAGGCGGTGCGCGAAGAAGTGAACGGGGAGGAGGAAGAGCGCGGTGGCATAGCCGGTCACGGAAAGCGCGCTGGCGAGCGGGCGTATGGCGGGACGTGGAGTGGAAGGGGAGAAGAGGCGCTTGAGGAACGCGCTCGTGGTGTGCACGAGCAGGGGCGTGAAGACGAGGTAGCGCTCGCCGAGTACGGTTTGGTAGTACTCGCGCCCGAACAGCTAAGGGGGGGGGGCGCAATGCGTGAGTGGGTGAAGCGTTGGTCGGGGAGGTTGCGAACTGACCATAGTGCTGGACGAGGCAGAAGAGCCACCGAGATTGGCTGTGGCGGGAGCGGCGAGGTGGACAAAGAGAAAAGTCGTGATGAACGGCGCGGATCCGTGAGCGAGCGCAGTGAGGACTGATGACGTGCGTGTGCGCCATGTCGGATGCGTGGGTTTGTCCGCAGGTTGCGACGTCATGGCGAGGCAGCCGCAGCGTGGTAGAGTTCCGGGCGTGCAGCACTAGTACTGTGTATGTACCAGTACCACGTACAGTATATGGTAGACTTGACTACATCGCTGGAATGAGACGGATGGGCGTGCGAACGCGAACATGTAAACAAAAACATACACAAAGCGCTTCTCCTCAGACTTGGGAAATGGCTCAGCGCGCTCTCAGGCTCACCGGATCTCACCGGATCTCACCGGTCTCACCCCCCAAACTCCAAACACGTTCGACGCGTCGACACGCGCCTGGCCACAACCGCAAAGTGGCAAGGCCAATAACGTCGAGAACGCTGCTTCCGGCCACGACTTGGGACGTAAAGCATTATGGACCTATCTTGGCCTGGGTCCACGAAGCACGTCAACGACACCTGACACACCAAATCAAATCAGACGGTGCTCAGTTCACACTGCGCTGAAAGGAAAAAGGGAGTTGTGAACCAGCTCTTCCCGCTCTGTGGGACGGGGAATCCGGTTTAGTCTTCCGGTCACTTCAACCAGATGATCCTCGGCCTTCTACATCAGGCTCCGCAAGAACCAATTCCCATACATCTACACGAGTTCCTTGATCGGGTTCCTTCAGAAATTGAAGAACCCCCACACCTTCCTGCTTATGGCAGCGCACTATGACTCGCCCCAATTCGGTCGGCGAGTGCAACCTCTGCCATTTGCTGGCGGGTGGCTTGGGCGTCTTCTTCCTGTAAGTGCAAGACAACTGTACGCGCCATGGGTTGGGCGGAGAATACGATACGATCCTCCTAACTGCTGTTTCTCTGTTACTTCTTATGTCTTGGTGGCTTTTTCCGCGTATGGAACCACGGTGTCTTGTCAGACCTCGGTGCCGCGCGTGCACGGATATACCTTGCCTCAAGCCGAATTCGAATTGACCATCACATCACATCGATCGATCCGGGGTTTATCTGCTTTATCAAGGGCTCCCCGTCCCCCACACAGGAGTTAGTTCATGATCGAAGGCACGGATGTGGCGGATGCCTTCACTTTTTTTGTTGGCGGCAGCTACAGGGCCACCTATACGTTCCGCTCCGGATGTGGTGGCGTTGGTATTCGAGCGCAGCTCTTTCGCAATTGTTGTAAGATATGGCTGACGGCGCAAAACTGTGGTCGGGTCGAGAGAAGGAGGTGAGAACGAGCGGCTAGACTCTTGAAGTTTAGGAAGTCTCAATTAGGCTGTCTCGCCGAGCACTGTTCAGATGGTGGATCATCTCGATTGCGGATTCAGCGCTAGGTTTGTGGTCTCTTTGACGCAGTGGTCTGGGCCTGGCATAGCTTTTTACCCCAACATCTCAATTAAGGACAGTTTGCAACGGTCATTCTCATTAGGCTCTCCGTGGCCATGCACTAGCCTCTCTTCAATAGTCGATATCACCAACAATCAGCTCTATGATCGCGATTATCTTTTACTCATCTCATTAAACCAGTTATTGACTCCTGAACAGATGAACAGCCTGAGCGTAAGATTGGCACCTCACGTTTCCCCTCCCTTCACCCTGTCCGTACGCAAGCAATGGTTTATTTGGATTGTATCACACAACGTCCAATTGCCGATTGTAATGCCACAAAACAGGTATTATGAGGTATGCGATGAATTGCTACAGTCGGAATGACCGCAGCGCAAGTTGTGTCGGGAACAACAAACAGCTTGGCTGAGTAACTTAAGTCCCAACGGAATTGCGGGCCGTGGTTCCGAAAAAAGTTCCTCAGGTCACGGTAACATACGCAGTACGACTGAATCAGCTCCAGTCTCAAAAGCGTGCATTGTGCATGCCGTCGTGAGGACAGTCCTTCCTGGACCGGGGCCATGACATTCCGAGTGGGAGCCCTTCAAGTCATCCACCCGTACCCAGCACTTAGCAAACAACCGCGCACACTCTGGCCAAGGATCAATCATCGCATCAGTGTGACAGCTGTCTTACACGACAGAAGCCGGACAGATAAACTTACGGAAACTAAGCGCTAAGCGCTAAGCCGTGATTCCGTGCCATTGGGAATATGGGATACTGGCCCCGATTCCGCCGATGTTCGGGGACCGGCTCGAGTCAGATTTCGAGCTTACAGTCCGAGTCGATGGACTGCGGCACGGGGCACGCAAATGCGCATGAAGCTGATTCAGATGGCTGTGTAGATATAGCACTACCTGCATGTTCCATTGAGGGCCTACATTCCAAGATGGGACGTTTTTAAACATTCAAGCCTCGTTGTTACTCGTCCGACGGACTGTAATGAGTTCTCTTTGCCAGCGTCTGCAATCATCTGTCATCATGTTTGAAGAGCTAGCAAGTTGGTCAAAGCTCGATGTTCTACGCGTAAAATGTCGCAGCGAGTGGACGTTCAACATGTAAGCGGGTCTCATTTCATAACTGGTTTATCATAACTTGCAGGCACATGAAAAGAACGAGATGCAAGATATGCTCACCCTGATCATAGATAGGATTACGTGTTATACGTCACCGCTATCGATCACGCCATTCACTGGTTTCGTCATCGCGCAAGAAGCCTCGAAATTGAAAGCTCGAAAAGTCCGGGCAGGGGTGAGAGAGCGATAAGTGCGGGGCTTGTCGATTCTTCGGCACCGCTCACCGACAGGAACCCGGGTAACTTACAATAGGTGGTTGATTGTGAGTTCCAGTTTTTACGTGCTGTTTATTGCATGCTCATTATAGCTAAATGAACAGATGCTCCTCTTGTGACAGCCTGTTGGTGCGACAGGCCAGCCCGCAGCAGAATACTGTATGACATCGTTTGGCCCAGCAATGCATGTACGGAGCCAGTATCTACAGTGCGCTTCTCAAACTTCGCTGCAAGCCCCATCTGGCACTTAAGACTTCAGCGCTAGATCAAGCGCTTAGGAACTTTTACAGCAGCGCGTCACTCGTGGTGCGCACCAATGACAACCTTGTTTCAATCCGTTCACACTTGGCCGTGAAATGGCCGGTTCTCCCAGCCCCAGTCGTCGGGAACTGAGCGTTGCTCCGGGAATGATGGGGGCTGCTGAGCTCCGGTCTTGCGTCGATACTCAACGTATCCGGTGTTACATGCCACCCTGCTGCAATGTAAACTTACTGCTGTGTTACAGTGGACGAAGGTGAGATAGAGAATTGAGCGATAACGCCGTTTAATTGACCGGGGATCAAGAATGGCAAAGTAGTCGAAGAAGTTAGCACCAAAAAGCCTTGTTACACGTGTACGATAGACCCGGGGTGAAACTTCGGATTGCAAAGTGAGCCGGAACCGGGAAGGAACCTAGGTTCACTGGAATCAGGTGAGTCAATCTGCAGACTAGCCCAACGTGCGCGCGATGATTTGTTGAGTAGTTTTATGCGCTCGCCTGAGATCTGCAGGCACTGGAAGTGCTTTTGGTTTGAATAATTTTGCACTCTTTTGACCCGACCCGGACGCGGCTAATGAAAAACATGGCTGAGTCGGAAATTCGTCCTATTCTGGAGACGGCGTTATGAATATTCAGGCCCGGTTGGTGCCACCGCCGGTGCCGCGCCGCACGAAATAGTGTCGTGCCTGGCTTGCCGGTACAGAGTCGCCCGACGGCTAAGTGGCGGCTGGAAATCATCAAAATTGACGGATTTGACTGTTGACAGGATTGAGTTTTGATAGGGCACCTTGCGGCTGTACTGCGAGTAGTCCTGAGGGGTCAAAAAAGAGGTGAAAGACCTATCCAAGTCCGCATGCGCCTGATGCGCCGATGCTGAATGCGCTGTTGCAATCGCTAATACAGGCACATTGATATCATTCTGATTGAGTCAGGTGCCAGAAGGAGGGCGGACCGTTCATGTTACGGTTACGGTGACTTGCTTTAATTTGGAGAAGGGCGATACTGCTCAGCGCCTACCTGCAGCGCTCGGTGCCCGGACACAGTATATAAAATAGGGATTAGCACGAAATAAATACCGTAAAAGTGCACTAATACATTCTGGAATTTCCGTGTCACGTCGAGGATTGTGCCACGGAACAGGCCACGAACAGGCATTGGGGACGGAGGTTTGACCTCATTTCCCATGCGCATGCAGGATGACGCTTCTGGTGCATTTGTCAGTCCATGGAGATGGTTGGCCGACACCGACCCAGTGACTACGGGCGCTTACGGCAGGAGGGTCTGCCGCGAGGCTACGAGGTGGCGTTGAGTACCAAAAGCGATTAAAGGGGGTTGGGTCGGCGGCGGATTGGAGGAGATTGTGAAAGTGGTGATAGGTCACGGTAAAAAAAAGCAGTGTCGCGCGGCGAAGTTCCAGACCACCCGCTCAAGTTGGGTACCTCCCCTTATCCTGAAAAGCGAGTTCCGCGGCATCGTGAGACCTTGTGTTGTTTGGGGTGGCGTTGTGGTGGTCCTGAATGTGGCAATGGAAGTTCTGACACGGGTTGATTTTTGAGCGGTGATGCCCGATGAAAAAAACATCAGCCAAAATGGTAGACCGCATTCGAGCTCGTCGTGAACGTCGACGTTGAGGAGAGGGAAGTTGCGTCATGGAGAGAGGGAACAGTTAGGGGACGTGATCGAACGGGGAGACAAAAAAGGGAAATTCTGAGGAAAGCCGCGTCAGGCCGTCCGGCGGATCTTGATCTGGGGTTACCGGACACAAAGCGAGTGTTCTGTTCCCGTTCCCGTTCCCGGGCATTCCTGTCTGTCTGTCCTGTCCTGTCCTGGTCTCGCACTCCTTGCCTCAATTTCGCATGTCTCTATTTAATCCTTCACCACCGCCCCAACGGCATCATTTCCTCCATTTTCCCTCTCTTTCCTCCGCAATATCGTCCCTGTCCCCTTCGCCATTGGCTCTCCGCCTCCACCACCGTCTATTTATTCCCCGTCACGACCACCGATGTCGCTCACAGAGGGTTTCATATCCGGCTGGGTGCCCTCTTACGGCGACGACGACGACAACGTAGACATGAGCAACTTCGCATACCCGATCAAAGTACCCCACGAATTTCTTTCATCATCTCCCACGCTCACTCGCACATCCTCCGACGATTCCCATTCCCATTCCTATTCCCAACATGCCTCATCCTCCTCCTTTGAACAGTCCCCTCCATCACCTGGATCCTCCGTTGACCATACCGACGGTTCCTATGCAGATCCGTCCCCCAGTCCCTCACTCTCTTCCTCGGATCGTCGTGCCATTCGAAACCGCATGCGCGACCCCGATTGGGTTCCTCGCCCACGGAATGCCTTCATCATCTTTCGCTGTGAATACTCCCGCAAGCATGCCCGTGATCCCAGCGACCCATCTGACAGATCCAGCCGCAGCGACAAGACCCTATCAAAACGCGCCGGGGAAGAGTGGCGTCGACTATCCGCCGCGGATCGCGAACAGTACAAGATGCTAGCCGAGCAGGAGAAGGCTGCCCACGCTGTCCAGAACCCTGATTACCGCTTCAAACCTGTGCGTCGTCCTCCTCCTGGCACGGCTTCCTCGGCAACGCGTGGCCGCCTGGGCACCTTCCGGCGCACCGATCGAAGCGCGCAGGTTGCCTCGCTTATCATGCGTAGCGAGCGCGGCGCTTCTTCATGGACTCAAGATGACGACCAAGAACACATGGCCCATCCTGAACCCGCTGCGATTCAAGCATCGTCATCCGCTGGCGTAATCGGTCGGCGTCGTTCAGCCTCGATGCCACAGCCGGTAGCGCCGCCGAGGGCTATCGTCGTCCCGAACAAGGCTAGGATCCCAGCCCCGATCTCATGCATGTCCAGTCCTGGCCCAACTCCCCTCGACGTTGACATTCTCTCAACTAGCGAGATGGACGATTCGCCCCTATACACGCCGGTATCTCCCATCCCACCGGCGTTGCACACGCAGCCATCAGGATTTCAGATGCAGCCCCTCCCCGAGCATCCATTGCCACTAAATGAAGTCTTTGACTGCAGTATGGATATCGGCGGCACCCAGGTACGCACTTCCGTTCTTCTAACACGTAACTCACGCCCACGCCCAACGTTCGTCTCGTCTCAACAGCAACATTCCTCGGCGCCGATCGGTGCCACATCAGGGGTTTACGCGTATTCCGATTCGAGTTTTGATCAGCATCAACGATTCACGTTTGCCGATGGCGATGTATACCCCACCTCGCCGGAGTTGACGACCCCATACACTGACTGGGTCTGCGCCGCCCCCACCGAGTCGAGCCTGGCCATTGCGGGCGCGACTGCGGCGCTTCCCAAGTCCCCCGATACCGGCGACGTCGGTTCTTTCGGACCGACGACGCTCCTCCCTATACCCTTTACGCTCCAGCATACGACGTCGGCACTCAACGAAATCCCCACCACCGCCCAACCTTGGGGCGTAGGCTATGTCGAACCCGCGAACGGAGCAGCTGTGTACGGCGGTACTCCGGACCTTGCCGCTGTTTTCGCGGAAGCGCTCCCGGCGGGATACGACGTGGCCGGCGCGCAGGTCGGCCTTGACGAATTCATCAACGCGTTGTGAGGTTGTTTTTTTTTTCTTCAGGACGATAAACATAAGTATAAGCATTGGTTTTTTTCCTTCCCTCAGCTTTGATTTTCACTTATTGGGTGGATCAACTCCACCCCCTTCGCCCCTTCCGGTTTTCCTCTCGTCTCTATCACCTATCCATGTGGCATCATTCGGTCTATCTTTCTCCTTGTGTTGATCCTTTGTTTCGTGTCCCCTCGTCCATCGCGCAGCTCTCACGTTCATTGTAGCATTAGTCAAAAGTTTGTTGGCACTGCTTTTCTTGTTCATCCCCCCTACCCTCTGTCCTCTCTTCCCTTCGCGTCTCGCGGCGGTGCCATTCTGCATACTGTTACTGTGTGTTTGTTTGTTTTTGCCTCCGTGCCATTAGCAATGATAAGTATACCCCCTCGATCGCACGGCTTTGTGTTTGCGTCATATGGACTCAGAATATATTGTTGAAATATTATTGCAAAGCACCAAACCCCACCCGCAACTCCGACCCCCGACCCAACAAGGGAAGCATCTAAGGTCTTACACTCAATACCTTTCCAATCGTCCGGGGAACTGGGACACACCTCCTATCGTGGGGTCACCGGACCCTCTCCATTTTTTGCCCTTTGCCCTTTGGCGGCCGAGTACGCCAGCTGGACGGATGCGGAAATGTGTGTCAGCGGCAAAGGATTTTGGGGGACAGAACCAAACCAACCTGGTGACCTGGGAGGAGGACCTGAGAGGATAAACTCGCATATAGAAATCACCCATTACGGTAAGAGGGATAGTTTCTTTGGCACCAGTGCCACCAGCTGCGCTACATGTACACACACATACAAAACGACCCCACACCCGGCGTCTGATCTTCTTTCCCCACCTCCGTGTACGGTAGTTGTAAACTGGTACACAGCACAAACGGCGACCCGGACGCGCCGGGCGAGTCGGAACTTGCGTCGCGGTCAGTGGGCAACCCCACCCGAGTTCCTTTTTTTAGATTCAATTGCTGGGTTTATGATACGATAAATTCAGGGCTTTTACTTTTATTTTATAACGGGCGCGGTCGCCCGGCTCTTCCATCCACAACGACGACCCTTCACACGACGCGGGGGAAGAATGCACACGAATTCCTCCATTTTTCCCACATCACTGTTGCGGCTCGTACGTCCATGGTAATATTGTGTGATGATCCCACGCGATACGTGTCTCAGACCGCTGCTCTGCTGGGTGTCCTTGGATTTTGAATTGCGGTGGGGTTTCTGTGCTCCAACTGCCGCAACTGGGCGCACACTGTATACGTCATACGTATGCGTCATGGCACGGCAATGATGGTATCCCGCATCCAGTTACAATTACTGTATGCTTCAGTGCTCAGCAAGCCCGCGGTTCATAATTTGCATCCGAGTTCCAAGTTCACAGCACACAGCAGCATATAGCGAGAGCGAGCCCTCTCAGGACCTAGGGGAGGGAGGGGAAGATTTGAATATTTCGGCGTAACGGGCCCGGACCATACCATCACATCTGTCGCCTGCTTTCGCTATCGCGAGTCACCTGGTCCGCTACCGTGACATTATGCCACGCCAGGCAGGCGTCGACGGAGTGCCGGACAATTTCGGCGTCTTTTCCAAAGTGCATCACATGCATCGCCAAGCGATGATGGGTGTCAGGTGCACAAATACATTGTTGACCTCGGGGCGATTAAGCCACCGAATCGATTGGCACAACCAACGGAAAATTCTTGGGCACTACGCGTAGTTTTGGTCGATTGCAATCATTGCATAACCACATAACACAGTCCTGAAAAAACCCTGCTTGCAATGGGCTATCCCACAAAAAAAATGGTTCGACCCGGGTTCGAACCGGGGACCTTCTGTGTGTTAGACAGATGCGATAACCAACTACGCCATCGAACCCATTATCAGATGATCTAACAGAACCATCATGGATGACAGACACTTTCCTAAACTGACGCGTCGATCATAGGCAGTGCTCATGCGGGGTAGTGGCTTGATCCGTGTACTGAACTGTGGAGTGGACAAGCTGTGGTTGTGATCATGATCATGATGATGAACATTTTTCCCCATACGACTGGGAGCGTCTGCAATTAGGAACATCAACGACGACCATTCCGGATAAGCGAGGTGACACCATCGGTTGCCTTAAAACTCACAATAATGCGCGCTCCGCGTTGCGTTCCTTCAACCCACGGGGCAATGTCATCGCCGGCCGTCATCCATGGGCTGCAACACGGTCGGACCCAGAGGCGCTCCATTCTTGACGCGTGACGAGGCGATCGATACGGGGCGTCGCGGTAGTTTTTGGTCATGCAGCCGGGGGCTGACAGCCTTTTGATCATCTGAACTATCTGCCGCTCGGGGGCGGTGGTGGGATGACGTCGTAGCTTGAGGAGGGCTACTGTAGGCGCGCACGGCATGATCCAATAGAGAGTAAGAAAAGTGGTGCGATGCAACGTTGCGAAACGCACACGACACCTGTCGCAGCCGCCCTGGAATTGTCGGCCGTGCTCTCGAGAATGATGCAAGCAACCGAATTTCACAGGTGGGGATGTGTCCCCACCGCACGTTCTGGGCCCAGAATGACGCAGAGGGTCCGTTGTCACCGAGGTCAGTTACTCGTTGAGCGGCGCCCAGGGGTGGAACCACTGGAACGTGCCAATAGGCGACGAGGAGGGATGACGGATGACGCTATATTTCAAACAAAAAAAAAGGTTCGATTGGCACACACACACAGTCGCGACCTGTCGGCAATCCCTTGCACGTCGTGCAGGACAGCGTTCGCACAGAACGGGCGCCGCCTCATTGCATTTTGCCGATTTCCAAAGAATCGCATCGAGGGCGGGGTCGTTATCACGTCACCACGGAATAGCCGAGAATTCTGCAATGACGAGGGGGATGTTCTAGGCGCTTTTACAGTAGAGCGAGCGAGTGTATCTGGTGGTGAGCGCATTTGACCTCTCCTCTGTCGGCAGTGGCGGCTTGTCTTTTCCACAGGATGGAGAGTAAGTGGCTTGGAGGTGGTGGTGGATGGGGGTGTGAGATAAAGGGTGTGGCGCACGCGCCAATGGAATTTGAGGCGGTGCATGAAGTTCAGGAACGGCGAGTGGAAAAGGTTACATGTGCCAGGTGGTGGCGTGGCGAGAGCGTTCTGGAGGGACCCACGAGTGGCGCTGTCTCCCACACCTGTTGGTTGGATTTGGCACTGATTTGTCCTCGTCCTTTTTCGATCATGGTCCCATATCAACTCGTTAGCTCGAGTCAGGGTTAGGCCATACTGTATAGTACAGGTGATCTGCACGCCCGAAAAGCCGCGGCTATGCGGGTAGACATGATTAGGACGGGATGGGAGAACCTCACTTGCGAGGGAGTTCGCAATCTAGGCTCGATTTTGTTCCATAAATCACCTTGATGGGGAATCAGGTGCCAAATTAGTAGAATGTTATGTACAACAAATCCTCGGCTGGCACGCTATAATCGCACTTTCACCGACCCACTGTTGTGCCGAGGCACATAAAACAAAGACCCGGGTGGGTCGAATCGAAAAGCTAGGGAGGTGTTACAAGGAACGGACAATGTCGCAGGCTAAATTTGTTTGGATTCCTGAATGAAGCCGAGGGATTAGAATTAACCTGGGAGCACGGAGACGACAGTTCATGGGCGCGTAGGTTGCCCCATTTTGACCATGCGCAATGCTTGGGTCGTCTGGGGACGTCCCTGATCCTGATTCCACGTGCGATGCTAGCCTCGTATAGCGACTTAAATGAGATCAGATCAAGTATCAGAGAAACTAGCGGCGGCATCAACGCATCAACGTGACTGGGCACAAATAGAAAGAGAAATGTACTGTAGGTTCGTAGCCAGGCAATGAATTTGTTCTAGACGCAAACTCGACGGAGATAGATTGCCGCCGCGCTTCGGCGGCAAACGAACGTGAATGGTCAATGGCGCTATAGTTGCGTTGTGGGTCGGTGCAGACATGGAAATCGAGAAGAGATGGACAAGCAAGTCCGCCCTCAATCAATCGTCTGTGACTCCGTCGACTGAATCTCAAATGAAGTTCTGGAAGGGAGGCAACGCAGAACAGGTTGACAACGCGCGCGGCTCATTGAACGTGGTGGTGGTGGGAAGGGATACACGCACGCACGGCCGTCATTAGCCTGCGAAACTAAACTCGTTGACTTGATAAGGATTGGGTTCGCGTGTCGGGCAGAAGTTGATGGAGTTGCCTCGATGCAAAGGAAGGAAGGATCGTTCTGATGGAGAATCGCTTGTCCAAGTTCTATTGCACTGATAAGATAAGCGGTGACAACCAGTTACAATATTAGTCAGCCGCTGTCCCTCGCGGATCAACTTTATTTTTTTTTCCCTCTCTTTATTCCATTTTTGCGTTGGTTTTTCGTTCCTCGCCTCGTTGTCCGTTTTTACTATCTCCTCGCACGCTGTGCGCTGCGACGTTGACGACCACTGAGCACGTTCGTACTCAGTATAAGGACCCACTCACGACAGCGACGACACTCCGATTACTGGTAGCTTGATTCTCGAATCTCGACGACCGATCAGTTCCACCTGAGCTGATATCAATTCAACCGTTTCGCCCGGGCCCAACCTCTTTTATTTCCCTCCCTTCCCTCCTCCCTTTCTTTCTAGTATTCCTTATCCTTATTTTTCCCCTCTTCCCCTCCCCTCCCTCTTTCTCACTGCCCAGTTTGCCAAGTGGTTTCGTGAAGACGACGGTCGCAGAAGCAGTGGTGGGCTGACTGCCATCATTGGTCCATCGCATCTCCCTCGGCGTTTTGTGTCTTCTGACGTCTCGTGCCAATTCTGCGTCACGCAAGTGTTTATCAAGTCTATATCAAGGTTCTTTGCTAGTTTCTTCCCCAGTCTTCTTCCGAGGTAATGTCTTGACCCCCCACCTGCTGGCCTCCACCTCACGCTTGCCTTTTCCCGAATCAGCGTGCCAGCTCATTCACTGAACGTCAGCCACCTGGCCTTCGCAAGACTTGGCATTTGCCATAGTTGTTATCAAGCTCCCGCCCGTCCATCAAGGGAATAGACGCCATTCGCGCGTCTCCTTTTTCACCTCATCGATCAGGACTATCGGCCATTACCGGCCTCACGATACCTATTTGCCCCAGCCAGTTTCCTGCGCAAGGAACATTCTCTTTTCGTCAGTGCCCCACCTACTAAACTAAGCAAGAGAAGGTGCGCATCATAATTGAGCTTCTGTCCCTCACTTTGAAATTCAACTCTGTTCGTTTTTCCCACCGGTTTAGGGTCAATCAACATTCATATACGAACCCCCCCAACTTTCTACTGGGCTCCACTTTACGCACCCCATCCCCCTCCCCCGCCATGACTTCCACCGTGTTGGCAACCCACGAATGCCATCCCTCCCGGGACATCCACTACTCGCGCAACTCTTCGACAGCGCCTCTCCCCCTGGTCCCAAGACGACTCACCTCCCTCCCCAGTTCCCGTCGTATTTCCCCCATTGTCACTACTCATGTCGACCCGCCATCCTCGGGCGTAATTTTCGCCCGTGCTAGTCCTCCTACAACACCCGACCCTTCTAACTCCGTTTCCACTTCTGTCCATATTCTCCCACCGACCCCTCCAAGCGCTACCAAAGAAGGAGTACCGGCACTAGCACCCCTGTTGGAATTAGTCAGCCACATTCCTCCACGGCGCATTCGCGGTCAGCGCTTTCCTGCCATTCGTCCACCTGAACAGTCAACACCTACCCCCGCCAAGGCAGATTTTAGAGACGACACCCCTTTTTCACCCCGAAAGAATGCGGCCGTCATGTTGTCGCGCAATCTATCCGAGTCTCATGTTCATGACCTCGCTGCTGCTGCAGTCGCACGAAGTGAGCCCACATCGCTGTTGCCGAGGAAAAAGTCGGGTGAGCCCCTCAAATCGTCACTCAAAATGAAGCGCACACCTATCCGGGGCTCCTTGACCGTTATCACCGATCCAGTCGGCCTGGGCTCCTCCAAAAGTGCACCAGCAACGCCAGCCCACAAGGGTGTCCGCTTTCGTTCCCAGCTGGAGGATGTGAAGCTCTTCCTTGCGGAGCAGAAGCCTCTCGCTGTCTCGCGTGATGGCAGTCCGACGGATACCAGTGGGACAGATTCAGAGTTTCCCTCGTTTATCTATGGCCGGGATGACGATATTAAAGACCGGCCGGTCGTCATGCGCAAAATCGACGTACCAGCGCCCCCATCATTGGCCCAAGAGACGCGCGATGTCGCTGTCGAGAGCATCGACTTGGTCGGGACTACGGTTGAGGGTGTTATTCGCGTGCGCAATATCGCATTCGAAAAGTGGATTGCAGTACGCTTCACCCTTGACAAGTGGCAGACGACATCGGAAGTCACCGCGCGGTATAAGGAGTCACTCTTCGATGGTATGGACCGCTTTACCTTTGCAATCAAGCTGGCCGACGCTCTTTCCCGCGCTGAGGAGAAGACCCTCTATCTCGCTGTTCGATATTCGGTTGCAGGCCGTGAAATCTGGGACAACAACAACGGTCGAAACTATCACGTACAAGTTGTGCACGAGAAGGCACTGAAGGCCACCAAGGAGACTGTGGTTGAGAAGCCTCAGGAGTCTTACCACGCTGATGATATCGCAGATCTGCGGCGCCAGCTTGAGCAGGTCGTCAATGCTCGCCCATCCGAGACAATTGGCGGTATCCTTGCTCAGCATTCGCGTCGCCGGTGGGAGTCGCCGTCTCCAACTCCAAGCCCTCCTCAGCGAGATCCAACACCGAGCTTTAAATCAGAGGGTTCCCTTAAAGCGCGATATGATTTTGCGGCATCGTTGCATACGCCCTGGCGTGCACCCTCGGCGTCCAAGTCACTTGCACACTCACGGACGAACACTTACCCCTCGACACGGCCGAACTCAGTGCCATGGCCGCCGCATTCTCCACGCTCTGCTTACGGTTCTCCTCGCGACAAAGCTGAAATTTCATCGTACTTCCCCGACAATGACTCGGATCGTGATCGCGACTCGGATGACCCGATCACGCTCGTGCCTTCCCTGCGCCGCAGTGGCTCGGGCTTTGGCTCCCGTAACCACACTCGAGGGGGGACCATCGAACTTTCACACGCACCCGGAGTGAGGCGTACCCCACCGACATCACCGTTTGGTAGTCCCGTGCTTTCAACCATACCGCTGTCTGCCCCTACGTCGGCGCACCCTCAGGCTCCACCCTACCCCCGTTTCAACTCATTCCCACCGCATTCTCCGCCGAAGCAGCAACTTCTCACCCAAGATTGGGTCTCGGGTGCAAGTGAGGAGAGTACTCCATCTATTACCAATAGCGCGTCATCCTCTCCCAGTAGGAGTCCATGCTTGAGCCCAACAGAGCTAATGTCGCCCACGCGGCTTACGCCCCCTGGGATGGATGTCGATGAAAAGAGTGACTCGCCAATGCACCGCCTCGACTATCATAACTTGGTCAACCGGTAGGTGTACCTATTTGATAGGGTGACATACTTGGACATTAATTTTCTCCCATAGTTATTGCTTCTTCACAGGGTCTGGACCCGATAGGGTGCCCGAACATTCAGATTTCATATGGCGCACGCACTCGGCATCGAGCATCGAGGAATTCCTGTCCACTGGTCAGTCACCGCCACTCAGTGGCAGCCCTTACAGTTCAAATTCGCCATTTGCGACGCCTCGCGCCCACGGGCGTACACCCACGACGGCTTCTGATGACGAGCTTCAGCGCAGTGGGTCTGCAACACCTACTGGACCCCCGATGCGCCGTCTTCCCCCTACACCCCCGACACCCCTTTTGTTTTGATTTTCTCCCTTCCCGCTCCCCCTCGCTCCAAACCACTTCATCCCTTTTCCAAGAAAATTGGCCGCGTGACGTGGCTACAGACTGCAATTGAACGCTCGCGTTTTCTCTTCCTGCATGTACCATAACCAACAAAGCATCAGCGCCCGGCATAGCATCCTCGACGATTCTGCCACGACTGTATGACCACCATCCCGCGCCATTACCCCTCCGATCTTCTCTTTTTTTTAACCCACCTTATTTATAATTAAATTGGGGCCCCCCACAGTGACGTGGTTGATGTGCCCTCTGCGGACCCTCTTCTTTTCTTCCCCCGAATTTCCTCCCCGATATATGACACCTGGAGGCTCTGGGTAATGGCTCCTCTCTCGTTGCTCGCATAAATAAACACGAGATTCTTCCCCTCAAACAATGTTCTGGCTCGGTTCATCCATAATTTTCTTTTCTCTTCTCATGTACCACACATCTTCTCTTCATGTCTTGAGTTACTACGCAATTTTGATATGCAGCGTCCTCTCGTTTGTCATCCACTTCATCCTAGAAGCTGCAATACATACACGGTTCCCTCTTTTCAAAGCGTGCGCCGAGGAAAGGAGGAAATGAATAAACGTAAGAGCAAGGACAAAGGAATGACTTCGTGACTGACTACAATTGACTCCGCCGTGAGGGCCATATCACCGCGGGTCGTCCATCACCCCCGAATCATGCCGATACGCCCACCGCTATCGCAATCACAGCCATCGCTGGCACTCCCCACGGCCTCCACAGGCAAGAACCCAACCCCCCTTCCGGGAAAAGCCCGATTATCAGCTTGTAGCTCGCCACGTGAGAGCCGACGACACTGATGTGCCATTCTGACTATCCCTATCCCAGCGCGACTTCGACGTTATCAGCATCCGACCCGGTATGATACCTCATCACCGCCACCACCACCACCGCCACCGAACACATGGCCGGCACAGCGATATTCCACGCGCCGGGACCTAACGTGCCACGTGCACCTCGTCCTCTCGTCCTCCGAGTCAGACTTTTGCCGGAGTGGTAGCAAATATGGTGCCTGCGTCGGCAGGACACTCGCACACTCAGAAGCGGTGGATCGTAATGTCGTTTCAGGGCGGAGATGAAGTCCGGAGTTGAGGGTACAGTACTAGGAGGGCAGTAAACCCGGGCCCGACGCGACGGAATGTTCCGGGTATTTCTGGAACATTTGCTAGCGTTATTATAATTACAGCACTGCACTAGACAAGATCGGGACGGGTGAAATATGTTCTCGAACCATGGGAGTCTCGAATATTTTCAAATTTAAATGCGAATATATTCGCCCGGGAGTCACCACCACCACATCACCGTGTCATCATAGTAGAGAGGTAGCTGACTGTGGCTGCCGCCACATAGGGTGCTACCCAAACGATGTTATCCAGATCTCGGGCTGCCAGACTGCATCACGCACCACAGTACACAGAGCTCGGGGAAATCAAGCTCCATTTCCCCAGCCGTCTCAAAAAGTCAAAACTTGAACCCTCGGGCGAGTTCCACGACGTCCGGCCGTTTCCATACCTCCTTTAATCATGGTGACGTCCGCCCCGTACATGTCCTTGGTCGAGATCCGAAACAGTGCGCCATTCGCATAGATCGCGGCATCTGCGATGATCTGTACATCCGCGGGCGCAGCAGAGCGACAGCAACGTCAGTGTTCCGTTCAGGGAACGACTACGTAAAGTAGAGGTTTATCGGCATGAGCGGGCACGAGCGTATAGGTAAGTATGTGGGGGGTATGGGGTATGAGGTTGTGGTCGAAGAGACCTACATTGATGGGCTCTATGTCGTACGACGCCTTGTTGAACAACTTACAGGGTTCTCGTTAACTATATCATTGAGGAAGGAAGACGGGAACAGTGCTGAAGCACACTCTGGATTGGAGTTAGAATTTCGTCAGGACGGGGTATGAAGGTGGGGGGTCACCTCGTGTCGGAAGGGTGCGATGATAGCATGGAGTTGAATAACTCAAAGAACGAGTCCGAGGTTATGTTGATCTAGATGTCTGGCACCGAGAGAAGCTCATCAAATATGCCAGCTGGTGGTCTAGGCCATCGTAAAGACGTGACATAAGGGGCACCACCGCTTCAGAGGGAGGAGCACTGTCTCGCAGCAAGACCAGGGTGTCTTCACCATGCCAGAAGGATAGTACGCCGGGAAAACCGCAGCTTTCATATCTGTCATACCGAACCGCGGGGATTTGGAAATTGCTGCGTGAATTTGGTCGAAATATTGCCCGGAAATTATAACAAATATGCCCTTTCTCGAGTTAAGCGTGCGAGAAACTCCTAGGGAGAAGTTACCGAATCGCCGCCTTGCGGGTGTGTTCTGAGAGTACTATAAATTGGTCGCTTTGCCCTGAAGAGGTGGACCCGCAGAGAAACTGGGGCCTTTTATATAATCTCGCGTGAAATTTATCGAAGCCAACCTAAGGCCGTGTTCAGAAGCTACCATGAAAACCTGGGACAAATATAACACATACCTTGAGTCAAACCAGAGATTCTCATCTTGTGAGCAATTGGAACCATTCTGTCTGGGAGAACCAGACGGGAAGCCGGAATTGGTTGTATACCACCGCCCTCGGCTGCAAATGGCGTGTGCGTGGAACCGAGAATGCAGGGCTGTGGCCAGTGATGGGAAAGAAGGCCCGAGTCAGAGGGGTACTTTGGGTCAGAGGATAGGCTAAGGCTACGCATAATGATAGCAACAAATAGCTATAGGGATGTGCCCATTCCTGGCGTATTCAAGGGTTACGTTATAAACTCAGATAAGCCGCACATAACGT
>Ga0307512_10003103_pt1 | contig 19831 bp, 14 predicted proteins | sample 14_EM_MG_FD_200267 | JGI IMG/M metagenome (GOLD analysis project Ga0307512, IMG submission 200267) | Populus trichocarpa ectomycorrhiza microbial communities from riparian zone in the Pacific Northwest, United States - 14_EM | ecosystem: Host-associated > Plants > Roots > Unclassified | place... | reverse complement strand
CGAAAACCCGGACCGTTGCCATTGGGCCGGTTTTACCACCAAAAACCCGGCATTTCAACCTCACAACTTTGGCTCCAATTAAGTATTTGAGTTGTGATCGTATCATGACATGATCGGTACGTAGATTGTGCAGTTCTAGCCGCTCTTTCACCTCCTGCATTCAGATTTGCGATCCGACAACTACTCGTCGAGTCGCTATCGAAAACCCGCGAATTTCGCATAAAATTGGCCCTTATTTCACAGCCACTCTACGAATATCAGTCAGATCGCAAATATGGTTGCTGGAGGTGAAAGAGCTCATAAAATTGAACAATCTGCGTATTCATCATGTCATGATACGATCAGAACTCAAATACTTAATTGCAGCCAAAGTGGTAGGAACCGTACAATTGGAACCGCGGTCCGGTTCCAACCCGGCCAAAAACCCGCGGGTATATGTCCGGTCCGGGTAACAACCCACCAAGACTTGGGCGGTTCGGTTTCTTGGCGGTTCCTGACCCGGACCGAAGCCGGGTAACCCGGAACCGTTGCTAACACTACCACCTGCAGATTTGCCTAGTAGCTGCTGTTCCACGTCAACATCCGAGGTGTTTCCGGCTGCCTCAGCTTCTCCCAGAGTTGGCGCCGCTGGGCGAGGTTTTTGCGGCGTCACAAGCACCAGATGCACCAGCCCATTGAGGGGTTGAGTCTCCGGAGCTCGTGGTTGTGGGCGAGGCTCTGGGGTTTGTGGCCGTGGGGCAGGCGCCGGAGGTTGTGGCAATGAGGTATGTTCGCGCATCTCCTGGCCTTGCTCAGGTAGCACGGTTGGCTGATCGTCTACCATGGTATCTACCTCGTCAGCTGACGTATTTACCATCTCTCCCTGGCTAATCGTCCGAGGTTCTTTGCCATCATCCTCATCCTCATCCTCTTCCTCATCCTCCTCCTCCTTCTCCTCAACTTCCTCCTCTTCATCTTCATCCTCTCCATCGTCACCGTCCCTTGCCTATCCCCACCACCATCTAAATCAATGCCGTATGGTGCATCGACATCATCCTCCATGCACATATCCACATTAGAATCATGTTCTGAGTCATATTCGCAGTCCGACTCCTCGGTGGAGTTGGTATCATCATCTAAGGAGATTGCCACAGCGGGCGATACTTCCGGCTCGGAATATACCCGCTCTTGTTAGCCCTCCGTGCCCCATTCCCCTTGCTCCCTGTAGCCTTTCCACTGCTCAGCGAGCTTTCTCCACCTGGGGGTCGTTTAACAATACCTTTCCCTTTCCCAGTCCCATTCCCCTTCCCCTTCCGCTTCCCTCCCTCTGTTGCCTTCCCCTTCCCCTTCCCATCCTTAGTTGCCTCCCGTTTCCCCTTCCGATTCATCACTTCCATCCGTTTCCTGTTTCTTATCCCACGGCCCTGCGTGTCCTCCTCGCCCTTGTCGTCATCATTGTCATTGCCATCGCCAGGACGGCTGCTTCCACCGCATAGTGCTGCGCGATCCACCCAGTTCTCATCATCATCATCCTCGTCAATTATCTCATCCCAACTCACTGGTCTAACGGCCAGAAAGTCCCCTGGTTTGTACTGCTGGCGGCTTGGCGGCTCAATCTTTGCCCAGAGATCAGGGCTACCGTACCAAGAGAAATGCTCGGTGGTGTGTATAACCTTCCACGAGCTGGTTGTCTGCGGATTGGAGTGATCCACTTGATCCCCGAAGGCACAGGGGTTGTCCCATCTGCAATTGTTCATTTGGTCGCAGGTTTTGTCAAACATTTGCCCCATAGATGAGCGGAAGGCAGCCCATCACTCACGAAAAGGCGAGCTCCTGCTCCAGCGGTGCGGCCACATCAGCTGGAATTGTGAAAAGTGGCGAGTTGTGACTGGATCAAGAAAGATTATATCATTAAACAGGTCCCATGGCCTCTCATCCATGATGCCACAAACATTTTACATCCGTATGAGTCCACAAATGTGTCCCGAGATGACTTGCTTGATACAATTCCGATCCAATGACATGTGTCAATTTATAACCGATGTCGGAAACTTTGCCCTAGCCTTCCCATTTGCTCTGCGGCAGCCCTTTGGTGCTGTCGCTGTGAGTTGAAAATGAATCTACATGCGAAGCATTAGCATTATGAGACAGTTGCATATAGCGGAAGGAGGCCCAGAGGGAAAGTACAAAGCTGTGTAGGTTATCGGGTGTGTTTTGGAATGTGAGGCGTTATTTTGTGAAACTCACGTGATGTCGAGATAGCTCAGAATGCTGGCCATGTGAATAATCTGGGACAAAAAACACAAGAAGGTGAAGGCAGGAAGAAGGGATATATATACTCGAGTTCCAGTGATTTCTTGGTTCAACTTGTGAGATATGACAATTGTGATTCACATCCTGCATTTTGTTGATTAACAAACACCAAACGGCCCAGGCTACATCTTGCACAACCACCAGGCACCTCATGAACGACATGTTAGGGGTTCTCCCTTAATAAAGGATAAGGTACATGCATAGGGTTGGAAGGCTTTGTATCCATATCGTTGGGTATACATAACACCAAGCCTAAACAAATGCAAGTGGCGTGAGTCGTGATCTTTAGCGGGATATCATGACAGCCTCGTGTCGATTCGATAGCAAGCAAGCCTTGTTGCTAGCTGATTTATTGAAAGTTCTTATCCAGAAGAACTGATTTGATGATGCAATGACCTTGGCCAGTTACAAGTAATCAAGACTTGGAGATGCCAGTTATTTCTTACCACATTCACTAAATTAAGCTGAGTGGGACTAGATGTGTTGACTGCACTATGTGCGACTGACGTGTCAGGCAGACGATAGCCAATATGCGATTAAGTCGGATCTCAAGCCAATCCCTCGTGGAGCGGAACAACTTGGGCACTCCCCGGTTAGTGAGAACAGTCTCGACCTTAGCATGGTGTGTCTGATTGATTGACGTGGGCAAAGACAATATGTCCTGAGAAGCCTTTGAGGGGTTAATCACGATCTGATACATCAGTTAACTGTCAACAGAGCAATGGAGGGTCGCCACATCAGTCTCTGAAGCAGATAAGCCAAATAGCCTGAATGGTGAGGCTGTGTTTTAATTCATTTAAACAATCTGGCTGAAAGCCCTCCAAATAACCGCGTCAGGCAAGGAAAGGTCTTGACTATCTGAACATACAAGTTGGAAGATATCTAAGTTGAAGTTACTGTTTTGATTACAGCTTATTGCGGATGATGGCCCGAGAGGGAGCATAGTGCTTCAAAACCAATCAAGCACGAACACGATGACCTTTGGGAAGCATGGTCGTTATCAAGAGAGATTAAAGCTTATTTAGAAGTAATATAAGATATGACAGATGAAATCATAGCAATTCTTGATTGATGATGATGGCCCTTCGGGGAGAGTAACTCTTCAAAACCAATAATGGAATGCACGAAAGCTATAAAGAGAAAGTGATGCGCCGGCATTGAAAGGGTAGCCCCACAAGCGCGAACAATACCTACGTGGAAAGAGGAAACTGAAAGAGTATTGGGTTTTCAGTTCGTATTTTAGTATTATTACTATCGAGTACATTAGTATCATTTATTAGGATTGTAATTGGTTACCCTTCGCCATGACTGAGCATACGTTTAACAATGAACACAACGTAATACTGTGCAGTGTATCTATCTTGTTAGATCGCTTCGAAAGAGAGAATCAATTGTTTGCGGCGCAGTGTACCTGGTGGCTGGCAAGCATAATCCAGTTTACTGAGGTATTAATTTACTACCGGCACTATGAAATATTCCCTTCAGATTACATTAAGAATCTCGTGGTTACGCCATTACTGGATTGATTGCCATCAGAGGAGATGAATTCCGAAAGTAATATTGCGCAATTAAATTTTGCTACAGTTATTATTACTCCAGCTAAAGGAAGTTATATTGAGCATCCATCAAGGAAGAAGTACCTGCCTAAAGAATTGAATAATAATTTATCCATTGATAGGACTCGATCTGGGAAAGTGTTTAAACCTGAGAGACTCAAACAGAAGGATCTTAGGAAAGGGTATCCGGGATTTAGCAATAAGCAACTTGCTGAAGGAAGGAAGTCTCTGCAGAAAGACGGATTAATAATATAGAGCCTGTGAGTTGGTATGTAGGTTTTGAATGGACAGTTGAGTGGGAACAGATGTGGAGAATTAGGGAGATTACTCGGAGACGTAATTTTGCTGATAGTATCTGAATGCCAGATTCATCGAGGAGAATTAACAAGGATTTTGTGAAGATACGTGTCAATCCAGATTGCACTATCAACGAGCAATAGTTACCGCTACGATATTAATTTATCACCAAGATTAATTATACTATCATACTTCCGATATTAATTAATCACCGAGGTTCATTATAGGAACATACTTCCGATAATACTTAATCACCGAGAATAATTATATGATCATACATCAGACATTAATTAATCGCCGGGATTAATTAAACGATTACACTTTATCATATCAATCATAAGGATTAATTATATATGTACTGTCAGTATTGTATTATGCCACGATACGATTTAGTTGCTATCTACTCAGTAGCATCTGAAATAACTATATATATTTCTCCCTTGTGTGTGTACGATTTATACAAACTACCAATACACTTTGTCTGGAGATACGCATAAGGATTTACAATAGGAACTACGGCAGAGTGTGATTTAGTACATACTTAAGCATTGTTGAATAGTTTGAGTATAGTTACTTAGGTCATACCGACCCCATACTGCAACAAGCCTCCAGAAAAGATTTAGTAGTCGCAGTGAGGACAGTTTATAATGCCAGGCATTGCTTTTACATCTCACACCACTTTCACCGTTCAGACCTCGTGCGTCTCAGAGCAAACTGAGTAGTTCTGAGGTTGTCCCAACTGTGCAACCATCCAACATGGCTACCAACATGCCTAGCAGTGGAATAAGCACAGGCAACTGATCTCATAGGATAGAGAATACGTTATTGTTTTCCTTGCGATGCTTTAGCTCTGCCAAAGGGGGATTTCCACCGCGAAGCTGAAGATATACACAATCGATGGCTTGAAGTATTGTACCAAGAATGAGTGCAATACTGTGATAATTACGCCAAGAAAGCATAAACACCCTTCAAGTGGTGCAAATAGACCTTCAGACGTTGCTGTAACAGTGAACATCAACTCTGAGATTAATCTGAATTTAATCTGATGCCAGTTAACCCCAGAATTGAATGCGTTTCAAGGGATCTCGTCCCCCGAGAATTGTCACAGGGGATAGTGATTTAGAGTCCAGTGCAGTATACACTGCGCCTCCCGTGTTTTCGAATCCCTCCCTGGTCGCTCAAATCAGAGTCAACCTCGCCAGCCATTGCACATTCATGCAGAGGAAATCATTCCTACATCCTTAACTTCAAACATTTATATTGGACTATGCCTTCCCAAAGCACTCACCCTGACACCACTCTGGTCATACAAATTGTTCAGAAACAATGAAAGCGTAGGACTTGGGGGAATTCTCAGCTTCCCAATGCTAAGGAACGCGATTCCGCACTGGCCGGCGAGAGGGATTCCTCTCAAGGAGAGAGTTCCATAGCCTCAACAATTGAAGGTCAGAACTCCATCCCCTCATCTTCGCTGAACAATTCTGGTGCGGCAGGTATCACTCAACGCGTGACTTCCACCCTGTCTGCTACACAGCGACGGTCAATGAATGCTTCAACCGCTACACCGGGTACAAGCAGTCGTAGCACACCAGCCCCTGGAGCAATCTGACAGGCAGACTCAATGTGTCGCGTTGTATCCAGACTCACATCTGGCATTGCTAGCACTCCCGCTCCTCTCAGTAGTCTTGGTAACCTGCCTACCCCTATCCCTGATCGAGAGGCCCGTGCGACCATTACCAATCTACTCTGAACACGAGCTACAGAAAGGAATCAGAAACAGAGGCAGTGGCAATTGCAACCGCAGGCGGTGTCAATGACTCTATCAATGGTCTTTGCCAGTGGCAGCATCCATCGATTTGGTCACTGAGATATGACGCGTCTGATATTTGCAACGGGCAGACTCATGGAGCTCGATATGTAGAATAGACGGCTGTTTATGATTGCAAGCGACTTGGAGATGGTAAGTTATGCAACACAACGTGCTGCGAAGGCATTAGCTGAAGCCCCACACTGGCAGATAATGGAGAAGTACTAGAACACTGCAATACAGCAAAAGGACATTTGGTCCATAGCATTTGGGGCATGCACGAATAGTGTTAGCAACGGTTCCCACCCACCAGTACGGTTCCCCGTTAAGGTTGGAACCGGAACCGAACTGTTGCAATGGGTCTTACCACACGAAAACTCGGACCTTTGCAATTTGGCCGGTTTTACCACCAAAAACGTGGCATTTCAACCTCCCAACTTTGGGTCCAATTAAGTCTCTGAGTTCTGATTGAATCGTGACATGAACAATACATAGAATGTGTAGAATTAGGCGCTCATTAACCACCCGCGTTCGGATTTGCAATCCGACCAATATTCGTTTAGTCGCAATCAAAAACCCGCCAATTTTGCCTAAAATTGGGTGTTTTTTCAAACCCACTCAACGACTATTGGTCGGATCACCAATCTGAATGCGGGAGGTCAAAGAGCGGTTAAATCGGTACAATCTAGGTATTGATCATGTCACAATACGATCACAACTAATATACCTAATTGGAGCCGAAGTTGCAGGAACAGTATTATGTAACCAAGGTTAGGGTACAACCCGGCCAAAAAACCGTGGGTTTAAGTCCGGTCCAGGTAACAACCCCGCCAAGACAAAGAGGGTCGGGTTTTTGGCCTGGTCTGGAACTGACCCAAACCAAACCGCGGATCCAAACCCAGACTGCTGGCAGGTTACCCAGACCCATTGTTAACACTATGCACAAAGGAGATCTTGCAAGAGGAATGCTGAAGCAATGGCCTACATTGGATGATACCCACTCAAACCGGTACCAGGTTCGACCACACGTTGACAAAGTTCAATCCCATTTTATTCACTCAGCATCTGACAATATAGCAGAGCTTTAAGATCTCCACCGCTTTGAATTCGATGCAGAGCGTTTGGAGTTCATTGAATCCCTTCTGGCAGACAATATGTATCTTTTTCCTGTGGCAGAGTGTGTGGAAGGTGGTGGACGCGGTTCAAATCCAACGCAGAGAGTGTCGACAGCTGCTAACAAATGGCCAGCATCAACTTTACTTCCTGCCGGACGGAATCCCAGGGTTCACCTACATCGAATTTTATCATTGGGCGAATCACTGCGGTAAGTATCCTGATCAATTGTATAATTCCTGGATTGATGACAAGGACAGCAATATACCCTCGCTACAGATCATGTTTACCTGCATTGCGTTGCGCCATGCTCTCCTGGTGTGGCAAAAGAACAAAGGTGTTTCTCTGAAAGATTCCAAGTCGAATCTGAAAGCGGACAGACCTGATTGCTCGAACTACTTGAACTACAAGAATGACAGTCATAGAATCGCGTCCTGCTGCGCTGCTACGGGTCGCAAGTTGTTAACCTCACCTGGCATTGCAGACATGAATACATTCTCGATGAATACCTGGAACACACTACCAGAGAGCTACCAACAGAGGGTGTATACAAACACTCCTGCTACAGTCGAGCGTCAGATCCAACAGGCGAATAACTCAATGCCTACCGAGTTCAGAAGCACAGAAGCAGCAGGTATTGACAATGCTATTCGTCTTGACTATTTGACCTCTGACGTGGCGCTTGAGGAGCCTGGGATCGGAAGCACTGACTTAAAAATCCCGATAGACAATGATTGTATGGATCAGGAACTCCATTTCGGGATGCCAGGGAGCTGTGAGGATCACGACGATGACGGTGACGATATGGACCAGAGCGATGCCATCCAAACCGACAGCAGGCAATGACGGGCCGCGACTGAACTTGTGTTATGGGGGTTCTTAATCCCAATAATCAATACAAAATTTATTGAACTAAGTACAGCCGCCTATCTAAGTATCTCTTGCTTTCCTTGTCTTATCCTAATACTCAACCTGTTGCACATGCGTTGTAAGAGCTCCCAACCTAAAACTGTACGACAGACCGTCTCCTCGATAGATGTAACTTACACCTCTCCGTCAAACAACCACTCCTTGAAAAACTCCTCGAATGGTTACACGCCGGTATTCCGATATCTCAGCGCCAGGTAATCGATGCCTTTGAGTTCGCAAAAACGAAAAAACCACTCTGTAGGTGTGGGTTAACCTGTGCTCTTCCAAACTACGAACAAGATTGCCCCAAGTCTCGACAACTTGTTGAAGTGCATACTCGGATTGTGTATACCTGTGTTCAGGCATGGAAGGCGTAATCACGAAGGTGGATTAAAGAGGTAATTGCAAAAGTGTTTTTGATAATAGATGAAATTATTAATAATATTTCAAGATTGTCTTCCGTGTTCTGCGTTGAATGTTTTCTCGCTGCTTCCTTCCTTCACTTCCTCCATGAAAATGCGGTCTCTTTATAGCAACATCCCAGGCCCCTACGCCTAGCTGCCATAACCACAAACGCTTTTTCGCATATCGTTATTGTGTGTGTGCAATGTGGTTTGAAAGCATTACGCGCCTGACAATCAGGCCATCCATCACACGCAAAGACAGACTGAAATCAGACTCTGCGCAATCGTATCTGTCAGTAGTTGGAACTCCCTCCAACCAAGTTGATGGAGCTTATCGCCTCTTAAATCCCTCATGCACATGAGTGATTTAATTGCGTCATAGATTCAATCGGCGACCAACCGATACTATGCCAACGTAGATCATTGACGCATAAGCTAGTATCGTATACGAGGTTACATTGCGATCCAGATCAATCAAGCAAATGAATGATGTTCGCTCTAGGCTCTAAGCCTACGTGATTAATCCCTCAGTTACGTCATGCTATGGTGAAGACTATTCTCCGACCAGAACGTGCTCCACCATATCCTTGCCCATTACAGGTAGGGGCGCAGTGTCCTCTTTATCGCATATTGACTATCAACTGCCATGCGTAACTATTACGCATGCACCGCAAAGTATCTAGGTGTGAACGAAGTACCCACACTTCGCGCGACTAATATGAACTCCCCCTAAGGAGCATATTACTGACTCATCTTGAATCATACATGCATAGGTGTTATGCATATTGTGGATATGTATGCATCTTGTAATCAAAACCAAGTATCATTATCGCTGCTAGGAGACAACCCCTGACAACTTGAGAGGTTTGACCTGTAGCCCAGCGATGTCAACGGGTATGAGGGTGATGATGGCGACGATGCGGATGCGGATGAGGAGGAAGAAGCATCACAGGCTGATGATGGATTAACGCAGAATTTGGAGGACCGAGGGCATAGTACTAGAGACTGAAGTCATAATACAAGAGAGTGCGAAGATTCGACAGTATGTTTCAGACCTGTAAAATACGATAATCGCGAACCAAATGCAATGGCAAGGGATGTATCCGAAGCGAAGACTGTATTGTAATAAGTGACAAGATCCCAAAGTTAAAACATATGGGAGAGTACGGCATCTGATAAATAGCAATAGCCGAGAGGTAAAATGTGGCACTCGGCCGCAGACAGGCATAAACAGCACGAGGCATTGGGTAAATAGCAACAGCGTGACCGGAGTTCCTGTGAAGAGTGTAACACACGTGTCGTTCTGATGGTGCGTATACGTCACCTCATTCCGGATGCAAAGTAAAGGAAGCGCGACGCCAGGGTGGCGAACATCCATGTGGTAATATACAACGCGACGCGTTGTGAGAATAAGAGACATGGGATAATAACCGCCGCAAGGTAGGTATGCAACGAGACTGGTCCCTTGGGTGACAGGTCGCGTATGATTTACTATCAGTGGGTTCGAGGTTGCATCAGAGCCATCAGGGCCGTCTGGAACACACGGGTGTTCCTGACGGAAACTAGGTTTGTTGCTGATGTGTCTGTTATGAAACCACGTTTGGCAAAGATAATTGAGAAAGTACGTATTTCTAGTTATTTTGAAAATTCTGAAACTGACCATCATATAGCAGCGAATGCTAGCTGTGTTGATTACGTTGCCACCGGGTCGTCGAAACAAGTTTATTGATTGTCCAAAAGCCAAAGTACCAATGGCAGTCGTACCAACAATGGATGGGAAAACACTGTGGAATCCGACAGTGGAGTTGCTTGAGTGAGCCTACTGATTGCGAGAATTCACCCGCGATTGGCTTTCAGATTCCACAATACAGTGATGACCGGTTAGTCTACACAACAGAGGATGAATGGACAACCGTCAAGTACGTCATGGAAGTTTTAAGGCCATTCCGATACAGGACTCTGTGGATTACAAAACTGCATACGGTCACACTGCATCATGTTATCACCATCTATCATGACATGTTCAATCATATGGATGGCGTTTTGCGAGCTTTAGCTAAGATGAATACTCAGTGGAAAGAAGATTTATACTTCGCTGTGAAGTTTGCGCGACAAAAACTGTCCAAAGACTATGCTGAAGGCACTCCAATGACGGGGATGGTTCTTATTTCGGCACAAAACCTCGATCCTTTTCGGAAGTTGCAATTATTTAGGAAATGGGACAAAGGAATGGATATTAATCCTGAGATCGAGACTTCTTATACTACCCAATACCAAGACTCATTCCTGAAGTATGTGGAGAACGAATACTGCACCAAACTCAGACCATTGTTGGTCACTAAATGTGACAAACTACGTAGCAATGACTATATACCTTCTGCAACGGCTGCTCAATCTGGTCAATCATCTTTTGATCCAGATAATTTGTCCAGTGATGATGAAGAATACTTAACACCTAGAAATGTGGCTGTAACGACACCCAGACGACGCAATCACACAGCACACTTATTGATTGCCGCAAGGCTCTTTTTGAATTAGCCGCCTGAATCGCCCAGGAATTGGGGGCATGTTAATCCGAATGTCGATGATTCCCACTCCGACCCGATGGAGGTTAGCAGTACATTCTGGATAACGGATATCATGGAATAGTGCCATCAGCAAGAGAAAACGCACTCAATGTACGCCGATTTCTCCAATGTGGCACGCGACGTATTCTCAATCATAGCACATGGTGTTGGAGTGGAGGTCAGTTATTCCCTTGGGTGAGAGGTTACCGGCTGGAGGCAGTCAAAAACCACAGGCGAGACCCTTCGGGAAAAGGTTGTAGTAAGGCAGTATGCTCGAGACAATAATGGGATATCAGCAGGCGATGACCCTGTACTGGATAGGTCAGAAACCGATAACGACTTGGAATTGAAGAGAGAGGCAGAGGAAAGAAAATTGCACAGAATGGCCAAGGTCCACAAGTTTTTGGAGATGTGGCAAGGCAGCCAAAACCTACGTACTACACAGAAGGAATCACGTGCTCAAAACATGCAAATGACTGCAATAGGTTACCTTTCAGATACCGAAGAAAGCATCAAAGCATCCTAGTCAAACGTCTAACATAATCGTGTGGCTGCATTCAAATTCTCGGGAAGATCACCGTTCCCACCAGCTTTGTCTGCAAAGGAACTTGCTGCAGGACGAACTCAAGTATCAAATGTTTGCCGAATAAGCAGAATCAACTGTTATCCAGCTGAAAGTGATGACGACAGTGCACCGGAAAGCATTTCTGACACTGACAATTGGCTCAACTGGAATGGTGCCTTGGATAATCCAAGTAAGAGCGAAGACGACAGTGAGGCAGACAATGAATCCGATGTAGAGCTGGTTAATTGCTTCGAGAATCGAGAATGCCCTGAGCTGCGGGATGCGTGTGCCACTCCAAATGTGCCCGGATTGATTCGGCCAACGTGGAGGGCAAAGAACAAGACTGAAAAAGGGTTGGTGACGGTTAATGCTACTGAAACAAGGAGGATCAGGGGAAACAGAAAACAGTAGGACAGAATTGAACAATATCTCTTCAGCAGGTTCTTTATGTTGCTTGACCGAGAATTTCACTTAGAATAATATGATGGGAGAATATTTACCAGTTATATCTGAATGTTAGTTGATACACACAAGCATAGCATGCAAAATGCGTCATTCAACATGATACATAACATTTGATTGAATGAGAGCGACCTGCGCAAGAATATTACTAGGGCCACAGGATCCAGTCTTAATCGGCCCAAAAAGCATCCAATAAGTTGAAATAATTATCCATACATTTATCAATGGCAGCAGATTTTGACTAGACAATACATTAAAATGAGTGTCAACGGAGCATCAACGATTTTTCGTCTTCTAAGTAAGGTAATTAAATAATGATTTCGTCACTGCCATGCAAAAGCAACATGTTGGCAGACTTTATTGGCAAAACAGATAGCGACATAGTCACTGCCCCATTCTGACAATGAGCGTCAACGGAGCGTCAACAAATTTTGGTCATGAACGTATGGTAATTACTAATCAATTTGGTCGCTGATTTACATAACCAACATATTGGCAGCCGTTATAGGTAAAAAACAAAGCGACACAGTCACTGCCCCATTCTCAAAATGAGGGTCAAAGGAGCGTCAATGATTTATGGTCATGCACGTAAGGCAATTACTAATCAATTCAGTCGCTGATTCACATAACCAACATTTTGCCAGCCTTTATAGGCAAAAAAGACAGTGACATGGTCACTGCCCCATTCTGAAATGAGCATCAACAGAGCGTCAACGATTTTGAGTCATGTAAGTACAGTGATTGGAACTTGCTTCAGTAGTTGTCTTGCATAACCAAAGAATTGCCAGCCCTCATAGTCAAAAAATGAAGCGCCACGGTCACTGCCCCATTCTGAATATCAGCGTCAGCGAAGCGTCAATGATTCTTGGTCTAATAAGGAAGGCAATTGAAAATTGCATTTGGTCGTGGGTATGCATAACCGACGTATTGGCAGCCTTTGTTGGCAAAGAAACCATGCCACAGTCACAGCCCCATCCTAAAAGTGAGCGTTAATAGAGCGTCAACAATTGTTGGTCTTGCAAATAAGGTAATTAGAAATCGATTTGGTCAAAATCATCCATAATCAACTTATTGGCAGCCTGGGTAGGCAAAGAGAAAGTGACACAGTTACTGACCCATTCTGAAAATAAGCGTCAACCCAGCATCAACAATTTCTGGCTTTCCATCTTGGGCAATCTAACTGGCGACTGGTCACAAATGAACATAAATGTAGTATTGGCCGCCTTCTGTGCTAAAAACACAAGACACACACTCCCTGCCCCATCCTGAAAATGAGTGTCAATGGAGCGTCAATGATTTGTGGTCTTGCATCTTGGTTAATCTAAATGTCGCTTGGTGGCCCAAATTCATATGCAAAGTAATGGCTGCCTTTTCAGCCAAGATAGTACACGATATCTTTGTTACCCCATCATGAAAACAGCGTCACGGGAGCCTCCACAATGATTGGTCTTGCACCCTGGGTAATCTGGGTATCGCGCAGATATTTGAGCTCATAACAGAACTATTGACAGCCTTGTAACTCAAAAACACAAAACAGACATGTATAAATACTGATTCCAAAATAATCAATATTGCAATCTGCAGAACATGCAAAAAGTCTGTATTGGATGTCGAAAATACGATTTTGATAAGATACTATTATGAAACAGCAAAATCAAGAGCATTATATGAATCTACAGATGGACCCGCTGGACAACCAGCTGACAACCCACCCAATTCAGACGGGTTGGGAGATGTCCATTGAACCGTACCCAGATTGACGGTTCAGGTGTATCGACAACCTGGATTGCTTATATGGAAATGGGTCAATTCCAACCCGGACCTGGACCCGAAGTGCCGGTCCAGAACCATTGCCAATACTTCATGTGAGTATATTCATACTGTGGTGAATGGCCGTCGATTGACTGTATAATGTACAGCTGGTGTACGCAGAGAGCTATGTGATGAATTTATTGCCGCTCATTCCAGGAAACCTGGATGGTCGACCAAGGCATCTCTCCGCAGAGTCCGCAAAATCGAACATCATCATCTTGTTTGCTCTGGGATCTTCGCTGACGACTCGCATCATAAGCATCGGCAGGAGTGGACGAAACTGGCTTTAATCACTGGAGAGGAGGATACAGAAGTGTATATGGTCGAGGCACTAGCCGAATCCCATTGTTAGAGCAGCAACAAATTTCTTGTAGGTTGTCAACATGTTTGCGACTATGGCAAGGTGAGGAGGTCGGGTACAGCTGGAACAGTCAGACATGCGCCTTGCCTTGTAAATGGCCAAAATGGCCAAAGGCGGGATTTCACATGCCGCAATAGAGGAAACACAATAGCTGATCAAAAATCCTCGTGCTGATGTCCGAGAAGAGAAGAAGCGGGGTGTTGAGTTTCTGGAACAAACAATGGTGAATGCTGCCATAGAAAGGCACACAACCATGCTTTGTCAAAACTACACGGACGGATGCCTTTCTTGCCAAAATGGCACTGCAAAGAATTCGCAGACACGCTGGAGACGCAAAGAAACAGGTGCATCCCTACCCGACAGAAGCACACAGCCGACTTCCGAGCCGACGTCACCTCTGCCCAGCACACCTACTCGGCCAGGAACACCACCCGTGCCACCTGGTTACAATGCCGGAGCTCAACATTCCCAACTCGTCCAATTTCCTGCCAGATCTATGAATTCACATACTTCTGTTCACAGCGCTGAATTTTTTACACTTGATGCATATGCTCAGGATAGCCAGCACGATACAGATTTTGATCCAGATATGCTGGCTGAAGAGGGAACATCCACTGGTTAGTACACTATCTGCTGTGTGGTAATGCAGCTAACATCCATTTTGAAGACCAGAGCAGCCTATTGAGCGAACCTGCAGGTGATGATGAGCATTGATCCAAAGGAATGGGATTTTTGAGTATATTTTTATCTACAATTAGCGGACACTGTAACGTATATGTTAAAGGATATATTTATATGAATTATTAAAGAACAATGTAGTGATCAAGGAGAAAGTAAATGAAAATGCTAGAAAGGCTGCCAGAACAATGTGAATGATAGACTATGCCACATCAAATGATTGAATATTGCGGATACACCTGTGGCAAACAGAGCATCAATCGGGCGTCAACAATTTCAGGTCATGTAAGTCTGGTAAATAAAAATTGACTTCGTCATGGTTATACATAATTGCAGTATTGGCCACCTTCATATGCAGAAATTATAGTGACAAGCTCCCTACCCCATCTTGAAAATGAGCGTCAACAGAGCGTCAATGATTTTTGGCCTTGAAAACAAGGTAATTGTAAAGTGATTTAATCGCTGTCTAGCATAACCATTGTATTGGCCACCTTTATAGGCAAAACAGCAAGCGACACGGTCACTGGCCCATTCTGAAAATGAGCATCAACCGAGCGTCAATGATTGTTGGCTTTACATCTTGGGTTATCTAAGTGTTGATTTGTGATAGTAATTCATATACGCTGTATTGGCGGCCTTTTCAGGCACAATAATGTGTACGATGTTTGTAACCGCATCATGACAATGAGTGTCAATAGAGAGTCAATGATTTCTGGTCTTCTAAGTCAGGTAATTACAAAGTGATCTGGTAGTGGTTAAACATAATGGATGTACTGGCTGCCTTTATAGGCAAAAAAGAAAGTGACATGGTCACTGCCCAATTCTGAAAATGAGCATCAACCAAGCGTCAATGATTTTTGGCTTTGCATCTCAGGTCATCTGAGTGTTGATTTGTGGTAGTAATTCAAATACGCTGTATTGGCAGTCTGTTCAGGCAAAACAGTGCATGTGATGTTTGTTACTCCATCATGACGATGAGCATCAACCGAGTGTCAACGATCTTTAGTCTTCTGAGTCAGGTAATTACATAGTGATCCGGTAGTGATTAGGCATAATGGATGGATTGGCTATATTTATAGACGAAAAAGACAGCGACATGGTCATTGCCCCATTCTGAACATGAGCATCAACTGAGTGTCAACGATTTTTGGCTTTGCATCTTGGGTTATCTAAGTGGCAATTGGTTGCAGACTTCTATAAATGAGGTATTAGCTGCCTGTAGCATCAAAAGCAACAGTGGCACGCTTTCTGCCCCTTCCTGAAAATGAGAATCTACGGAGCTTCAATGATTTTGGGTCTTCTACATTGTGTAATCAAGGCATCGGGTGGATACATGACATCATAAATGAACTATTGACTGCCTTAGTACTCCTAAATACAAAACACAAAAGGCAAAACATTGATTGCAAAATAGCCAATGTTGCAACCTGCAAAGTGATCAAAAAGGTATTTCTGGATGTTAATTAACTAATTTTAATCAAATACAATTATCAAACAGCAAAACCAAGAGCAATATACAATTCTACAGATAGACCCGCTGGACAACACGCTGACTACCTGCCCAATTCTGATGGGTTGGGAGATGTCCATGGAACCGTACCCGAATTGACAGTTCAGGTGTATTGACCACCCGGATCGCCTTTTTGGTGACGGTTCTGTTCTGACCTGGACCCGGAGCCAAAGCGGTGGTCCAGAACTGTTGCTAACTCTATGCAGACGCATAATGCGACACCAATCTTCGATAACCATACTGCTGCCGGATGGATACAGTGGGCAATGAAATCGAACACTGTAATGCGTTTTTGCGTCGTTCATCGTAGCCAACAAGCCGACTGCTCATTGTCTGCCCAGATGTCTATGTGTAGTGGCCACTGCTACCATCGTCTGAATTGTGTCTCCCCATCTCCAGCAGAAGGTATGATTGATGATATCGGGTAGGAATCTGATGATGATGCTGAGATGTGTCCCCAAAATCCGAGACTCTTCCAGATGACGAAAACAGGCTCCCAACAGTTTGAAAGGATGCTTCAAATGAGGATTACCTGACAGCACCAATACCTTGAAGTGATCCAAAACCATGGTCTTGGTCTCTTGGCCGATGACGAGCAAAGGATTGTTGCTGATTTGGCTGTGGCTTGGCTATGCGAGCACAATCACATTGTGAATGCTCCCAGTAATGGCGCTGTGGCGAATTGCAAGCTTACAATCAGCCGCCCAGCTGCAAATTAGTCATTGTGAGGATGCAATGCACTGCCTGCATGGTTGTTCATTGTGTTGTGGGTGAGTATTTTTCTGGCACATTGGAAGGTGGACGGATGGGTGATAAATTGGAGTTTTTTGGAGATGTTTTGGGTCTCTTTTTGGTGTTTTGTTTATTTTATTATTACATCGGTCATATTTATGCATGAAGGGCTTTGTTGACAGTTCACGATATTGGGATGAATCTTTGAGACACTTGATTTTGGGAAAGGAAGTGGGGCAGCAACTTGACTCCGTGCATGGCTATCGTGTAATTGGTAGTTTGGTATCATTGCACAACCAGAGTTAGCCCGAATCAATCAGAGAAACGCGAACCGTTTTTAGCTCATAGCGATAATGAGCTTTGTCAGAGGAATCCAATCAGCAACCTTGCAGCATGATTGTCACCATTGATTCTGAATTCCGAGTTCCTGTCCGTCCAAGCAGTTAGAACTGTGCGTCGAGGGACATCCCAAGATCCAAGAATCATCGTCAGGATAAAAAGATGCATCAGAATGATTCTTTTAATCATATCAATTCTTTCTTTCCTTTGCAAAATGCTTTAATTCATTTACTATACATTCATTCACATTTCCATTGGTCACTCCTTTGATTTTTTGGTAGTTATCAGTCACTGCCTTTTTAAATCTTGACACCAAGGAGCCACACTTCCCCTCTTGCTGCTCTTTCTCCCAGCAGCATAGTGTTAGCAACGGTTCCGGACCGTCACTTCAGGTCCGGGTCCGGGTCCAAACTGAACCGTTGCCAAATTGGCGGTCCGGGTCATCAATGAACCCGAACTGCCTACTCGGGTACGGTTCCATGGTAAACTCCCAACCCAGCTGGATTGGGCGGGTTGCCAGCGGGTCGCCCAGCGGGTCCATCTATAGATTCATATAAGGCTTTTGAATTTGCAGTGTGTTAATAGTATCTTATCGAAATCGCATTTACAGCAACCAACAACATGCTTTTGCTTGTTGAGCAGTTTGCAATGTCGATTAATTTGGTATCTGTGTTTCACCTTCGATATATGGTATTTTTGCCTAGCAAGGCAGTCAATAATACTGTTATGCACGGGAACATCCGCGCGACGCCTTGATTATGAAATATGCAAGTCCTAAAACTGTTGACGCTCCGTTGACGCTCATTTTCAGGATGCCGCAGGGAGCATGTCGCTGTTGTTTTTGCGAGTAAAGGCTGCCAATATCTCATAGTTGGATGTCCGCAACCAATCGGAACATGACTTACTCAAGATGCAAAGCTACAAATCATTGATGGTCCGTTGACGCTCATGCGAAGAATGGGGCTGTGACCGTGTTGCTATCCTTTTTGCCAATAAAAGCGGCCAATACGTCCGTTATGCATAACAACGACCAAGTCACTGGTGAATTACAGTACTTACAAGACCACAAATCGTTGACGCTCCGTTGACGCTCATGCTAAGAATGGGGCGGTGACCGCGTTGCTATCCTTTTTGCAGTAAAAACTGCCAATACGTCCGTTATGCGTAACAACGACCAAGTCACTGGTGAATTACCATACTTACAAGACCACAAATCGTTGACACTCCGTTCACGCTCATGCTAAGAATGGGGCGGTGACCGTGTTGCTATCCCTTTTGCCAATAAAAGCGACCAATACGTCCGTTATACATAACAACGACCAAGTCTCTGGTGAATTACCGTACTTACAAGACCACAAATCGTTGACGCTCTGTTGACGCTCATTTTAACGTATTGTCAATTCAACATCTGCTGCCGTCGATGATTGTATTCATCCTTATTTGACTTTATCGATTGTCTTTCTGCTTGATTAGGACTCGGCCCGGTGGCAAAGCCGAGCGGCGTAATCATGTTGCACTGTTCACTCTCACACGACTAAAATTGATGTATCATGCCAAAAGATTCATGCCAAAAGATTCATTGCGCCTGCTATGCATCTATTTATGAACCGATATTCACAAGCTACTTCTTACCATTCGCCCATAATACATCTCTAACTGAAACTCTCGGTCAAGCTACATAAAGCTGGTGAACCATTGACGCATCCTGTCCTACATTGTTTTTCCTCCTTTATTTCTCCGCGTTTCAACTGCATTGACCGTCACCAACACCTTTTCAGCCTGTCTCTTTGACTTCCGGGTCGGCCGAACCAATCCGGGCACATTTGGCGCGGCACTCACATCCTGCTGCTCTGGACATTCCGGATCCTTGATGTCATTGTTGTGCTCTATATCGGATTCATTGTCCGCTGCACAATCCTCTTCACTGTCATTTGGATTATCCAAGTCGCCATTCCAGTTAAGCCAATCATCGGTATCCGAAATTCTTTCAGGTGCGCTATCATCGTCGCTTTCAACTGGATGACGGTTGATTCTCCAGATTCGGCGGACATTTAAGATTTGAGTTCTTCCTCCAGGGAGGTTCTTTGCAGACAAAGCTGGTGGCAAAGGTGATCTTTCTGACAATTTAAATGCAGCCGCACCATCATGTTGAGAGAGTGACCAGGATGCTTTGACGATCTCTTCCGTGTCCGAAATGTATCCCACGGCGGTCATCTGCTTGTTTTGAATGCGAGATTCCTTCTGGGTAGCTCGTAGGTTTTGGCTGCCCTGCCACATCTCCAAAAAGTCGTGAACCTTGGCCATTCTGTGCAATTTCCTTTCCTCCGCCTCTTTCTTGATTTCCAAGTCGTTTTCTGTGTTCGTGGTATCTAATTCTGGATCAGTGCCTGCCAAAATCCCGTTATTGGCTCGAGCAAACTGCCTTAC
>Ga0307512_10003101_pt1 | contig 19834 bp, 27 predicted proteins | sample 14_EM_MG_FD_200267 | JGI IMG/M metagenome (GOLD analysis project Ga0307512, IMG submission 200267) | Populus trichocarpa ectomycorrhiza microbial communities from riparian zone in the Pacific Northwest, United States - 14_EM | ecosystem: Host-associated > Plants > Roots > Unclassified | place... | reverse complement strand
GTAAGCCGGAATCGAACTCTTGACCGGCCAATCGGAAGCTACATAACCGTTGGACCGCGAGGAATTGTATCCGTAGACCCGACGTTGTGACAGATTTGATCATATGATTATGGCTCCTCCAGAAATAACCCCGATCTTACTCGCACTTGGCTCTTGTCTTTGTTACGCCTTCGCTGGCCCTCGAGGTGATTGTCCCCCGTCAACGCAACCCGCACCAGCAAAATGTTCCCCCTCTTACGTAGCGCTACCCGACCGCTTAGCAAAATTCCATTCAGTTTTTCGTTAAAAAAAGCCTCGGTTAAACTCAGGTAGCGCCACTCGGAGGGGGGGGAGGGTAGCTTTGCTGGTGCGGAAAGGGTGGATCTATGCACATCTTCACTCCTTTCTTCGGAGGAAACGGTATCGTCGGTGCCCAGGTTCCTCATTCACCAGATTCTCCCGCATGGATTGACCATCCACATGTTTTTCTCGCTCAGGCTGACGGCCGAGTATGCCATATATAAAAATTCTTTATTGAACCCGGCAGTATCATCGTTTCATATTCATGACCTCGCAATTGGCCCCGAGCTACCACATTCGCGCAAGCTTGTCGTATATACCAACCTATAACCGACCACCCGTGAAGGAGCTTTTTTTTTTTTCCCTCACGCTCTCCGCCGAGATTCGGGCATCTTTCACCCCTTTGTCTAGCGAAACGCTGGACGTTTCGTCACATGGCGGCCAGGTCAGATTTGACGAGCAACCCTAGGAGGCGAGGTCAAATTGTTCGCCGACAAGGAGGTCAACGCGATAACATCAGAGGTAGCTACCTCCGTTTTCAAATACATTGGCGGAGGCGGCAAATGAGGATGTCAAGGAAAGCTTCGAGTAGAGGTGGAGCCCCTCACCTGCCGTGCCAAGCTTCTAGAAGGCAAACTTACTCCAATCAATCCCACTCAGGTGCGTTCTATTTTTCCGGACATGTTTAATCAAATGAACTGGAAATCGCCATAACACACAGGATACACCTTGGACGCCTCGGTTGACCATAAGGTAGTCCTAATCCATGATCACAAATTCACAATCAAAAGAAACAAAACCATGAATCTCGGCACTAAAAAGAATGCGCCATCGCAATCTGGTACGTGTCAAGCGCTTCGGTGCGACGAACATCGTTTCAGTTCGTCCTACTGACCGAGCGACTTCCCTCTGGATCTTCCCTATCGAGTGTTTGTGTCACGGTGTGATGTCATCAACCAGCAACATTCATCAGAACCGTATTTTCACCTATCAGGTCCTTACGGGATTCGAAGGTAACGTTGGATTTGGTAAGCTTCCGGGAGAGCTTCGAGGCTCGGAAGGCGATAGACAGGGAGCTTGGTAAGCTTGCCGAGGTATTCAACGATTTACATGTTACATCCCGGAAATGGAGGCCGGGCGCAGTCACCGCCTCTGTGTAGTCCTGCATTTTTGCTTTTTATACTGTGAGCGCTCGAAACCGCATCGCCTAGATGATAAAGTCAGAGGCCCCCTATCGAGCTCAGGGTTCTTATACTACCTCGAGTGCGTGTCTGACGCCAGGACGCCCACATCAATGACTTATGAAGGATTGCTATTCTTGGGGAGAGAACTAGCAACTGCGCCATCACGTACTCAGTGAACGGTGGTCCTGATTTTGACTTGTTCTCCCGAGGCGTCCGACTGAGTCTGGGAAAGATACCTCTTCTCCCTACAGCTGCCTGTAGCACTGTTTCGTTAGCTGAGACCTCACTGTCGGTCTGACTGGGGCAGGGGGTCGGGGTAACCAGTGCGGCGGAGTCTATTTATAACCCGGATTGACGGAAGGCATCTGTCAAACAGTCAAAGGGGCTATGTCCGATCAATTGTTGCTTTTCCGGCATTGCTTCTCCCGAGCTTCTCCTTGCTCCACCGCAGCCGAGATCTCAGGGAACGGGAGTCGAGTGTCGGCGCGAGTTGCGACGCTCGAGTGACCAAGCCCGAGATTTTATTGAAAGCCAGATCACAGATAAACTTTGCATCGCAAACCGCAGCTTTGAGTTGTTTCTCTCGCCATTTCATCACGTAGAAACCCACGATGGACACGCGTCCGTCCCCTTCTTTCATAACGCCCGCTCCGGAATTCACGATGCCGGCAATCAGCATGAAGACTCCTTCTGGCTTGTCTGTCAAAGAAGTGTCGCTTCTCGCTTGTGGACAGAGAACTCGGATCCAGTTTGAGATGCTCTCGTTCCTATTCGGTGCACTACTTAAAAATAAAACGACAATGGAGTCGTCTCTCCTGTCGTCGCCGTCCTCCCCGTCTCTTTCATCTCTCTCACACAGACGTCGGCAATGGCGCAAGAATCCACCTCGTCGCCTTCAAGACCACCCTCGAAGGCCTCCTCCAGTCGCGAGGTCGCGTCTAGCCCAGAGGGTCATTCGGACAGCTCCATAGACAAAGCAGCCCCCGTCCTGCCGATCAACTGGGCTCCTTCCATAAAGTACCTCGTCCTCTTTCAGGTCGTCACACATGCTGGAATGGCCTCATGGTGCGCTTCAGCGTTCATCCCTGCGTTCCTGCAGATGTCCCAGTTTTTCCATCGCCCAATCGCCGACATGACTTATCTCGTCGGGGCTTACACCTTGATGATGGGTTTCGGCGTTTTGTTCTGGAACCCGCTGGCCGATCGTTACGGTCGACGACCGATCCTGCTGATATCGCTTTCCGAATGTTTGATCGCGACTTGTGGCGCGGCCGTGTCCAAGTCATACACAACCATCATGATCGCTCGTATCTTCCAAGGTTTCGGCGTGTGCGCCCCGTTGTCTCTCGGCGCGGCTTATGTGAAGGAGATGTATGCACCGAAGAACCGCGGTACCGCGCTGGGAGTTTGGACCCTGAGCATCACCTGCGGTCCCTTTGTCGGTCCTTTCGTTTGCGGGCAAGTTCTTTTCCGTCTTCGAATCATCCGAAGCTTTGCTGATTTGGGTAATCGTACTTTTTTTCAGATTCATTGCCCATCATTCCACCTGGACATGGATCGTCTGGTTGGAAGCACTCATGTTGGCATCTATCTTGCTGTTTGAGATTGTCTTCCTTCCAGAAGCCATCCCTGGTACCGCCTGTTTCCGAAACCTATATTCTCTCAGAGACGCCCTCGTTCAACTTCCCACCTCGCCAAACACAATCACTGGTGATTTCTTCCTCACCACCCGCAAGACCTTTACCGCTATCCAGCATCCCTCCGTCTGGTTCGCTGGTCTTGCTTTCGCCGTACCCTACGGATGTTCGTAATTTTTCCTTTCCTTCAATACCCGCTGCTTGCTCACTCGTGTGTTCGCCCTTCAGATATCGCCGTTTCGATTTCGAATCTGTTTCCAGTGGTCTATGGCACCTTGTACCACTTCAACCCATCGACTCAAGGGTTGCTCTATCTCCCAATGTTGATCGGCAGTCTTCTGGCAGAGTGTGGCACAGGACGAACGGGAGACAGATGCGTCGCGGCTGACTTATCTGGTACTCTCGGGTCACTCATCGGGAGGCGCAATGCGGAATACGCAGCCAGCAATAAAAAGTCATTCGACATTGAAAGTCCCTCGTCTGCCCCGGTTGATGCTAGGAGCGACAGCACCAAGGTTCCAGAGATGCGACTGATTATCGCGGTGCTCGGAATGCTGATTTGCATCGTGAGTGATACTCTCTAGCGGCTTTCGAATGAATTCTGTTAACTGGGGATATCTCTCTAGGCCAGTCTTTTGTGGTTTGGCTTCGGAGTTGAGAAACACTTCCACTGGGCACATCTCGCCGTTGCAAGCGGTCTCGCCGCGTACGGTGCCCAAATGTTAACTTCGATCCTGTAAGTTCGCAGATTCCTCCTCTCACCTTCGGCGCATATACTCACCTTCTGGTCCTGCAGATTCTCATACGTCGTCGACTGTTACCCAAAATCAGCCAAGGAGGTGGTGACGATAATGAACTTCTTCCGCGTCCTCTCCTCCTTCGTCGTCCTTTTCTACAACCAGCGGCTCAACAAAGCCGTCGGGTACGATCTCGCGTTCGGAATCGAAGCCATCATTTCCGCCGCGTTCGGATTGGGCGGGCTTACGGTCTTGATAGCTATCGGTGGAAGGTTCCGTTGACCGTACTCGTACCGGTACCCGCTGGTCGTTTCCCCATTTCTACCCGTACCCTACGCATCCTTTTCTTTTTTTTCTTCGTTTGACTGAAGTTGGTCAAACAGGCGTTCCACCCGTGGTGGTGTGCCCGGTTGTATTCGTGTAAACTTATTTTCCGTGCGTGACTTATTCGTAGATGTTTACGACTTATTAAACGACCCTCCATAGACTACGATCGATGCCTTCCCGTAAAACGTTCTCCGAATAAAAATGTGCTACGTCGTTCATTAGTAAAACCGCCCGCCGGCCTTGGGGCCTTGAGGTCTTAAGAGGCCCGGTTGGACCAATCCAAGTAGTGGGGTTATGATGAGTACCTCGCCAGAGGGGTGATGCGATGTGTACCAATCCGAGGCCATCAGCAAGGCGTGGAAAGTCCTATAATAACCCTACAACGCCTGGTGGTCGAGGTGCTTCCCCGAAAGGGGTTCATAACGTATTCTAACGGATCACAATCCACTATCCGCTACCGATATTCCAAAAATAGTAGACTGATATATTCCGGTATAATTGCGTTATAACTTATAATGCATAGTTTGTGGTCCTCAGCCTGAGGAGACCACACCGTTATAATTGGTTGCTAGGTTTTCCGCGATTTGTTGATACCGCCCGACTGGTTCGGCAGGATGGCCGTTGGTGGCAAGGAAATTAGAGTCAACGACGGTGGCCCCTACAGCGACAAACAACCAGCCCAGACGACGTCGCCACCGAGTCGGATTCCACCTCATCTTGCATTGACAGGCTCTATTCAACCCCTTGGAGTGGGCGTGTGTTTGCAACGCAGACTCAGTACCGATGCCGCTTCCTCCATCGCGGAGCGTAACGGATCTTCCCGTCCCAGATCAAGAGCATCCACAGGCCCTGACGTAAAGTTTGTTAGCTTTTCATCGATGAGAAACCATGCAGGACAGTGAACAGCTCGAGTGGAGGGTATAGAAGATTGTTGGTCTCGGTCACGACAACTCTCTCGGCCCAATGTCTCTTGGAGCTGTTCAATACACGATTTTCCACTTCTTGGACTTGTCGGGATGGTGATACCCGAAGTAATGAACCTGGCGGCCGATCCCCTGATGACCGATGATACCCGTCCGAAAGTCTCGAGGACGGATCCCATGATGATAATTGTAATCCGGGCTGGCCGGATTGGTACCGTACCATTAACCCCATCGCTGGTGGAAATGTATCGATTAACACTCTCTTCAAGGACCAGACGCCCCAGTCCGTAGCATCTATACGACGCCAGGGCTCCTTTTCAAGGCGGACGAAGGTATTTGGGGACAGGTCAATGTTAGAGTGGATCCATAGATGGTGTAAACTTCGGTGCTTTATGGGAAAAGATGGGAGACAGTGATTTTGTAGAAAAGCTGCGCAGCAGTTGAATTCAAGTCGTGGAGTCTATGGTTTCTGTTAGGACCCCGGAAAATAAGGGAGGAGGTAATTCGATCCGCAGGAATGGTGAAAAGTTTGGACGTGGAAGTTGGGGCTGGGGAAAAGGTTCAGATATGAATGGACCTAGCCTTGAAAGGGCGGGAATTTGTTCGGACAGAGGGGAAAAATCGAAATTTCCGCCTAGCCCGCTCTCTGCTCAATTTCTACGTGTGTATAGCTGTCAGCTCTATGTGAAGGAAATACGAGGCAAGTTGAACAACTGGGGACGAGTGAATTTGAAATATTACAACAACGAGAAAATGCACGTCTCATGCCTTCCCTTCCCTCTTTGCAACACCGCCTAGGTTCTTGATAGGTTGACCCCAGTGCCTGCGAACACTTGGAGAGCTTCCGGAATGTGATTCAGTCTTTCTTGTCAAGGTGTTATTTTATTATTATTATCACAACGCACGTACTACTCTGGGTTGCAGTGTGTCCGGCTAGGCGCTCGCACCCGGGATGCTTGTGGAAGTTCGGACACCTACCAGACATCGGCGTGGTTGGACAGGAATTTTGTTCGGATCGGTACTACACCATGAACCTATGCCGAAATTCTGCGTCGAATTCGTTCAGACACGGATCGAACCTCCTCCCTTATTTTCTGGGGTCCTTTTCTGTTAGGGTGACCTAGGGTAACAGAATTCCCTCGTGGATTCGTTGGGAAGAGCGCGCAGTGGGATCTGGGACGAGATGCAACAAAATGTACGTTGGGGGTGCTGCCTAAGGTAGAACGTCTCGCATTGTCGTCGATGGTACGGAAGAGTGAGCCGTTCTCAACGCGCACGAACTGAAGGGCCGTATGATATAGCAACTTCGGAGGTTTGAGAGCCTCAAGACGCGTGCGACGGCTTGTCTGGGTAGGAACAATGAGCCCCAAGCGGCTGTTTTCCAAATTGTAAAACAAGATCGACACATCTCTTGGAGAGCTCAGCGCTGGCAAGGGTAACCTGGTCCATTTACCCGCGCTTAGTTCGCCCAGCACCACCATGATAAGTGATCATGAACGGTAAAGAAAACGAGAACAGTTGTTGCGGTTGCATCGTGCCACCTCCAAAGAAAGAAAGAGTGAATGGAGACTTACGCCGTGTTCGCGTACAAAACTTCTCGTAGAAGGTCAGATCGGGGGCGTATATCCAGTGCGCTTTGAAGAGGAGAGGCTAACGCTCGCTGGGCCTCTCGTTTCGCGCTGAGTGCAGGTTCCTGACCCCTTTCTGCACAACCGCCACGACCTGATCTTCGAACCCAAGTAAATAAGTCTCCAGACATGAGCTCCAAGTCAGCACGACCAACCACTCCTATGATACACTCTATGATGAATACTTCACCCCGGGTAGCCTCATGGCCAAGTCGAACGTGCACGACCAGATCGTCACAATTCGAGTTAAGACGTGTCTCTGTCCATCAACAGACCTCTTCGATACCGTCCGATCGCAGGGCGGTGACGGTAGCCCCGGCTTGGTGTTGAGAATGTAACATTTGAGTTGAGCACCCGTGAAGTGGAAGAACCAGTGACTATTGATGGTCGACGACGCAAGGGAGTTCCCCTGTACCTGCGAAGAAGAGTTGTCTTGTCAGTCGTCAAGAGGTTATCGTGAAACGCAACGACACGATGGGTCACATCCACGGGTGGTAAACCCCCATGATTTATTTCTCCCGCAAGACTGTTAGGTCTTCTTGCTCCGGTCCCTCACTCTTCTTAGGCGTTTAACCGTGCCTCTGACGATGCCTCTACCCTCTTTTACTTCTTTTTTTTTCTTTCTTTCTTTCCCTTTTTCCTCCTCGTCTGTCATAATCCTCCTCGTGTGGTCTGGAGGCCGATCTCTCCCATCAAGATATTAGCTATGTACCAGATAAGTACGCCACGAGCCGCGTTTTTCACTTCACGTGTATTGTGTTGCAGGACAGAAATGTAATTAAAACAAAACGTGGGTGGCGATCGCGGGCTTTTGATCCGGTGGGATCATTCCTCTCATCCTTCCGCCGACTACAGTACCTCGGCATCGGGTGGGTTTCAGCTCCACAAACTACCCCGCCATGTCTCTTGCCGCCACAGTGGCAGTGTCTTTGGGTGATATCGGAACGGTTAATCATACCTGCCTAGCGGCCGACCTCTAGGTTCCAATGCGAGACTGAACTAAGACTGAACCCCGGTTGGATCACTAACTTGTCCTGGTGAACCGTTAGTCGAGGCAAGCAGAGCCCACATCGCGAAACGACGGTCTTCACGGCATAGATTAGAGGTCTAATTGTAGGCTCCGTCCAACACCCTCACGCCATCACTCGTCAGAACTCCTCACTTCAAACGCGAGGAAGACTAAAACCTGTGCTCGCATACAAAGGCGTGTGGGAGGTCTAACCGCGGTCGCGTATAGAATCAAGCGTGGGGCGGGTTGATTTTGAATAGGGCATTCGACAAAGGTTTCTTGAGATCGACAAGCGCAAACGGGGCGTAAAACCGCATTCCTGTGAGCGAAGACAAGTTGCTGGACGACGAAGGTGCACAGATTGAGCGCCGGTTGTCGGCAGGTCGGCATTCCTGATCAGTCGGACGGGCCACCCATCAAAAGTCTATTCCATGTAATCAAGAATGCAGGAAACTTCCATCACTCATCAGAACTTGTTCGCAGGAGGTACTTGTGCATTACTATGCCCGCATACGCGGGTGTGGATGGGGGGTGACTTGAGTCGTGAAGGGAGAGGATTCTGTGGGCAAACGGGCGGAGCTCAATTGGGGATCACTGAAACTTTCGGGCGGTGATCGCCAGTGGGGATATCTTCTTGCTACAGAGGGAAGAATGGCGGACGTTCTATCAGTGACAGTTTTCGCGATTAGCCTCACCCGTCCGAAATGACTATACTTCCGAAACTGCTGATGCGAAAACGTGTGCCACGTAGAGGTTAGCGGAAAGGGAAACTTGAAGGAAAAGGTGGGGCGATGCGATCACAGTTCTTCCTCGAATTCGGCAGTTAAAATTGCGAGATGTACAGCCCCGATATTGAAATCTGAAAGGGCGGCGTGAGCCCTCGTAGGAAGATGCATTGTCATCACCTGACGGCCCCCGCGGTAGAAATAATGATGAACAAAGGCACGGTCAAGTAGGATCCTTCATCTATGCAGGACATCTCGGCTAACGCCGCTTTCCACCAAAAATTGGCGGTGAGACGCCTTCTACGAGGTGGTGGCGCCTTGCGGTTGCTTTCAACAGAGGGAATTGTTTCCATCAGGCTCCGGGCGTGACGTGTGAAGATTGGATGTTGCCAAACTGGTGACCGGGCGGCGACACTCAATTCCTAAGCAATGGTCCGGGCGGTATAGTGACCAGACGTGTCCTGACAGGTTTAGAACTATCCCTGAATGTGTGGTTGAAGTGTAGGGCCTGAAGAGGACAAATTATGTGTTGAAAACGATTAACCGCAGGTTGCCAAGGACGTGCCAGGAATTCCGAACGCGGAGCTGATGGAAGGAATTGGGTGACTGTCCATAAGGCTACACCGTGTACACTCGCATCTAGACGAATATCCATAGCCTTTTAAGGGAACTGTCAGGACCCCGACCGTTCCATCGGACCATGGATATTGTCTCCAATCCGCGCATCTGGAGTCGCGGCGCCTCGACTGTTTCGCTCGAAACCCAGTCAACTTCCCAAATTACCAGGATCGGGAAGGACTGCAATCCAGCATACTTCAACCCCACCAAGCACTGACACCGCCTCGACGCCCGGTACTTCAGTTTCATCGGCGTACGCTGTGCGGAAAGCCTCAGATAATGAGGAATAAGTCTCGGGTAGTGGAACCCTACTGTGACGGACATATATATATCTAGTCTTGTGGATAGTCACCCATTACGCGAGTCGGAGGAAAAAAAAAAGAGGGAAAGAAAGATAGCGGCGAGGGGCCAGTGTAAGTGATTCAGAACACCAACGGGTTTCTCAAAACCGGCAATACGTGACTGAACCGAGAGCCGAAGGGGCCAAACGCTGATCACTGGTACTGAGCGCTGACCAATGACTAGTGAGGCCTTGAGGTCTGATGTTCACGCATGATGGTATTTCATGAGTCGACTCGAGGGTCCAGCAGACGTACTGAGGACGTATATCGCCTTATCTAATGCCAGTACTTCTTCGGTGTCTTGCACGGAGTGATAGATATGGTGAGTAATGAGGAATACCATTACTCACAGGATAATCATTCAACCCGTTCGCCGCACATCGGCGAATTCCCCGGCGACTCCATTTTTCGTAAAGCACTACATAAGCGCTGAACGTCTACGTATTACGAGATATGCAACCCCGCAAGGCGTTAACTACCAAACAACCCACAACTAACGCCTACTGTGAATCTCAGAACCGGGGTACAACATTGAACATTGCGCAAACGATGTTACGAGCAGCGGAATTAGAGTCGCGTCAGGGTCGCAACCTCCTTGTTCAGAAGAGGCGGGGCGAACGTGGGAAATTTGCCACGACCTTGCAAAATTCGCGTTCACCCAGCTTCCCAACCCACAATCCGCCCACCACACCAAACAGAGACCTCACGGACTCAGCCGGGGGTCTAGAGCGCAGGCGACCACCCGTATTCAACATTGACATTGCTTATCGACTTCCATGCCACTTAGTCAAACATAAGGAGCCATCTGCAATTCGGGGGTCCGCACTTCAACATTGATGCAAATGTCGGCCCCATTCCATTCGAATCAAAGCACCACCGCCGCTCCCTTACGGGCACACCATACACTCCGGGTCCAGGCCAATTAAGTGGGTCCCGCTCGGTGTAACTGGGACACTAAACAAAGGGAACGAACGATATCCAACTAACTGTGATTGATCGTTATCCAACCACGCACTATGCCTTTTCTGATGAGGTTTCCAAAGAGCGCTTGGTGGACCTGCTCGACGCCTCGTCTTTGCTGTTGCTCGTCCCAGCCTTTGGGGACCGCATTCCTGAAAAGGTTGGTCTTTTAACTTGCTCCACGAGGGTGATGCGCCTTTGTTCTCGATCTTTGGCGCTCGCTGCGAGACTAATCGAATGTCTCCAAAGGGTCTTAATTGGGTTCGCCGCGTATTCCTTCCAGTGCAGTGACAACGTCCGGGATGCAGAACCCACACATCACGGCAGTCACTAGGGGTTTGTTTCAACGAAACAAAGGCATCGGGTGATTGAAGTAGATTTCCTCCCTGCTGGAGATGGATCGTGCATCAGGGATTGGGCAAAAGTCCCTTTGTCTTCTAGCGGTAATGGCCCCGAAGGCATCCTCTTCCTTACAAAAAAAATACCCGCTTGATTAGAGGTACGGGGCCTTCACTGACGCGGCGATGATCGAAGCAGCACTGGACGTCAGCACAGCAAAATTTGTTTACATTAGGGTCCAGCTGTCCGTTGTGACAATATTTCTGGCATGATTGATTTTCTTCAGGGGTAGTTAAATTACCCACCATCCAATTCCTCGGTTCCATGCGATACGGGGTTAGGCAAATGCTCGGTCTGAGATCGCCTAGAAACCGCATTTCCGCTTCGTATTTAGGACAAACCCAACTCGATGGAAAGTCACCAGTTCTCCCGGGGGTCATCTCTCCTCCACTGACGAAATCGACTTGAGATCGTGCCACCACAGACGCGGCATTCAAACAGATCCCGCTCCGGTATGGGTTTTCCCAACTTCAGGGTATCTTGTGCTGAATGCTAGCCGGTTCTCTAGCAGCCACCAGTCTCACGCCTAGCGCGAACTCCGGCGATGTCCACGCCACAGCAATCAGCCTGGCAAGATACGGAAATCTACTCACTCCCCGACCATCTCCTGACAGAGATATTTTCTGTCCTCATCTTCTCTTCCGATGAATCCCGCCTCCACGCTCCCGATATCCTATCCCACGTTTCATCGCGCTGGCGGGCGGTAGTACTCAATGCCAGCACACTCTGGACCTTCATCGTCGTGACCTTCCCGTTTTCTGCCGGCCAGATCGCCCGAGCGAAAGCTGGCCTCACTCGTTCCAACGATCAACCGATCGATGTGCACATCGATGTTCGCGATCCGGACTGGGCTTGGGAGTCGGATGAGGATCAACACCAAATGAACCCAGTGTCTATGGTTGAGATCATGCAGTGGCTTGGGCCGTCCCACCCTCGGTGGAGGAGTTTGACGGTGCTCACTGATACGTGGGCACCGATGCACACATTCCTCGCCTACTCGACCATGTTCTCCTCCTTACCGAAGCTGGAGCGGCTGTCGTTGAGCAGGTGTAACTCATTCACTGGGCTTCCGGATGCTCCTGATCCTGTGCCGTCCGATTCCGTTGAGTTGTTCGGCGGAAACGCTTATCTCCCACAACTTCGTCATGTCACCCTCGCTGCAGTCCATATCAACTACTCATGCACCGGATTCGAGGGCCTTATCTCGCTCGACCTCCGTCATCAACAACACAGTGTATCGCCGACGATGCGACAACTCCGTCAACTCCTCCACGACTCTCCAGGGTTACAGTCCCTTTCCCTCGTTGCTCTCAATCCTCCCTCAGATGAACCCGATCAAGATGATGGGCCCGCAATTTCCTTGCCACACCTCAAAGACTTCACGTTGGGTTGGTGGTTCGTTGAGGATGCCGTCAAGTTATTAGAAGCCCTACAGCTCCCCGTCGTGGATAATCTAGTCCTCGAGGATATCGCCCCCACTCTTCTCCGACATGGTCACATCGCCCGCGATTCCACCCTGATCCTCGAAACCCTAGTAAAAATGGGAAACAGGCCATACGATCCTGCTTTCCCTTCTTCGTTCCCATCCCACCTACGCAGGCTCACGATAAGCGGGGTCCTTCTCGACCCTCCAGCGTTTTACCGGCTCATGCCGCTCTTTGTGAACTTGGAGGAGTTGGAACTGAGGTCTGTTCAACCGGATTTGGTTCAAGCCATTGGTCGTGGCGAGGGAATCGCCGGAATGGAAGTAGCGGATTCTTCTGCGGCATCTGTGACCCTGAGGTCGTGTTGATCAGACGGGTCAAGGAATTTGTTCAGGTGTTTCAATTGCAGGACAAAGGAAGGCACGGCGTCCAATTGGACATCCCTTCCACGACTTTTCATACCTAATTTATTTAGTTCGAATACGTGTGAAGTATTATGTATTCTAAAGAGGAGAATATAAAACGATTCATCTCCTGAAGTTCCACCACTACCGGCTCCCACAGTTGCCGCTTTTCCATCATGGGGTGTTCGTGAGCGCCGATTCCCGTACGTTTCATTTCACGGACAGATAACGGTGTATTAGACACATTCAAAGTACGTTTAGCCATGACACAAAGAAAGCAAAAGACCGGCGCCGAGCGTGATGGATGGAGACCAGTACTACCTCCTTTTGGGAGGTGGTGAATCCTCATGTTCGTTCCCCGCTTTCCTTTTCGCCCCAAACCCAAACGCGACCTTTGTCCTACCGTCCAGCCCATTTGAAAGTGGAGTCCCAGTACCGCTTCCACTATCCTTGCTTTCAACCACAGTAGACGAAATCCTGGCAAATCCAGGACGTGGGGCAGGTGAAGCATTGGCGGGTGTGGAAGATGATGAGCCAATCGGTGTGATTCCCTCTCCACCAAAAACGTGCTGGGTTCCTGCGGGGAGGGTGATGAACCCGTTGGAGGATAGTTCTGAGTTTTGCAGTTGAGCGGCTTTCGCCTCTTTCTTTTTCTTCGCCTTTTCCGTCTTGCCCTTGGATAAAGGCTGAACATCCAAGAACTCTGTCACCTGGGGAACGGCACTAGATACGAACGTCAATCAGAAGAACTAAGTGGGGGATGATAGAATTATATACCCTCTGTTCCCAACCGACAAGACGAAATGGGCTTGACCAGCCTTCTCTTGTCTCTTCTGGAACGCCTGGTTCATACTCAGCGGCGTATCTCCACTGGCCATAGCTGCCTGCTTCCTCTCCTCCGCAATCTTCTTCAACCTCTTCTCTGTCTTCATCCTTCCAGACCCCTTTCCGTGGAACTTATGTGAAAGCGCCTTCCAAGCTTCCTTCGGGGTTAGCTCCCGTCCAAACTCATCGTAATACACGATGTTGACGTCGGGTTTGTAATCCTTGAACGACTCGAGACCGGCCCGAGCCTCCTGTTGGTCCCTCATCCGGTTCTCGTATTCCCTTTGAGCCTGATCCTTATTGCCACCCCTGGCCTTCTGCCTCTCCAGTTCCCTATGTGCAATTTTCCGCCTCTGATCGGCCAACCACATGTCTCGTTGCAACTGGACCTTCTCCCGTTCCGTACTTTCCGCTGTGGGCGTAGCGAGAATACCTTGTTGGCGAAGAATATTTAACGTGGCGCCTAGCCCGGAGTTATGTGTCTTCTCTCCAGAAGTACCAAGCTCAAGATCGGCCTCTTCCGTCTTCATGCCTATCTTCTGCTCGTGGGCCTCAGTGGCTTTGATCGCGTCCTCGATTGCGTCGAGCATCTCGTCGTCGTAGCCCTCCTCCTTGACGGCGACCTCACCTGCTTCGAGTTCTGCCAAAGCGACGTCAGTTTCCTCCATGTTAACGTCACGGTTGGTGGTCGGAGGCAAGGTGCGGCGTGTACCAGTGGCCTCCTCGGGTTCCTTCTTGACTGCTGAAGGGTCATAGGTGATAGAACGAACGAACTCGGACGTATCATCAAAAGTGAGGCGATCGTCTTCGTCGTTAGCAGCTGTCTGGCCATCATCGACGTTCATTGATTGGGCCCTCTGCTCGGCAACTGCACGCAATTAGACATAGGAAAAAGCAAAGAAGTGAAACGTACTCTTCTTCGCAACTTCCTCAGGAGATAGTTTCTGGGGTCTCCGAAGCTTCGCCCTCCTCGATCGAGCGAGAACGGCTTGCAGGTCGTCGTCATCTACGAAATTGACGTCTAGGTTACGCGCTTCTGGGATAATCGGCTTCTCGTCTACCTGCATCTTTTCGTCGCCGTCTGCTGTGGTCGGGGCGTCACCCACGGAAGATTCGATGACACGCTTGTTGTTGTGACGCTTCTTTTTCTGTAAACGCATTGTGTAATGAGTAGATGGAGGTGGATAATTAGGTAGAACCGACCTTTGGCTTCTTGAACCCAACATCACCTTCTTGTAGGTAGTCGGAAATCTCGATGTTCTCTATATAATGTACGTCAGAGCGAGCTCTTCCTAATGTTGTGATGGCATACTGGCGTAGTCGACGGTGAGGAGCGACTTGTTCACCGAAACAGCGATAACCTCGTCTTGGTCTACGATCTTCTGATTCGACGTCTTCATTGAGCTTCCCAATCGGAACTCCTAAAAGGCAGTCAGAAAAAAGCCGACTACAAGGTATCACTGGCCCACCGTAATCTTCTCTCCGTCTATCACAGTGTCGTACTTCGAAAGAACACCGCGTCTAATCCCAACCTTTCCTGGTTCAAATTCTTCGTCGTCATAACCAGTATAGTCACGACGTTTGATTTTGAGCTCCTGGTTCTTCTTCCGCCGGTCCTCTTCCGCCATCTCGACATTTTGGAGTTCATCCTCTAAATCAACGCAAGTAAGTGACACTCTTAATCTGAAAAACTGGAACAGACCTTCGTTATCGAGGATTCGGCTATCCTTCAACGTCAAGATCCGGGCTTCACCTTCACCCATCTCTGTGAAATCGTGGCCGACTTTGAGACCTTCCAGGTCCCCTGTAGTGCATAGACGTATTAGCGTTTAAAACTTGATAAGGTCAAAATTCACGCACTCTCGCCATACTCGCCCTGGGCAGCATCGTCCATGCTCTCAATCTCCTTTAACCGCTTCGCAGCAAGCTCCCTCTCCTTCTGCCTGGTCTCCTTTAGCCAACCCCTCGCATTCTCTAAGTCGTCATCGGGGTCACCGAGAGTCGTACCCTTGAGTCTCGCGTTCAGCTCTCGCCGGTTTCTCACCCTACGCGAATAGCATGTAAGATCAAACAGTTCCTGGAGCCATGACTTGACAACGGGGACGGCATGAAAGAAAACATGATAGAAGTGTCCGTCGAGAAGCCGTGGAGTGGATGGTGTACTCACTTGGCTATTTGATCCTGGATCCTTCTGAAAGACGAAAAATGCCATAAGTCAGCGAAGTGGTGAGGTTCGGGAGTGGGTAAACGTACTTCTTCTCCCTATCTTGGACTTCCCTCTCGCGTTGCTTCGCATAGTTGTCCTCCGCTTGCTTCTCCGCTGAATCGACTGGGGCTTTGTCATCGGTCAACGGTTTGAGACCGAGGGCGATTCGGTGCTTGTTGGTCTCTTCTAAGCTGATGCTCTCTTCGTGTGACATGATTAGAATTAGAATAAGCGAGAGGCGACGAGAGGCGGAGTGCAGCGGGGTGGTAGTAGTGGTCGAAGGACAAGGAACCCGCTCGAAGAACCGATCACGCCTTCGTTTCTGCCACCTACCATGGCACCGTCCAGACCAAGCCGGGATGTCAAACTCACTGTCCCAAGATTCAACTCGAAGAAGGTTAGCCCGAAGCTAGCGAGGGAGATTGTGTCTGTAGGGAAACGAGAGAAGGTTGGAGTCGACGTGAAGCAGACTGTCGATCCAACGACCGCGCTTGCACTCGCCATCGTAAGTCTTCTCCTGTAATTCTCCTTCGGTATGCCGACCGAACCTTCAGGAAAATGCGTCGGAGTGGAATTCCTTGCTTATGACCGCTCGCGCTGATCGCGGACCACAATGGGATATTGGAACACAGATGTACGTCCCAATCGCCCCCGCGTTTCTCTCACTCATAGGTGCTCAAACAGGTTCATGGTAGATAAGGGGTCTGATTTATACTACAACCCGATGCCCTTGACGGGGAAAGAGCCAAGACCCGAGTTTTCTGACAGGGGTGGCGAACAGCCGGACCGTCCTGGACAGGTGCCCCACACGCCTCAAAAGCCACATCCCCTAGACATGCGCTTACAACATCCCCACGCCTACCAACAGCAACTTGGACCAATGCACGGGCAGATGCAGTCTCCCAACATGCCGCAGCATCACCCTGGGATGATGGGTGGCTTCCCAGGGGGATCACCGTATGGCGTACAACAGCAGGTTCCCCCAGATCAATTCTATGGAGGTGGTTCCCCGATGCACTTGCGGCCGCCACAGATGGGTGGTGTTCCCCAGGACCATACTATGTCACCTGACATCCGAAGGAGAGTTACACGAGCAATGTCGGACGAATACCAGATGCATGGCATGTAGGATTGTATTTTTATGTTCTCTTGTACGCTGCAATCCTGTGGAATATTTGAGTTATCCTGGACTTTATCCTGGACAGGAACGCGCCCGACCCTCGGGTAAAGTTCCCATCTCCTTCCCACCGGGTCGTTGAAGAAATCTTTTGAAGCTATAGCCAGCCGTGAGAACAGCTCTCGTCTGTTTTTTCACCGCAATTTTTTTCAGGAGGTATTTCCAGGCACCGGGAAACGCGTTAGTGATGTCCCCCGTCCTTATCACCTCGTCACTGGAACGTGGGGGCTCCGCTGGCGTCGGTAAACCTACTTAATATCCAAGTCCACTGAATTCCATCGTCGAAACTGGGTGAGAATAAAATAGACTCGCTAGCGTTAAGTACCCTTTTCCTGACGCCATCTTCCCCCGCATCACCGTTTGGCCGTTGATGAAATCATGAATGATTGAACCTGCCGAGGAGGCATAAAATATCTCAATGATTCTGTTATACTTATAGGATCACTTGTCCCCATCCGACACCCGAACTCTTTCACCCTGCTCTTCAGGAGGAGAGATGATGCTCAGCCGCTTCTTGGCAATTCTTCCACTTGTCGGACTAGCATTCGCCACTCTTGACGAATGGTATGGCCTGGTCTGCCAGGTGGTCGAAGTAGCGATATCCAACGCGTCCAACGTCTACTATCCGGGTAAGTCCGAGTTACTATCGTGGCTTCAAGGCTGGACCTCATACGTGGACAGGTGACCCCCTATATACCGAAGGCGAATACCATTATTTCGCATCTAGCCAACAAAGTCCTGCGTGTGTGGTGGAACCTGGCACCCCAGAGGACGTAGGCGAAGTCGTGCGTCCATCTTGCTCAGCGTCATCCGGCATCGTGCGCCACCTTCGCTAAGACCACCCCTTCTGACAACTAGCTCAAAGTGATTGGGATTACGCAGACCCCATTTGCCGTACGTGATCGCAGCTTTCTTTTGATCCCGCGCCAATTAAAGTCAAATATCTGACTCCACTCTCTGGGGTTTCAGGTGAAGAGTGGTGGTCACACTTCAAATCCTGGGTTCTCTTCAACCGAGGGAATCCTAATCTACACCGGAAAGTTCTCCCAAGTAACCTACGATGCAGCATCTGGTACTGCCAAAATTGGGAGTGGCCTAGTTTGGGAAACTGTGTATGAACGACTCCAAGACTACAATATCACCGTACTTGGTGGGCGTGCGGCTGGGGTGAGTGAGCCCCACGATTCCCTCGGCTGAAACATTCTCAACCCTGTCACATAACAGATCGGCGTGGGCGGCTTAGCACTCGGTGGAGGTAAGCTCCTGGAGGTTCTCCGTCGTTTTGTGTACAAACGGATCACCAATAGGGTACTCCTACAAGACTAATCAGTATGGTCCTGTCATCGATACCATTGTTGGCTTCAACCTGGTTCTTCCCAACGGCACGGTTACTTGTGTCACCCAGTCGAGGCACCCCGACCTCTTCTTTGGTTTGAAGGGAGGCTTTAACAACTTCGTGAGTCAGCTTTTCTGATCTCATCGCCGTTCGGTGGCACTTACCTTGCTCCAGGGAATTGTGACAGACTTCACGATGACTACATTCCCACAAACCGAAGTATGGGTACGTGCGGTTCATTTTCCCACCGTTCACCGAGAGTTCGTGTTGACTCCTATCTTAGGGCGGGCAAGCCACGTACTCTTCTCTCACTTTCGATCAAGTCCGCACCGCTGTTGCAGATTTCTCGGTCTATTGCCAGGATCAAAAGGCTGCAATTATTTCCTCGTACACCGGCTACTCAGGGGGTCAAATCATGGCTCAGATTTTCTTTTATGATGCCCCGACTCCACCACCTGGTATTTTTGACAACTTCACGAATATTCCGTTTGTTTCGAGTGATCTGAAGACACGCTCATACCCCGACATGCTTTCGAACTCTCAGAGCAATTCTGCCGCTAATTATCGGTGAAGTCGTCCAAAGATTCTTTACTCGGCTCCTCTGCTGATCCTATCCTATAGTGGCTCTTACCAGATGCTCGGTGTTAGTCACTTCAGCGAGACTCTCTTAGAAGCAATCGAGACCGAGCTCACGGTCAGGGCATCCGTCTCCTACCTCTGAACTAAACTCAACCCTTCTCCATCTCACAGTACTGGACCACCGAATTAACTCCCAAGAGTGGAGTCGTATTCTCCTATAGTCTTGAACCCTTCCTCCCAAGCTACCTCTCCCATGCGAACTCCCCATCGGCGTGGCCGACCCCATCCGCTCGCAAACTAGGCAAGGCCCCCAATCCGATCAACGTAAACTTTTATTGGACAGACGCTCTCTACGATGATGAGTTTATTGCAGCTATGGAAGAAACTGTAAATCGCCTTTCCGTTATCGCAAAGAATGAGGGATTACTCTCCGATGACCCTCTGGCTTTGTACGGAAATTACGCGGACGCCAGAACACCTCTCGTCGATATCTACGGGGACAATTTGCCAAAGTTGCAAGCGCTCAAGGCGAAGATTGATCCCAACAACGTCATGGGCTTGACAGGTGGATTTAAATTTTGACCTTGGTTGGGGATCCCTGGATAATCTCGATGGGTGTTTATTGATTCCTTTCCATATTCATGAATGCAACGACCTTATGCTTTAGGTACGATCAAGTTATAGCTGTTTGCGCTTCGATAGACCGTTTCCTATAGAATACAGTCCCAATTTATCGTTTACCTTTTGATGGTATTGGGACCCAGCATCCCGGCACGACGCTCGATGCTGGAGCCAGGTCCCCTGGTAAGAACCCATCCCCATTATAAGTCCACTCACGAAAATCAACGATATATCGCCGGCATGAATTGGGAGTTGTTGGCGGCCCTATAAACGGAAAACCGAACAAGAAAACCGGGTTCCCAGCCCACTTGAGGCCAATGAACAAGCCAGCCGATGCCCCGATGCCGGTCCCAATAAGTACCATCAAAAGGTAAACAACAGGTTGGGCTGTATCCTATAGGAAACGGTCTATCGGAACGCAACCAGCTTCATCGCATGAGAACATACTTCGTCTGCTCGCAATATGCATTTTAAAAACACGAGTGGTACGCGATG
>Ga0307512_10003100_pt1 | contig 19841 bp, 28 predicted proteins | sample 14_EM_MG_FD_200267 | JGI IMG/M metagenome (GOLD analysis project Ga0307512, IMG submission 200267) | Populus trichocarpa ectomycorrhiza microbial communities from riparian zone in the Pacific Northwest, United States - 14_EM | ecosystem: Host-associated > Plants > Roots > Unclassified | place... | reverse complement strand
GTCTAGCTAGACCTAGGATATCACCGTGGCTTCGTCTACGTCTAGGCTACTCTACGCTACAAATCGCTCGGTCTCACTTCTGTGTGTGCGAGCCATCTTGTTCCCAGCATCTGTCTCATCTATCTGTCTTCCTCCTTCTGCCTTTGCCTACAACGTCAATTACTAATAACAATTCTCGTTCTTTCTCTCCCTGGTCTCCTGGCCGTCATTCCCTCACTCCAGCAAAATGTTCATCGGTGGACTTAATTGGGATACAACAGATGGTATTTTAGTTTATGCTGCCTGTCAACTCGCACACCCGGGAGCTAAAGTCGCGATTTCAGAGGGATTGAGGAACTACTTCTCCCAGTTCGGTAAAGTCGAAGCTTGCACGATCATGCGCGATGCTGGTGGTCGGTCTCGTTGTTTTGCCTTCTTGACCTTCGAAGATCCTGCGTCGGTCAACGCCGTCATGGTCCGCGAACATTTCCTCGATGGAAAGATAGTGAGCATTATCGACCATCCCGATCACTTGTCCCCGTTTTCTAATATTCATTCTCCCTCAGATTGATCCCAAGCGAGCGATCCCCAGGCAAGAGCACCAGCGTGCAACAAAATTATTCATAGGCGGACTTGCTGGCAGCGTCACCTCAGAATCCATGCGGGAGTTCTTCTCCCAATTCGGCAGAGTTGTCGATTCAACGGTTATGTTGGACAGAGAAACCGGCCGCAGTAAAGGGTTTGGTTTCGTATCCCTCGAGAATGCAGACGTCGACTCTATCCTTGGTTTCGGAAAACTCCAGATTGATGGGAAACTGGCAAGTCTCTTCGACAGCCTCCCCCGCGCGATCTCGTACTGACTGATGGGGTTCACAGATTGACGTAAAACTCGCTCAGCCCAGGTCAGCGAGAGATGGAACATCCAACCCGGGTGCTGATGGTGGCAACACCAGTTTCTCTGGCAACACGGGGGGATTTGGTGGTCAAGGACAGTTTGGCAACGTGGGTACCATGCAAAACGCCACAGGTAGCGGCAATACGCCCTTCGATGCCAATGCCCTGGCCTCATTGTGGACTCGCATGTTTCAGCAAATGGGTGGTGTAAACCCGATGATGGGTGGCGGTGCTATGAATCCTATGATGGCTGCGGGGATGGGTGCAGGCAATATGGGTATGGGTATGGGCATGGGTAACATGGGCGGTATGGGTCGTGGAGGGCCGATGCAAGGGATGGGAAATATGGGGATGCAGCAAGGACCTAACGCTGCCACTTTGGCGGCAATGGGACGTGGAATGAACCCAAATATCCCTCGAGGGCCACGCGGGGCGCCTGGAACTGGACCCGGTGCTGGTTCTGGAACAGGGGTTGGGCCACAGAGGACTGGCCAGCGAAGCCAGCACGGCTACCACCCGTACTCTCGTTAGGTAGCTTCCATCCCCCTAGACCGGGCGCTTGCTGTTTTTAAGTACTACTTATTATGTATTTTCACGACGTTCGACTTGGCGTAAAGTACCATCCCATTATTTCTGGTTTAATGTGACATCCACTGCCACCAACCTCCCGGATTCAAGATTGTTACATGGTCGATCGAGCATTGTAGAGTGCTGGATTGCAGTGTCAACCACAGATCGGCACTTTTCCAAGAAAATTCTATGGTGATCAATTTTATACGAGTACAGGCATAACAGATAACGGTCTGCAGATATGTCACCGAGAGTTAAGCATAGCGGAGGTTTTTGCATCGTAGAAGAGCTCATCTAGTTCTGATACATCCTCGAGCTCGATTTGAGCGCGGCCGGCAAGTGATGCAAGGATGGAGGCGGGAGTGAGAAGCTGTAGGACGTAACGTAGCGATCGTGCGTCTCCTTCCTGAACAAGACGGTCGATAACGCCGGCACCGAGCCTGAGACCTTCGATGTTTGCCCGGAGTTGCAAGACCTTGGCAATCTGGTTTGAGTCGTAAATATCCGTCTTGACGATCAAGCAGCTACGGTAGACAGGTAATCGTCAGAACGGGAACGGGTAGCCGGAAACGACCCGTAAAAGGACATACCGGTCCAAGAGGTCGATAGGGATTCCATGCGGTGCAACAATATCGGACGTTCCACGGACTAGGGTTGTGCCTCTGTTGGTGGCCAATACCACGGTAGGTGCCATGGGGGATTCGAGGAGGGAGTTGAGGTAGGTGAAACACTCGATATCGAGCATATGGACCTCATCGATGAAGACGACCCCTGGAATGACCTCTGCAACACCCTGGTCAACATAGCCCTTGACGACTTTATTGACCTCTCTGCGAAGTTTATCGGTGATTTCTGTCCTGGCGCTCTTGACAAGGCTGCCCATGACGCTCATAATATCTTGGCCACCTTGTGGTCGAGCGTTTGCGGAGTCGAGGTCACCAAGGGTGACGTCCTGAACGAGTTCCTTGCGCTTGTGGACATCGCCCTTGGGCAGAGGGACATAGGTTTCAGACTCGAGGTCATATGAAGATGCATAGGCGTCCGAGCGGCCGACGCGTTTGACGGCACCGGTGTTTGCCTCGATGTAGATGACGTCGCCAACAACGATTTTTTCCTTGAGGATAGCCTCATATATACTAGGGTCTAACCGAAGCTGTTTCGTGCCTTTTGCGGTCTTGAGACCGACAACAACGTGGGAGACGGTTTTACCGTAGCCACTGAGAGGATTTTCGGACTCGGTTGGGGTCAATTCTGTGACTTCCCCCTCGTAGACCTCTTTTGTTTCCTTTATTCGAAGACCTTGAGGAAGATGTGATTAATCAAGGAGCAGATAACGTGTAGAGGGCACGCACCAATCGCCCGCCGGAAAACTTCTGCGAGAACTTCAGTCTTTTTCACCTCTGTGCTATAGACCTCGGAACCGACCATAGGACAAAAGGGAACTTTTGAGCCGAGCTCTTGTGAGATGGCGAGAGCCAAGGCAGTTTTACCGGTTCCAGGGGCACCGACGAGGAGAAGGGCACGACCAGAGAATTTACGCGACTTGATAAGGTCCACGACGATGCCGCAGGCCTAGGAGAAGATCCTAACGATTGGTTTTCGTCTTGGACGGGATGATAGAGGACGAACGGTACCTCTCTGGCGTTGGTCTGGCCGATGAAGCCAGCAGCATCGGAGGCAGCGTAACCGTCCTGGGTGAGGCCGAGACCTTTTATGTGAGAGTGAACGGATATCCGTGATGAGCGTGCGACGGTTGTGGATGAAGGTGGAGGGAGGGCGTTGTGAGCGACGGTGGTGGACTGTTGTTGCATGGTCGGGGTCGGGTAAGTGTCGAAACCGAAACACGTGTTCCGACGGTGACGAGTTTTGGGTGGTGGCCTGGTACTGCGTGGATGGAGACACTCAAGCACTCTCGCAGGGTCTATGCTGTCCGAATGGATGCGTGGACAGAGATTGACGACTGCACTGCACGGATGATCTGACTCTTTTGAATGGTCCACAGCCTTTTTAACTCGTCCTCTCCCTGTTTTCTGACGGAAGGGAGATCTAGCAGACGAAAAATTACCTACGCTGTGCTATCCGATGCATTGGTTTCTCCTCGTTGTCTCTCTCTGTCTCTCTGTCTCTTGCTCTCTCTTGCTCTCTCTTGCTCTCTCTCGCTCTCTCTCGACCATTGTGCACTGGGGCTGTGTCGACTCTCTTCTGCTCCAAAAATCTAAAGACCCGGACGCCCGCTCGTCGCTTTTTCCTCGACCCTTGGCTGTGTTGCTCCCAGCGTCCTGTCCACTGACGCTCAACAGTCCCGGTATACGTCTGCTTCGTTAATCCCTAGCCTCGCTTTCCGGCTTCATGTCTGCCTATATTCATTGCCGTTCATACCGGTGCTGTCCTCTGCTTTTCCTCTTATAACTTGCGTCCCGGTAATCCTCTCGCTCGTCTTTGATGAATTCGCTTCGTAAATCCACACCTCACGACACCGCCAGCAATTGACTTTCAACAGTATATATGCCTCTTTCTCCCCACTTTATCCTCCCTACTCCTTGTACATTTATGACTTCTCACCTCTCCCGCTCCGGTCCGCCTCTCCCCGGCGTCCGCGAGCTCTTTCCAGGTACGTGTTCATCTCCTGCCCTCTCACTGTTTACAAACGTACACCATAGACCTTTTCCATCCACGACCTGAAGTTACCCCTCAGACCTCGCCCTCGTCGGCGACTCACGACTCGCAAGAACCTACCCCTTATGACGTGAGTTCCATCTCTCTTTTCTTATTCGTTCGTCTTTTTTCAAACCGTTCATAGATGACGAACCTACCATCTGCATCAACTTCCCCCCACCTCCAACTTGCACCCTCCGACCGGTCCACTGCCCGAGGCACCGCAATCGACACCACCGATCATCGGTATACACGCGCTCGTTTCAGCCCCCTCGCATACCCTTATTCCCACGTGCAACGCAACGTTCACACAACACGGCGGTGGCCCGGCGTCGTTGGCAACATACCCACCTCCCACATGTCCACAAGATCCGCCTCTCCAGAAACCTCCTCCCCTCACTCTCAGTCTCGCCAACAAGTTGGCCCATCCAGCCTTCCCGACAACGAACAAACTAGCTCGCCCATGACATCATCACCGCATACGGCGTCTAATCATACAGAATTCTTACCTCAGCAAACTCCTTTTGAGCAAAGATTGGTCGAAACCCACTCCGGTAAAAAGCGGCACAAGTGCAACGTCTGTGGTTCCTATTGGGGACGACCGAGTTCTTTGAAAATACACATGGTCAGCCACACAGGGGTGAAAGGTACGTCCTAGTCAATTTTTCCGGTTTTCCGCCAATCTTATGTCAACTGTCCAGAATTCGTGTGTTCCATCTGTAAGCAAGACTTTGGGGTCAAATCGAATTATACCAGACATATCCGAGTCCACCACAAGGACTTGAGTGAAGGATCCCAGACCCGGGCCGCTGGTCGGCGGCGGCGTGGGTCGCGTCGTGATCAGGACGTTGGACCCGTACGATTCGTAGACGAAGGTCCCAAGTTCCAAGGACGGTGACACGGCACGCTACTCTCCAGGTTTGGCGGGTGTTTTGAAGAGTCGTCGACTGCTTTACTTATTCGCTTTCTGTCCTTTGCTATCGTGCATTCAATGGCTCTTCATAATCGCATTTTTAGACGGTATCTGTGATGTCATAATATTATCACAGAGTATATAGTTTATCGCCCATCGTGTAGTATTTATATTCTATGTATGTCTAATGTACAAGCAACCACCGAGGAGAAAGAAAATTTCTGATCAAGGCCATCTCTGTCCGATACCTTGAGATTGTCGCTACGAATGTCGTCCCCATCCAACGGTGGTGAGTACATTCCTAGCGGATCGTCCTATGGCGTGTTGAAGATGTTCGGTCTCAGTGCTCGTTGGTGTTATTGGAGGCAGCGGGCTCTATCACCTTGATAATCTCACTCTCGTGTAGGTCGCGGTCGCTCTTATCCAGATTTCTGTCACCATCTGACATCTTGCAGTGAGACCGTCAACCCGGAGACTGTACGCGATATTTTTGTTACATCCATTCTACATCATCTCATCGCGCTTTCTCTCTCTCCAGCCTTGGGGCTTCCCCAGCTCCCCGTTAACCATCTGTTCTCTGCCATCTGGGACGAAGATCGCCTTCCTAGCTCGCCATGGTAAAGGCCATGTCATCTCCCCGACCAATGTCCCATCGCGAGCAAACATCTCGGCTCTCAAATCTCTCGGTGTGAAGGCAATCCTCGCCTTCTCCGCAGTTGGCTCGCTCCGTGAAGAAATTGCACCTGGGGACTTCATTCTCCCGTCTCAGGTTATCGACCGTACGAAAGGTGTCCGTCCGGTGAGTTTCTTTGAAGGAACGAGCATCGTCGCCCATGCCACGTTCGGAGACCCCTTTAGCACCAAACTCGTTGCTTGGTTGGAGAGTCGAGTGAGGCAGGTGTTGGAAGAGGAGGACAGTGGTGTAAAACTCCACATCGACAAGACCATTATCTGTATGGAAGGACCCCAGTTCTCAACCCGCGCGGAGAGCATCATGTACAGGAGCTGGGGTGCCGACTTGATCAATATGAGCGTCTTGCCCGAATCCAAGCTAGCAAGAGAAGCAGAGCTGGGGTACGGCTGCCCGTGCGATCTCCTTTACTCTAACTGACTCTCCCTTCATTTCCAAGGTACGCTCTCATTGCTACCGCGACAGATTATGATTCGTGGAGACCGAACACGGAGGCGGTCACCGCAGCTGAAGTGTTCAAAACCTTGCAGTCAAATGCAGACATTTCGAGACACGTCGCTGCAAAGATCCTCGAGGATCTACATGATGCGGCAAACAATGGCGACATTCTGACCGAAGCAGTCGGGTCTATGAAATTCTCGATAATGCCCCGGAGCGAAGGGCAAAAGGAGGAGGATATTCGCAAACTTGGTTATGTCCTCCCAGAGTACTTCCAGCCTTCGTAGCACGTGATTCGATAGCCATAGCCTTCTCTCTGCCAGTCTGAGTCTCTCGCACGGACACACCTCACTCATCTCGGTCCATGGCGTCCGTTCTGGACTCGACCACAACGACGACAAATAACCTTATAGGCAGCCCAGGTCAGGCTAACGTCCGAACGCAAGCATGTACTTTGGACTAAAATCTAATTAAACAGAGCCACCGCGTTTGTCTCTTGTGATTGATAAACCACCGTCGTCTTCGCCTTTTCCCTCCCCGTCTTCTTCGTTTTTACCTCCACCCAGACCCGGTGCTCACGAATTTGCAAGCAAACCGCCCGCTTCTGCGAGATTTAGTCGGAAGAAGAGCGTTTTGAAAGAAGACGTCCTTGACAACCAACTTACGCAGGATCAGCAACTGCAAAGAGATACGATGATGGACAAAAATACCAATGAACCCCGGACCTCCTTAGCACCTACTCCCACTCGCGATTCAACACTTGTGTCGTCGAGACCCGCTCCGCCTTCCCCCGCGATTTCTCGTCGAACATCGACTGCCCTTTCACAGCGGTCGACGTCGTCCGGGTCGGAGATCACCCGCATACCCTCCCCTTCGAACCTCAAGCGACTCTCGAAACTCAACCAGGAAGTCAAGTTCGAAACTTCCTCCGCTGAACCGCAGCAGACGACCACTGAACCACAGCGATCACTGTTGGTCAAGATCCGTGATTTTGCGTTCCCTACAACCGATGCCCGATTCAGTGGTCGGGGTCCGGACGTACCCCGGGCCAACAGACATAATAGGACTGGATCTGACGTATCCTCGGATGATGACAGCGATTCAGATGGGAGACGTAACAGCGGATGGGGAGGCTTCTCATGGTCCGGGTTCACCAATCGACTAAGTTGGACCTCGTTCGGCGGTGGAAAGCACCAATCATCTGAGGGTGCAGAACTCCCATCAAGGACGGATTTTGCCCGCAATTTTGACGTTTCTTCTCCCACAGAAGAAAAAGGTGCATTCTCGTACGACGGGGCTGATGAAGATGAAGACGGGAACTATGATGCGGAAGAAGAAGACGAAGAAGACGGGAGCCCTCTCATCCCTGGCAGATACCGCGCACTGTATGCTTTCGAACCCGAGGGGACCGCAGAGATGGCTTTGGAAGAGGACCAGGTGGTGTCCGTTATCAGTCGGGGTGGTGGTGTTGGCTGGGCCGTTATAGAGAAGGAGGACGGGAGTCATGCACTCGTTCCAGAGAGCTATCTTGAGCTTGTTGAGGCTTCTCAAGAACACTAATTTGCTTTGTTTCGTGTCTGTTATTCTTCATTGTTGTGGCACACTAAGGTACGATCTAGTACTATATGTTACTAGTCTATATGTTATTATCAGCGTGTGAAACATCGTCCGACCTTTTAAATTCCATCTCATCTTTTTTCCCCCTTCTTTCTCCTCAACGTCTACCAGCCATGGCCAGAGAGAGATTCGAGGATGTGTTCTCTCGCATTAGATCCGAACTGATCGACCATATCACTGCCCAAGGCATGCCCAAGGAGGCCATCCAGTGGTATACCAACGTAGGTGCCGCCACCACCTCGCAGCGTCCCGGCGTGTGCTCATCTCGCGCAGAATCTCAACTACAACGTACCAGGTGGAAAGCTCAACAGAGGTATTTCCGTCGTAGACTCGCTCCAAGTCCTCAAGGGCGCAAACTTGACCGAGGATGAATATCAGAAAGCCGCAATCCTTGGCTGGTGTGTAGAGCTCGTGAGTTTCGTCTTGTCATCTCCCAGATAGGTCCCCCGTTTCTGACGAACGTTTAGTTACAAGCGTTCTTCCTCGTCTCGGACGATGTCATGGACGCTTCCATCACCCGTCGAGGGCAGCCATGCTGGTATAAGAACCCTGAAGTCGGGCTCATCGCGATTAACGACGCGTTCATGCTCGAGTCTGCGATTTACCACCTCATCAAGAATCATTTTAGACAAGAGAGCTATTACGTTGACCTTCTCGAGCTCTTCCACGAGACGACTTATCAGACGGAGATGGGACAGCTCATCGACTTGATTACTGCCCCCGAAGATCACGTAGATCTTTCCAAATTCAATTTGACAAAGTGTGTTGACCATCGTTGTTTATGACATCGTCTGATCTGTGTACAGGCATCGACTGATCGTGGTCTACAAGACCGCTTTCTATTCATTCTATCTCCCGGTGGCTCTCGCCATGCGCATGGCCAGAATTCCTGACTCGTACCCGAGCCCAATCTCTCCCAATGAGCTCATCAAGCCCTTCGACGTCGCCCTTTCCATCCTGCTACAGATTGGAGAGTACTTCCAGATCCAGGACGACTTCTTGGACTTTCATGCTCCACCCGAGCTGTTGGGTAAGATTGGTACAGGTACGGGAGCCAATATCGGGGTTGGTTCAGTGACAGCTGACACGTGATCAAGATATTTTGGACAACAAGTGCTCTTGGGTGATCAACACCGCGCTTGCAGCCCTGGATATTACTGGGGCATCTGCGTCTGTGACGCCTCCGTCATACGCATTGGGAAACAACGTGGCGTTCAACAAGGTTAGAGAGTGTCTTTCCGCGACGCGTAAAGCGGAGATTCGTGCGATCCTGGATGAGAACTACGGACGAAAAGATGGAGAGAAAGAGGCCAAGGTGAAGGAGGTATTGAAGGAGTTGGACATTGCGACGATCTACAAAGAATACGAAGAGGGCGTGTACACCAAGTTGAAGGGGGAGATTGAGAAGATACCAGAGGGACTGGGGCTTGGACTTCGACGAGATGTGTTTACAAAGTTCCTGAACAAGATCTACAAGAGACAGAAGTAGATTACCTAAACAAGTAGCAATCAATCCCCTTCCCCTCCAACGACCATCGACATCCCCTGCCACCTCTAACCGTTGCTGCCATCCACCGCCGCAGCCGCAGCTGCCGTCGTCCACTGAAGTCCTCTCAGTTCTTTCCTTCGACGACGGCAATGATGGTCTCCGACATGTCTTTGGGTTTCCTCCCCGGCACAAACGCCAACTTCTTGTCTCCAAACGAATCCCCGAGCATTTCCCCTCCACAGGATGCTACAATTGCCCCCTGGATTTCTGCTCAGGATGATGAACCGGTCAGTATCCATTCCTTTCTCTACCTCCTTGCATTCATCCTCTTTCTAGCCCACACCGCCCCCCAAACCAAACCAGCGGCTCATACCCGGCAAAGCGTCGCTATCTTCCCTCGTCTCAGGAGGATCCAGCCGTTCGGGGAGCCTTGTTAACCTTCCCTACGTTCATCACCGCTCTGGCAGACTCAGTGATGCCCACAGTTTTGACTCATCCGTCGCCGAGTCGTTCAACTCCTCTTCAAGTCTCCCTCATATCGATTCTCGCGCGGATTTGCGGAAACCAAAGTCTTCCATGAACCTGCTTACCAGCATGATGAAGAAACGCTCCAGGAGCAAACTAAGAGACGACTCTTCTTCATTCCGCTCTTTAACCCATCCTCCAGTCCCACTCTTACCCCTGCAAACTACAAGGAAGGATAGATCGGTCAAAGGCAAGAAAAAGGCAACCTGGAGCTCCCAATCTGATTCCACCGTTTCCTTCAACAACTCCACCACTTCCTCCGAGACTGTTTTCAGGCTTGACACGAACCTGGACGAGATGGAAGGAATCGTTAATTTGAACCACCATCATGACAGCAGTTCTCTTAGCAGCGGTATCGACAGCCAGCTTTCTGACGTCAGTTTCCGCCATGTTCCATATACCTCCCCCCCGACATTCAGTGATCCCTTCCTACCTTCATCCTCCGTCGTAAGGCGAAAGCACTACGACAATCGGAAGATCTCCCCAAATACCATCCTACCAGACATCAATATCTTTAGGGTGGAGGACGACGCGTCCACTTCTTGGACGGCTCCTGAGAGCTGGGCGGTTGAGAAGGAGGGCGTGACGAAACCAGAAGAATACGGGTCAAGTTCTGAGGAGGACGTTTCTGCCGTCACCTCCCCAACCCCCGGTCCTCCAACGTCCACCGCCGTGAAACGAAAATCCCGCCGCAAGCCACAATCCTCGCGACAAAACGGTGGGAGACCTGGCTCATCACATGGTAAACCGTACAAGATACGAATATACAGGGCAAGCAACACGTATCACGTCGTCTCAATTGGTCTCGCCTCCACAGTTGCCGATGTTACGTCTCAGCTAATAAAAAAGTTGCTTGATCCCGACCGTGAGGTTCACCGACTTTATCTAAAGGAGAGGAACCGGGAGCGCGTCCTTGCCATGACGGAACGTCCCGCAGACATCATGCGACGGAGACTTGAACAAGCCGGTTACACTGCGGCTGATGGACTCGATATGCTCGGTGCCGACGACATGCGATTCCTCTTGACGTTTGTTTACAAGAGCACCCTTCTCGGTCCTGCAGTAAGATACTTCTTTCGTTTTTCTGTACCTCTTGCTCAAGCGGGATTCTCTAGGAGGAGGAGTTGACCTTTGATGATTTTGAATACGTTGACCTCACCGGGAGGAGTCTTAAAACGGTGCCAGTGGTTCTACACAAGCACGCTGACACAATCAGCGTCCTCAATCTCTCACGGAATCCTATGCTCGAGATCCCACTCGACTTCATTCAAGGATGCACGACTCTTCGCGATCTGCGATTATCTTACATGGCCATGAAGAAGGTTCCCCAGAGCGTCCGGCACTGCACCACCCTCCAAGGCCTTGACCTTTCATGTAACAGGATTGTTGACCTCGAGGATGCCGCTTTGGACCACTTATCTGGGTTGACGACATTGAAAGTTCAGAACAACAGGATGGAACGACTCCCCTGGTATTTTCCGCGTCTGCGGTCGCTCAAGTTTCTTAATATCTCGAACAATAAATTCAAGACGTTCCCAGAGGTAGTCACACAAATGGAGGGTCTCGTGGATCTGGATCTCTCCTTCAATATGATCTCCGAACTTCCTGACGCTCTAGGGCGTCTGCGGTCGTTGGAGAAATTGGTCATGGTCGGAAATATGGTTTCGAGGGTACCCGATGACTGCAGCCATCTTTCAAATCTCCGTATCCTCGACTGCAGGAGAAACAACGTGGTCGACCTCACGGCGGTTTGTTTGCTTCCGAAATTGGAGACCTTACACGCCGACCACAATTCTGTTCATACGCTAGAACTGTCCCTAGGGCCCTCAGTCACAGAAGTAGACGCATCTCACAACGACATCACTCAGCTAACGCTGGTCCCCGGTCCGATCGGACAACCCTACGCCCTTTGCACCCTCGACGTATCTTACGCCAAGTTGTCTACCCTCGATAACTTCGCTCTCTCAAACCTCACCTCCCTACGATACCTGCGGCTGGACCACAATCGCATCCGTTATATCCCAGATTGCGTTGGAGATCTCCATTCCTTAACCTCCCTGTCGTGTTCCAACAACCAGCTCATAACTCTTCCATCAAGTCTCGGGCGATTACAGAAGCTGGAAATGCTCGATGCCCACAACAACAGTATCGAAGACATTCCAGTGACGATCTGGAGTTGTGCATCTTTGACCCACATCAATTTCACTTCGAATCTCATTCATACATTGCACGAGCCCACCACAGGCACCCTTCTCTCTGAATCGTTACCCTCGTTACGATCGGGTAGCATCACGTCCATCCGAAAGGGGTCGACTGCTGGTTCGGTCTTGAACGAACTCTCGTCCCCTTCCCGCCCCCCTTTGGCCTACTCATTGGAACGATTGTTCCTAGGAGAGAACAAGTTTGGTGATGAGACCCTCGGTCTACTTGGATTCTTCGCAGAGCTCCGTGTGCTGAATCTCTCGTTCAACGAGATCCAAGAATTGCCCCCGTCGTTTTTTAGGAACCTCACCAAGCTAGAGGAGCTATACCTCAGTGGGAACAGCCTTTCCACCATTCCAACGGAGGATCTCCATCGATTGACACGGCTTCAGGTGCTGTTCCTCAACGGTAACAAGTTGCAGACTCTCCCGCAGGAATTGGGTAAAATCCAGAGTCTTGCTGCGCTGGACGTTGGTAGCAATGTTCTCAAATACAATATCAACAATTGGGAATTTGACTGGAACTGGTGAGTGGAATGAATCCCATCACCGAATCGTATGAACCATTATGTCAGGAACTTTAACCAAAACTTGCGGTACCTCAATCTTTCCGGGAACAAACGCCTTGAGATCAAACCGGACACAAATCCAAAGGTTTCCAGGGACCAAAATCAGCGGAAGGTGCTTGCAGACTTTTCCAGCCTACTTCAGCTGCGCGTGCTGGGTCTTATGGACGTGACCACGATTTTTGTCCCAACTATCCCTGACGAGCACGAGGATAGGCGCGTCCGTACATCATCATCGGAAGTCAACCAGATGGCCTACGGGATTGCCGACACTCTTGGAAAGACCGACCACGTCACCATGTTTGATCTAGTCCAACCTCAGTTCCGCCAAAGTAGCAACGAAGCTGTCTTTGCGCTCTTCGGAAGAGCCCAGCCAATATCTAGCAACAACCGGTTTTCGAAGTACATCCGTGATAACTTCCTCCCCGTCTTCTCCAAACAGTTGGAAGACCTCAACGAAGATGACAAAGTGCCAGATGCTCTCCGACGAACGTTCCTACGACTCAACAAAATGGGTCATGACTACCTACATTCTAACGGATACAACCAACGCAAAACCTCACATGCTAGCGTTTCCACGACTTACTACCCCGAGAAGTCAAGCGGCCGCAGTGGTGCTTCAGGGATCGTCGTCTACATCTCTGACAAGACCCTCTACGTCGCCAATTCCGGGAACGCTCTTGCGGTAATTTCTCGACACGGACAAGCGGCTATGCTGTCCCGAAAACACGATCCGTTCGAGGAGATCGGGAGGATTCGCTCCGCTGAAGGCTGGGTATCCCCGAAAGGATTGGTCAACGATGAGATCGATGTCTCTCGGTCCTTCGGCTTCTTCCACCTGCTACCTGTCGTCAATGCCTGTCCGGATATCTTCACCTGGCCCATATCCGAAGTTGACGAGTTCATCATCGTTGGGAACAGGGGGCTCTGGGATTTCGTCTCCCCACAAACGGCAGTCGACATTGCAAGACAAGAACGGGCTGACCCGATGATAGCCGCTCAGAAATTGCGCGACTTCGCAATCAGTTACGGAGCAGACGGCAGCACGATGATTATGGTCATCAAAGTTTCCGACATCTTCAATCCTGGGCCACGGGAGGCGACGAGGCGGAAGAAAAAGGACGATATCTCCAGTCGCGCGATACGTCGATTGGATGACGAGGTTGACGCTCCTAGGGGGCACATCGCGTTGGTCTTCACCGACATACGGAATTCGACCAGGTTATGGGAGACAAACGCGGGGATGCCTGCCGCGATGAGCCTACACGGTGACATTCTTCGTCGGCAGCTACGGATTTGCGGGGGATACGAGGTGAAAACGGAAGGAGACGCTTTCATGTGCTCCTTCCACACTGTCCTCTCCGCGCTCTTGTGGTGCTTGTCGGTTCAGATTGATCTCCTCAATGCGGATTGGCCGGCCGATATCCTGGAGAGTGACGAGGGGAGGGAGATTAGGGATCAAAATAGCAGACTGGTCGCGAGGGGGTTATCCGTGCGCATGGGTATCCACTGCGGTTATCCGGTGTGCGAGCCAGATCCCGTCACGCACAGGATGGATTATTTTGGTCCAATGGTCAACAGATCCTCGAGGATCAGCGGCAGCGCAGCAGGGGGCCAGATCATGTGTAGCGCGGACGTGGTTAGGGAAATCAACGCCAAAATCCTTGAGGCAGGTCCGGAAACCGAATTCTCTTACCTACAACCCCCTGCGGTGGTGGAGGCGATCCGAGCCATCGGCGTGGTTATAGAGCCGGTCGGAGAAGTCAAGTTGAAGGGCCTAGAAGTTCCGGAGCTATTGTCTATCGTCCTCCCACGGGACCTCGAAGGGCGCAAAAACATGGAACAGTACGAGGCGATGAGTGCCCTCACCCTGAACCCCAAGGTCCAATTCACGGGAGAGCAGGTTAGGGCGTTGGGAGTCCTGTGTTTGCGGTTCGAGAGTCTGACCACGTCACGGGTGTTTAACCCCTTGCCCGACCGGAAGGGGAGCACGTCTGGGTCATCGGATGACACCGGGCAAGGTGGACTAGTCCGGTTTTGCGGCAATCCGAATTCCCTGCTACCCTCGTTTGAGCAGCCGGCGGATGACGAGTTGTTGTCGGTTCTTGGCTCGTTGACAGTGCGGATAGAGAATGCGGTGAAAATGTTACTGCTTCAGCATCACACCGGGCATGGGATTTTTAGTCGCGGCGGACAGTCGGGTCCGATGGACTCGAGCGAAAGGACTTTGGAACAGTTAATATCGGTACTCTGTTTGTAATGCGTCCTCTGTGTATTTCTGCTTGTGATTTCATGCGCGGTTTGCTTGTTCGGGTTGGGCCACCACGCATCACGCTGCACTTTCGTCTGTATCTTTTCCTTTCATCTCTCACGCATTGTAATACTGTAGGCACCGTCGCACGAAGCCAAGACATTATATATTGTGTTCACTTCCACCCTCCAGAGTCTCTCATACCCCTCGACAACCTCATAGTATCCTACGGTGTCCAAAGTGCATAAATAAGTCCCATCGCATGCACGTAAATCATGTCGCGGCGTGTCCATAAAGGAGTGAGAGACAGGAACAAAGTGCGGTGCTTGATCCGATCATCCCATCTTCGCTCAGCAGCTCACGGCAAAACTACGCGAAACCCCCCCAACCTCTCATTAATCGTCCAATCCTTTCTCCCGCAATGGCCTCACCATCCTCCAGGAAGCACACATGTCCACATCAATGTGGATGTGACTATTCGACCACAAGGGAAAATGACCTGAAGACCCGAATTCCTGATGTCGATCAAGATCACCCGGATGACCACTACATGGACCTGGGCAAGGACCAACCCCCCTCCTGGAGAGCCCAGGGGACCCGCTATCATCCACAAATACGATCACTGATTACTACGCACTGCGAGCAGCTTTCAAGTGGGCTCATGGACATCTTCAGAACTGAGGTTGAGAGAGAGGTGAAACACCGGGTGTCAGAGGTCATTGTTTCAGAGGCTACCGCCTACTGTGAGCAGTTTAGGTTGAAGGATGAAGCTCTCCTGGCTGTAGAGACCAGGTGCAAGGGTTTACAGGAACAGCTGGAACTCAGCGATCAAACGTGTTGTCAGCTCCAGGAGAGGGTCAGACAGCTGGAGGCTACAGAGGCAGAGCTGAGGAATGCCTTGAATGAAAGATTTGAAGTTGTCAGATCGTTTCACCCAAGGATTTTGTTCTCCATTCACCCACTTTCCTTGCAGCTGCAGACAGGGGTCACCCCACTAGACGACAGACATCTCACAGTCGTCTATGAAAGGAAAGAGGGGAGGATGTTATGTCGGTTATGTGTGTAGGTTACCCTCACATCCACTTGAGAGCTGCACTAAACCATCTGTCTTGACCTAGGGACGGTCACTCCAAAAACGAGGCTCTGCCGGTGATCTCATTTAAAGAGGATGTGAAGTTGTCTACACTAGTGTCACACATTCAACATCAGCATCCACAAGATTGCCGCGTGTTGCTCAGCATGGCAGAGGAAGAGTTGAACGAGGTTGCTAAAGAAATGAGCCGAGTAGGAGACTGAACTCCGTTGTAATCATGAATTCGCATTAGCAGGCGATTAGGTATATTAAAAGTCTAGGTTAGGTCCTGTGATATGGTCCCCCGCATCCCTCTACTGCTTCTTTTGTTTTCCGTATGCCTCCACCTCGGCTTCTGCCCGGAGGCCCTCTGCCTCTGCCTCGCTGACCAACCTCTTTTCCAGAGCCTTCAGTTCTTCAGGGCTTTTGGCGGCCATTTTCGCAGCATTTACACGCTTGACGTAGTCGTGATACTTGTTGTCAGTCCCCATGATGTAGTCGCACCAACGGAAGGAAGTGGAGAAATTGTTCACGAAAGCCATGTGATGGAAATCGTGGTGATCAGCACCGGCCCAGAAGGGAAGGATGTGCTGGAGCGACCAAGGGAAATCGTATCCGCTGTGAGCATCGATGGCCTGGAAGAGACGGAGGACGATCCAGATGTACATGGTGAAGATGTGGAAGTTGCCAGTGCAAAGGACGTAGAGGATCGGACCAGTGATCGTCCCAGCACCGAGGATGAAGACTTCAGCTGGGTGGGCGTACTCGGCGGCAAGGCCGAAGGGAGCCGAATACTTGTGATGAATTTTGTGGATGTGCTTGTACATGGGACCCCAGTGGAGAAATTGATGAGCTATCGAACATGCTAATGTAAACCCCTCTTCCCTCGTGCGGAAAAAGTGTTCGCATACCGAAGAAATGAAACATGTCTTCATAAACAAAGAAAAGTCCGACTTGGAGAGCGATATCCGTCCAAGCAGGGAAGGGAACTTGCCAGGTGCTCATTCCGAGACCCTCGGCAATCGGGTGAAATAACCAAATCTTCAGCAAGACGTCAGAACATGAATACGAGCCAAAGTTCATGACATACCACGGGAAGCTGCACGGTAAAGTGGGAAAAAAGTACACCCTTCGTGCACTCCCACTGATCCTTAGCTGTAGGGATCTTGTCTGGCTGAAGTTTCCACCGACGAAAGTATGGAATGGCGTCGGCAATAATCCAAGGGACGCAACGTCCAAAATAAACGATCTGCAGAGTTTGTGCCGATGAGGGAGGGTCAGCGGCGAATATGAGACGCATACAGACCTCATGGAGGAGGAAACTAGCGAGACCAGTGGCAATGACGGGGTCACCGATCAGGAGGTACCAGTTGACCCATTGTCGTTCGACCCAGTTGAGAGAGGAAAAGTCGGTACCAGCGTAGAGCTCCTGTGCGGAATGCTTGTGGAAAATGGAGGAGGCAGAAGTCGCGTTAAGGGACATGACCGAGGGGGGGAGAAGGGGACGAGGTGGAAACTTGGGGTGACAACTCGGCTTCTTGTACTCTCACCACAATCGGACCACTTTATTTTTCCCACGACTGCTACGCCTCTCGATCTACTCTAATCCCAAGGGATATGGTTGGGCCATCGTTTGATTGTTAATTATTATTACCGTATTAGCAGTGTCTAAAATGGTTCAAGTCCTAAACTACCCTGGCATGCTCCCTCGACGTCTGCAATCTATCTCTTTCTTCAGTACAAACATTCGCCACACCCCGGCCATGTACTCACCTCCTTTGGTGCGTTCACACTCAGAATCGTAGGTTCAGTCGAACCGATCAGTATATCGTCCTGCAGTGGGAAATAGAGTTATTGGTGATACTCCTTGATAGGATAGCTTACGAACCTCAATCCGAATCCCGATATTGTGGAATTCCTTGGGGAAATGGGGCGACGGGGGCACATATAATCCTGAATGGGTCAATTTCGCATAGTACTGGATCTTGCACGAGAAGCCTACCGGGTTCAATCGTGATGATCATGCCCTCACGAAGCCTCGCCCAGATCAGAAACGAACATTCTTCGGAAACAAAGGAGAGTGGGCTTACTGCTCGTTTCGATCTATATAATTGGACTCATGCAAGTCTGTCAAGGTGTCAGCGTCAGCTAGGGTGCATAAATGTAGAGCCGACAAACCAATTCCAATGTGATGGCCGACAAAATGCGGGTAGAGTTCCCTTTCTACCATACTCTGAGACAGTTGGAATCCGATACTGATTTGTTTCAGTTCCGTGGTCAGGAGCTCGGCAGATTTTCGGTGAAGATCCATCAAGCTGACACCTGCGGCCTCGGAGCACATCTTAATAAGATCCTTTTGCGCATTCAGGACCGCTGTGTAAAGATCTCGTTGGGGAGGAGAATATGTGCCAGACACAGGGTACGTTCGTGCTGTGTCAAAAGGAGAAGAGTGAGCTCGTGAATACGATGGACGAACACACGTGCATACTGATGTCTGAAGCATAGCCACTGGAAAAGGTCGATAAAGGTGTCAGCAGATGCAGTCCGATTCCGAAGGCTGAGATCTCACTTGAACTCGCAACCAGCATCAATTAAGACCAACTCCCCCTGGTGAACGATCTGATTGTTTGAAGTGTAGTGAATGATCAGAGAATTGGGGCTTGGGGAGTGACATTGAGAGATGGGACGGAAGGTTCAGACTACCACCTACCCAGAGGCAACGACAGGTACATAGGCTGGTCTTTGTGAACCAGCAACTGCGCATAGATATTCAAAATGGGATGCGATGGTGTGTTCCGACATGCTGGGCCGGGTGAATCGCATCGTCTGGAGGTAAATGCAACGTTATGTCGAGTAGTAGAGGTGAAAGGTGGATTGACCTTGGCAAGAGCGGTGCCACTAATGCCTGCGGCTGCCCGCATGACTGCTTGTTCTGCTGGACTTTTAATGTACCGTAGCTTGGCCACCACGGGAGCCAGAGATTTCCTCCTCGAACTGTTGAGGGCTTCCATGATGGTGTCATACTCTGATCTCGGTTCTGAAGAGGGCGACAAGTATTTCAGGATTGATCTAGGAGAAGATCTTCGAGAGGAGGGGTTGAGAATGTCAACATAGATGTTCTCGTAAGCGGGGAGGAGCGAACGCAGTGTTCTTGGTAGGGTGTGAAAGGGAAGGGATTCGTCGAAAGCAAAGTAAGCCTTGGCGTCCACAAACGTTGTCCTGGTCGCGGATTATGGACGTGGTCAGGTTATGGGAGGGAAGATGTACCGACCTTGCGCCATCCCACTTTTCCTTCTCTAGGTTCGAGCCGGACGAGAAGAGAGACATTTTGTACCCCTTCTGGGAGCTGGTCTTTTCTGATCGAGTTCAGGTTGAGCGAATCTGAGCTGGAAAAGAAGATGAGGAGACGGACCGAGTATGACCGCTGCATCAGGCTCGTCGAAACCAGTTAGATACCAGAAGTCGGACGCTTGACGAAACTTGTAACTTGAAGGGGTTAATGACTACTTCGGAAGGAGTTAAACAGCACGACACACAATATCTCTGGCCTCGACATGGTGAGGATGGGGACAGGTATGACAACGAACGAGGGACGTACGGTTGCTCATATATTTAACCTTGCCACCCATGAGGACAACGAGAGAGTTGTCCGGAAGAGTTTGCATGAGTCTCTGTCGCCTGGACTCGTACTCACGGGCGGAAATGCCTGGAGTGAGTTCATCTCTTTTGACTGGGAGAGAACAAATCAGAATATGTTGGTAAAGAAGAGGGTTTACGGACTGAGATGCGGATGGGAAGCAAAGACCGGTTGTCCAAACTTTGCGGGCTTTGTCGCCGTCGTCGACCATCTCCGGATGACGGTGGGGAACATTTGAGGATGAATTATTTGCGACCTTCATCTGGCTTTCATCCCTCCTTCGTCTCTTGTCTCCCTCTCCCTTCTCTTCCCTCTTCCTGTTCTCTCCATGCTCTATACTCTC
>Ga0307512_10003098_pt1 | contig 19842 bp, 16 predicted proteins | sample 14_EM_MG_FD_200267 | JGI IMG/M metagenome (GOLD analysis project Ga0307512, IMG submission 200267) | Populus trichocarpa ectomycorrhiza microbial communities from riparian zone in the Pacific Northwest, United States - 14_EM | ecosystem: Host-associated > Plants > Roots > Unclassified | place... | reverse complement strand
GGGAACCACTTCATCGTGCAGCATACATGTACGTGGAATCACCTTTCCGCATGAGATGAAGTTATTATAATGCTTCAAATATTCAAATCCCGTCAGCGCCATTGACACAGATATCAGCTATCTTAGAGACCAGATCTGGCAGCATATGCGTTCCAGAAATATTCCTGTCTTGAGGCGTCTCGAACCACCCAGAGGTGCTTACAACTGGGATGGTCCAGAACAACATCTAGAAAATGGAATTGAGGAGATGGATCTCAACGGGCATGTTCAGATTGGGTAATCGACGTTACATTACTAGTATATTCTGAACAATGAATATACTTGACTGTTACCCCAGAACATGCTACTCGTCAATTTCCATTGCTTCAGATTGATATTCCTCCAGCTCAGTCGTCCAATGGACCTCACATTGCCCATTTTTTCTGGACCTTCCCGTCCCTACTTTAGGCCCCAGTGCCTCATACACATACCCCTTTGGAAGTTTCTTGTCCTTTTTGATATCCTTCCTCGTGCCTTTACCCTGTTCTTTTCGGTCTGCATTGTGCACCAACGCAGCAGGATCTGCACTATGCCGTATACTGTCTGGGCTCTTCCGACGTTCCTTCTTGATCGGTGTCTTGTTGACGGTGACATCAATTCGGCAAGATCATGCGTCACTTTTGCCACTCCCTGATTGCTGCGGCTGGAATGGAGGCGTTTGCCAATTGGGCTGGGCATGTGTATCCTCTCAGGTGATTGAGTAGCCCAATGTCTCATCAGTACATCATGTACACGATTAGAATCATGGAATATATATTACCATGTTCATTGCCATATAGTGGGACCGTTTCCGAGCTACTTCCTGAGTCCCAGCTCCTCTTTGATTTTCCTTTGCTGGACAGGACAACTTGGAACCAGAGCCCTCAAGGTCATCACTGCTCTCATTTGTACCCTCGAATGCAACAACAACAAGCAGGTTCCTCTCTCATGGTAAGTTCTTGAGAAGTTCCGATTGTGTGATAGATTCCGAGAAAATGACAGTCCAATTCCAGCAAATATACCATTGCTGATTCCCGTGAGAAGATGCGAGATATATGTGGGTGTATATCCGGCTCCCTGCTGGCTTTTCTGTATGTACGCTTGAAATGTTGTTGATTCTTTCGATATATTATTCTCTATGAATATCTTGATGTCCTGAATAACCTCTGTGATATCGTGGAAGTGAAGTGAAACAGAACTTATCTCAATCAGCTATGCGCCGGCCACCAAGCAGCGTACAGGATACTGTTTCCGTGAAGCTTAAAGAGGTTTGCATTGGTAATATCAATAGCAACCCAAATATCAACGGTATGGTTATCCGAAACCTTAGGCTCACAGCGATTTCCAATCTCGAATTTGCGCTTAGGACGTAAGTTGTCCTTCTTTGAAAAGAATCGTTCTGCATGGGTTTGTTCAATCTCCTTGAGATTTGCTTGGATGGGATCCCAACGTGCACCTTGAGTCTGAGAGTGGGGTTTGTTTTGCGACTGAGTTTGCTGTAGTAGACCCAGTAGTGCTTGGCCTGCTGCCAACTTGTCTATATCTGAATCGAGAACAATAATACGAGGTCCATCAGGAGTAGTTGAGTATGTGGTGGCACTCGTTGCGGAGCCCCCAACCCTTCCAGAGCAACCAATTAGTCGTTGGCCAAGGTTGCTACCCAGCCGGAGCGATTGGCCGCATAATGGACAGTGTGCCATTCCAGCACGGAGAGAGCTATGACGAAATTCTTCAACAACAATGCAGAACGACGTTGTATAGGCGGGAAAAGTACAGCAAATCGAGGCAAGAATGACGTGCTAGGGGAACGTATTTGGGAGGTAGAATGGCCTGAAATTAAACACAGAGAGTGTGTGGACAGATTGTACTCTTCTAATGATGCAGATTGTGTTCTTATATAAAGCGCTTTTACAAGAGCAATCAATCCCGACTCAATTGCAACAACATAGTCCAGGACTTGGATTGCTCAAAGTTGATTCACTCATGCTCCGGCCCTACATGTATCTCTGCTACGTGTCACTGCATTGAGCCCAAATCTGAGTAATGCATCAAAATCCGCTACATTAGCAGCTGCATTGTAGAGGCATGGGGCTATTCTGCAGTAGTTCCTACCACTTGCCTGTTCGCCTAGAGATTCTGCTTTGGGTATACATATTGCATTGCCTGTTGGGTCACTTGCCTGGCTTTTATCAACTGCTATGTTCCTAGGTATCTATATATCTTTTCTTTCTCTGCCCTATCTGCTTACGAATTTCCTGAACTTCCTTTGCAATTGCCACCTCATTTCTGATGCCTGTCTGCAGTACCTTCTTTTGTACTTGTGAAAGCTTTGCAGACTCTGTGCTCTTCTCTCTGTTGGCTTCCCTATACTTTGCTTGAGCTGCCTTAGCTTTTTCCGCAGATGTAGCTACATATATTAGCTACTGAGATGTTAAAGATAATACAGTACCAGGGAATATACTTTGTGCAGCAGCTCTAGCTGCGTATTCCTTCATATGTGCATCATAATGAGATTCCCCTTTTCCTCCAGAGACTTTGATATTGGTGTAAAAATTGCGCCCATTCTTTTCAACAGTCTTAAGATGCAAGGTAATCGCCCTCTCAGGGTCCTTTCCCTTGAACTCCTTAGTGCAGCCTTCTGCTGGGCACTGGGGATGTTGTGGTGGCGCTTTTGTTCCTCTCTTGCCAGTAGTAGAACTGGAAGCTACCGCATTTTTGCCCCTCTTAGATACAGCCTTGCTAGGAGCCACTAAATTAACAATCAATTAGTAGGAATCTGTAATGTATTGCCTGTGCTACTTACTGGCTTTCAGAGGGAGTGTAGTTGTTGATAGGAAGCGGGGTTGTTGATGGAAAGCGGGGTTACCCCACCAAAAATTACTGTCATCAACGATGGTTAAGCTGCAACCTCTACTACCACCCCAAAGAAAAACCGTCACCAACAATGATTAAGCTGCAATGCCTGCTACCACCTCAAAAAAAACCGTTATCAACAATGGTTAAGCTGCAACCCCCGCTACCACATCCAAAAAAACCCGGCACCTCTGATGGTTAACACCAGTGCACTGGCAACAACAAATATTTGCAACCACAAATTAAAGAGAGTTGCTAACACCAAATTTATTTATTTAACCATCCTCTCTATCGCTCTCTCTAAATTTTTAGTCGCTAGGGAGGAACTTTTTTTCATTGTTGTTGCTGCACAGGTGCACCGTCGCAAGATCGCGAGGTTTTGGCACTTTGGTCCTAACAGGCTGCCGCCGGGTGGGTTGCCAGTTCAGCGAGCAAATTTTGGTAGGGCTGTAAGACTTACAAAGTCACATCACATATAATTTACAATTCACTTCAACAGAAAGTTTTATTTGCTACTAAAGAAGACTTGATAAAAAGGATGGCCTCTGATGACCATTTTTAGATGTGTAGTGACGTTGTTACGCAGGGTTACGATCCAGGGGATACTGTTCTGATAAGTGTTGTGAAGATGTGAAAACAGAGTTTGTCCTTGGAGATGGTTACCGCCGCACTGAGCCTTTTAATTGCTGATAGCATTTGAGAAATCCCACATCACGTTTCTTCTTTCTTAGAGCGAGAGAGTTGGAATCTACGGAATCGGCCAGTCTCCCAGTGGCTGACGCTGTCACAGAAGCCGAGGTTGTCAATCTATAAATGCAACACAAATGCAACACAACGAAGGAGGAGAACGAGGCTCAGTGGGGTCATCAATGACTAGCTATTTTTTGGAAATGAAAAAATAGCTTTGTTTGATAATCGGATAGCTAGTAGCTAAAATTGATAAATTCGCACTCATCTAATAGGCCCTTCTGGTAGAGAGATACGTTCACAAAACTTCGATATACATTCGGTTGCTTCGCCATGTATGACGTACTCGTGTATCAACGCTAACTATACAAATTCTGTGCACTGTTTCAGCTGACCAGCTATCTATTCAGATCCTCCATCATCCTAACTAGATTGCATATTGCCTGAAAGTTGCTCTGTGTTCTATTCCAACCTGCCAGACCTCTTCCGCAACGCCACTTTTCCAACAGAGCTAATCACATAAGGGTCCTGTCCAGGTTATCACCATTGTTTCCTGTCACTTTCGCTCTTTTGCTTCGGATAGCTCGCAATCTGATGACATATTTCAGCTCTCTATCAATATTACTAGTTACGACCGTAATTAACATACCTGCTCGCTCGGGCGAATATTGTCTTTGGAAGCAACCAGTTCTCTCTTGGTCATTATTCTCATCCTTTGATATAGTTAGTGCATGTTGAAGCCGTTCCAGATCTATCTCATTTCCGTCGTCTACTTCGATTGACATGGCTAAAGCACGTTGCAGCCGTTCCTCGTCTGTCTCATTATCCTCATCTGCTTCAATGGACATAGCTAACGCGCGACGAAGCCTTTCATCGTCGGTATCACTGTCGTCGTCGACCTCGAGCGACATAGCCAGTGCGAACTGCAGTCTCTCCTCTTCAGTCCCAAAATCGACGCCGGCGTTAACGTTCGGCAATATCTTAGCCTGACTGGGTAACCTTTCTTCACCTTCGTTACCGTCGTCGTCTAGAGATCCTCGAATAGAAACACGCTGTAGCCAATCCTGAAACTGGTTTGAAAGCCCTTCCATTATCTCGCAAAGCTCCGGTTTCACTCTGTTTTCGTCCGACAGGTGCTGTGATTCTTTGCGATTCTTACGACATGAAGCCAGGTTTTCTACGGCAGCTGCTGAGGAGGGATGGTAATCGCCTAATGTCATGCGCATTCTATTAGTCGCGGGAATCAGTAGTTCCTCAGCCTCTTTCCACCGCTCTTGGTTCATAAATATCACGGTGAGGTTATTTATGCTGGACAAGGTATCTGGGTGCTCTTCCCCAAGTATCCTCTTGCTCATCTCCATCGCCTGTGCCCCCAGATCCTCAGCCTCCTTCCACCGCCACTGGTTCGCAAATATTACGGCGAGGTTAGTCATGCTGGACATGGTATCTGGATGCTCTTCGCCGAGTATCCTCTTTCTCGTCTCCATTGCCTGTGCCTCCAGCTCCTCAGCCTCTTTCCATCGCTCTTGGTTTCTGTAGGTCGATGCAAGATTGGCAATGCTATTCAAGTTATCTGGATGCTCTTGGCCAAGTACCATCTTTCTCATCTCCATCACCTGTACGTCTAGCTTCTCGGCCTCCTTCCATCGATCTTGGTTCGAAAATGTCGTTGCGAGGTTGGCCATACTTGTCAATGTATCTGGGTGATCTTGCCCGAAAGCCCTCTTAAATGCCTCCATAACTTGCACCTCCAGCTTCTCAGCTTCCTTCCATTGCCCCTGGTTCCGGTATGTCCACGCTACATTGGCCATACTTTTCAAGGTATCTGGATGCTCTTCGCCGAGTACACTCTTCCTCTTGTCTAAGACATGCCCAAATATCTCATCGGCCTGCGACCAACGCCTCAGCTTCCTGTATGTTGAAGCGAGGTTGGCCATGCTAGTCAAAGTAGAGGGATGGTTCGGGCCAAGTACTGTCTCGCGCACCTCCACGACCTGCACCTCCAGCCTCTCAGCTTCCTTCCATCGACCTTGGTTTGAAAATGTCAGTGCGAGGTTGGCCATGCTGGTAATCGTAACTTCATGTTCTTTGCCGAATACCCTCTTGAACGATTCTAAGACCTGTACCTGCATCTCCTCGGACTCCTTCAATCGCCCCTGGTTCCTGTATGTCGATGCGAGATTTGCAATGATGGTCAGGGTATCAGGATGTTCTTGGCCGAATACCCTCTTGAGCGATTCTATGACCTGTACCTGCAGCTCCTCGGCCTCCTTCCATCGTCTCTGCTCGCTATATGTCGATGCAAGGTTGCTCATACAGGTCAGTGTATCCGGATGCTCGTGGCCGAGTATCTTCTTGAACGTTTTCATTGCTTTAACTTCCAGCTTCTCGGTCTCTTTCCACCGCCCTTGGCTGGTGTAGGTCGATGCGAGGTTGCTCATGCTTCTCAAGGTGTTTGGATGCTGTTGGCCGAGTACCCTCTTTGTTGCCTTCAAGAGTTGTACCTCCAATTCCTCGGCCTCCTTCCATCGCCCTTGGTTCCTGTATGTCGATGCAAGGTTACCCGCAGTTTGAAAGGTGTCTGGATGTTCTTGACCGAGTACCCTCTTTTTTGTCTTCATGACTTGCCCAAGTAGATCCTCGGCTTCTTTCCATCGTCCTTGTTCGCCGTATGTACATGCGAGATTAGCCATGCTGGTCAACGTATCTGGATGCTCTTGGCCGACTACCCTCTTGAAAATTTCCATAGCCTGTACCCCTAGCTCTTCTGCCACTTTCTTCCGCCCTTGTTTAGAAAATGTTGATGCGAGGTTGCTCATGCTGTTCACGGTATCTGGATGCTCTTGGCCAAGTACCCTCTTATACGCCTCCAGGACCTGCACCTCGAGCATTTCAGCCTCATTCCATCGCCCTTGGTCGTGATATGTCGTTGCGAGGTTGCCCATGCTGCTCAGGGTATGTGGATGCTCTTGGCCGAGTACCTTTTTAAACGTCTCCATAATCTGCACTTGCAGTTTTTCAGTCTCTTTCCATCGCCCCTGATTAGTATATATCAATGCGAGGCTACCCATAGTTAACAAGGTATTTGGATGCTCTTGGCCTAGTATTCTCTTTTGCGACTGCATGACTTGCACTTCAAGTTTCTCGGCTTCTATCCATCGCCCCTGGCAGTTGAATGTCGATGCTAGGTTGGCCATGCTGGTCAATGTATCTGGATGATCTTGGCCAAGTACCGTCATATGCATGGCCATGACCTGCAGAAACAGTTCCTCTGCTTCCTTCCACCGTGCCTGCTTCGAAAATACCACTGCCAGGTTTCCCTTGATTGATGTAACCATTGAACCTTGGGTCCTTTCAGTAAGCTTCAGAGCCTCTTCATACAATTGTTGGGCTTCTATAAATTCCCCTAGTTTCAAGTGCGATTGGGCGACATTCAGTATCGATCGAATGTAATATGGATGGCCAACTGCATCGGTATTTTGTATTTGGTCTCTGATCCGCATTCGCAGCGTTTTTGATTTCGCAAATTCTCCTAATGCTTCCAGCAGATCTCCGATCGTTCCATATAAGCCTAGTGTTACAAAATGGAGCTCCCCAAACTCTCGTGTCATATCAACTACCTCCCTTTCATACTCCTTGTGGGCTTCCTCGAGTTTGTACATTCCCCATGTTAGATATTCGTGAATAAGGTTGACTGTAAGGTGATCTCTGAGCTCGTGCGTTATCCAGTTGATTTGCATTTCCGGCCGTACCGCTTGTTTTTCCATCTTCAGCTCGTCGAGATGTTTGTTGCTTTTTTTTAGCCATATATGACATTTATTGTCATCAGATTTAACCCCAAACCCAATGCGATAACAAAAGGCAATCTGGAATGCGATGTGGGAGGCAAAAGGTTGACTTTGATTACTGAAGTACTTCTTTTTGAGGCTGTCTTTGATTTGTGTCCGTACACGATAGTCGGCTTCGATGAGGTCGCGAAGATTTTTGGCAATCTAGAATAACAATACTCAGTAAAGTATTTAGGGAAAGACGCACATGAGTTGACACTTACCTGAAATTCTGCGTGGCTGGAGTGCTCTCCCGTTGACTCTAGTAGCCTTGTACGAGCTAGTATGGGCTCAATTCTGAACTGCTTAGCGAAAGCATTCGGTTTTGTAAATCGTGGTTGAAGCTCACCGTTTTTGGCTAAGAAGACTGACCAATTTCCCAACTTCAGATGTCCGTTCGTTTGGGTTAAGCGGTACTGTTAATTTGAAAAGCTCTTCCAGTCGAACCTTATGTTCGGTATTCAAGTCTGGGATTGATGCTATGAGTTGATTGGCAATATGTTCTACTTTATTATCATCTTTGATCTGCTCGAGCGATGTGCGGGGTCCGATGGATGCATCAAAGGTGTAGTCTGGACATTTCTGCGGAAAGCGCGCGCTCTTGAACAGACACCAAAGACACAGAATACCAAACGAGTAGACATCCATCTTTTTGGCTTCTGCGGTTGTTAACTCTCCATAATGATGTTCGGGGGCATTCCACGGTCTTGACTTTGGTAGAAAAACTCTTCCTGCTTCACCACTAGTAAGAGTGGAATACCCGAAATCAGTTACCTTTACTGTAGTTTTGCCAACGGAGTCTTTGAAAACCAGCACGTTTTGTGGCTTGATATCGCCATGAATTATATCTACTCTAGTAAGACTTCCAAAAGGCAAATACAGATTTGGGAAATGACACACCATATGCATGCAAAGCCAAGATGGCACGTCCAATATCTGCACAGATTTGGAGCCGGTCAACGGTGGGCATGTTCATACCCTCAGCCACATTCATGAACTGTTGTAGATCGCACGTTGCTTTTTCGTAAACCAGTACAGGCACAGCATTCTCCGTCCTAGGCTTGATTTCCCAGCAGATCCCCAGGAGATTGACTATGTTTGGGTGGCTTTGAATAGGAGGTTGGCTCAAAATCAATACCTCCGACATCAACGGCAAAAAGTCCTCGTCAGAGTTTCCATCGTCATGAAAGCGCTTGAATGCAAGGCCCATCTCAGTATTGAATGTAGATTGACTTATCGTCCCAGAGCCACCCTTGCCGAGATTGCCTTGTGCAGGCTGCCATGTAATGGGGAGGTAATCGACATTGCATTTTTGGACAAGTGAAAGAAATGCTATCAGATCATTTTGGAGGCCGTTGGAAGTGCAATTTGTCGAAGCGGAGTAGCGGGTAAACATTCTATCGGAATGGGACACAAGTGTTGAGTTTCGTGTTGAAAACATCATATGAGTGGAGTGCAAAGACAGTTGCAAGTTCAATGAAGAAAGAAGTCGCTATGTGGTTGCGGTGATATGCGATTTCTGTAGTTGATCGACTTAAGAAGGGTTACTAAATGCGAGTACGTCGACCCAGTCTTATTTATTCTGTAAATTTGGTCAACACCACCACATAGCTATATGTATAAACCGTACGAAGATCGTACATCGGGTACAACGGAAGCTGCACATATGTCGTAGTTTCTCCATAATAACCCATATATGCCGCTGATGAGGCTGCCCAACGTTCCTGCAAGACAGTGCACAGTACGTATAATTGTATTACACTGCCAGCCTAACGGCAGGACAAATGTGGGTGGCTACGTGTTCATGCAGTAATCGCTGTCGAATGATAAATGATTAGCGTACGTCATTGCTGCCTTCTTATGCACCAGTGATTGCGTAGGGACGAGGGTAGTGAAGTCGCCTACGACTTTACTTTTTATTCCTTTGGGTTTTCATTGGAGTAAGGTGGAAGTTTGGGAATGTGTATGTCATAGCCACAAGCGGCTGAATACAAAATGATTACAAACAAACAAACCGGTGATTGCGTCACCGCTGTGGGCAACAACAGGCAATGATTGCGCACATCCGAGGGTGGACCAGTCCGGACCTGACAGACCCTGGTCTAGACCCGTCCAGTACAGACCAAACCGAACCCTGCCTCAGATCGGGATCGTCCGGACTGGTGCAATCGTTGACAACAGGTGGTATGGTGCAACAATTGATAAATGCCTCAAGCAAGTACCGCCAAACAGAGCTTAGCGCAAAAGTCCTTTTTATCATACAAAGATTAAGTCGAAACACACGCAGCATTTGCATAAGGCGTCTAGAACTTAATATTATGCAGGCAAACTGGCTGGCCGATTCGATAAACTAACATGAGAGCCTGAGGCAGATTGACAAGGCAGTTGGAATACGCAAAAAAAGTTTATACAGGACAATGAAGCCTCCGAGAAACCCATGATGTGCAGTACTTGCAGTCCGTAGACAAAATGTTTCGTAATCCGCTATCTGACACGGAGGATACCGGACATCGAAGAAACACTGCCACACTACGGCAACAGACAGCCAATAGAAAATTGGATTGTGAAAGTACGTATATGAAACTGTATGGAATTGTGATTTCAAGGCCTTAGATTTCTCTAGCTATTTTAGTGCCTCATATGCAAACCAAAGTCAATTACCACGATGGTGTGCTTGTTAGAGTACGCTTTTGCCACCCATCAGTCGACAATTGATTATATCGCAACAATCCCTGTACGTTTGTATTGTTTTAGTCGTACTACATTCACTCTATCTAAAGTATGGTAGTGCCCTTGCCCTCTCCCCCCTCTGAATAACCAGCTAGGGGGGGGAGATTGCCTTCCACTACCTCTTCCCATCCTCCCCCCATGGACACAACATTCCCATGGTTTAGTTTGACCCCCATTGCTTAAACATTTCTAATCACGATTAGACGACCGCCACCAAAATAATCCTCACCAAAGCCAGATGCAGGGTATCATATAATGATATTGCAGTTGCATACCGCAACCAACAGACAGGTTGGCAGGCTAGGTCAACCCTGGGTGCCCGGCCCATGACACCACTGGGTGCACTTATGAGAGATGCAGACCTCACATCTGCGCCAGTAGCCCTGGACTACAGGCAGCAACGGTTCACAGCGAGGCTCGCAAATGCATGCGAAGGCTCGAAACTGAAGGAGGTGCACGACCACCCCACCGCCAGCGTACGGATATGCAAAGTTATCAGAAAAGATCATGAACGAGGCCGGGAAGCAGAGACCATGTGCTGGCCCAGTCCTGATGAAGAACCGGCTGTCAAGATGGTTATACTGAGTCACAAAACGGCGGCTAAGAGAGAGGGGAGACGCTTGGCGAGAGAGTGTGACCAAAGTGGGCGCAGAGGTCAGGATGTGGTGGACAAACGGATTGCGATCCGACGGCGGCAGAGTTGTAGCCGCCACAGTATGTAAATACCGAAACGGCTGGACAGCCTTCAGCTGCCACCTCGGTAACGGACGAGTGGAGGTCTACGATGCAGAGCTGTGGGTATTCGTACTCGCACTCCGGGAGTCAGCAAAAGAAGAGGGACACACTGCAGACACACAGAGTGACGAAGGTTGCTGTATTCAGCGACTCGGAAGTGGCCATCCGATGAACGGAGCACCTGGAACCTGGGCCAGAGCAGCCTCTAGCCAGGTGGATCAACCAAAGCGTGAGGACCCTTCTCAAGGCCGGAATTGAAACCGAGATCCACTGGGTCCCGGGACACACTGGCGTCCCCGGGAATGAAGAAGCAGATAGCCCATTGAACCTAGCGCGAGAAGGCGGGAGAGCAGGCACAGTACAAGAACAAGTATACACCTCGGCGACAAACAGGACCAGATGGATCTCAGAAGCGAAGACGGCGGCGAAGGCCATATGGGAGGCTGACAAATGCAGCGAACATTACGGCTACAGACTGCAAGGCAAAGCTGGGAGTAAGAGACCCATCCCAATGAACAGTGTGAAGTCGCAGGTGGCCAGATTCTACCTACTGAAGTCCGGGCATGTGCCTGTGGGCATGGACTTGAAACGGTTCGGACACCAAGACGACGACAAATGCTGGAGGTGCGGCAGTGGAGGCAGGGCTGCGGCCCAGACCCAGATGCGGAAACACCTCTTCCGCCACTGCAGCTGAAGGAAAGACCAGCAGAAAATGCTCTGGAAAGAGGTGGGGAAAGCAACTGGATGGAGAGTGGGCAGATACCGACACGTGCAAGTCTCTGAGCTGCTCTCCATGGAGAAGTGCGATAAAGTGGTAATGGACTTCCTGGCAGCCACTGATGTCGGGAAGTTCCCGCCTAAGCGAGCGGAGGAGTAAGAGCCGGCGGTCTCTCCTCCTTTTGGGATTTCATCTCATTTCCTTTGTATCTCATCGATCGCTTCCGTAGATGCATCCTTTCTTTTGTCAGAAGGGGACGACGGGTAGCAGGAGTGGAGCTCCGCCATCTAGCCGGCCAGCCCGGAGGCGGAGGGGATTAACGGGCTGTCATACTCTAATTAGAGTGAATACAGTATGATTAAAACAAACAAAAACCGACAGAAAGGCCATCAGGTTTGTGGGTCCGGAAAAGAAAAAAACTCCCTAGAGGATTCATGGCGCGCTGTTCATCGTAGGGCTTGATGTGTCGTGGGGGCAGATGGTGATGTTATCGTGAGGTCAGATTGTCGCTAAACAGTCGATCGTAGACTTGCGTAAAACAATCAAAAGAAGGCAAGTTGCCCTGGAAGAGGGACTACCGATCGATGTCGATGCTGAGTAGTATTTGGCGATTCTTTGCTGACGAGATACACTCTGTTTTCGACCTGGTAACGTACTGGCAGAGCGGACTCACATTGGGAAAGTCATGATGAAGTCAAAGTAAAACCCCACTTTGCCCCGCGAGGGAAAAGCGTGGTGAAACCAGGAGTTGAGAGGTGTTGTTGAAGGTGTGTGTGATGTCCCAAACGGTCCGGTAATTGAATGTTACGATCCAGGGGATAGAGTGTTAAGCGGTCTGGCCGGCAGACTTTTCAGCAGCTTGTAGATCAGGCCAACCCAGGCGCAAAATATGAGATCTGCTTTGGCACGGGACATGCCCGGTCTCCATTTGAACAACCTACGCTGCAAAATTTCCGGCGGCGGCCGTCAAGACTTCATGCAGGCCGGCCAGGCCGGACCACCCAGGAACACTGCTTGTATATACTGCAGTAAAGGTAGGAAGTTGGTTATGTCGCAGCTCTACACTGTATCCAAAAATATTCTTATCACTGGAAGACTTGAGAATGAATGCTGGAATTGTGTTTATCAACGATCAGAATGTTAATGTATGCCAACCTAACGTCAACTTGTGAATTCTATCGTGATTTTTAGCTTAACATACGGTACAGCATTACAGTATGATGGAAGTTTTGAAAGGATGTTCGTATTTCACGGTTGATTAGAGTATAAGTTCAAATACCCTGACTTGTTGAGTTCTCACTGAGATGTTTTGGCAAAGGTATTAGGCCCACATCAGCCGAACTTCATACGATAGACTCACATGATTGTCAATCATGCGTATGAACTTAACCAACCCCCCTATAATGTAGAACGGGCTTCTGTATAGGTGGTGTGCACACATCGAACAAAACCAGTAAACTATTACGTAACATATATGATGATACGTAAACTAGACTAACATATTGTATTTCTAAACAGAGAATATTAGTGTATCTCATAAGCATATAGTCAGCGTTCGTAATATAACGATAATTTAATGAATTTTGCCTTTCTCTCTAATCAGTTTGCAGATACGCGAACCCGAGGATAGAAACTGAACGGTTGAGGGATTAAATTCACTCATGTATGAAACTTGTCCGGTTAGAAATGGGATTCGCCGACTTAATAGAGCCGTCATTTTCGAGTGCGGGTGGTGATGACTTTCCTCGTGCTCGGTGTGGTGGCGAATAAATTCCGCCGACCTCTGGAATAAACCCTTCCTGAAAATAGGGGGTTGAATTGTAATAAATCCCGAGCCCTAATCGAACATTGCCGATTCCCAAAACCCGAAACACAACCTGGAAAGTGGCCCGAAGAAACCCACAGCAGAAGATGTGCTCAAGCAAGCATGTACAAGGTATGTTTTTCTGCAGTGAAAATATGCTCAGCAATGTGGCTTGCCGCTCTCTGATGAATCTGACAAGTCAGGTCTCATTCTCAAGATCCGGAATCAAATGATAAGCCAGCGGGAAAATGGTTCAGGATTCGGGATTTGAAGTATAGTACCAGGACTTGTAACGGGAGGGTCAATTCTAGAGGCTAACCGCGTGGGAGTTTACGAGCACGTGACTAGTCAAGCAGGGGACGAGAGACGTGATGACTAGTACAACAGAAACTAGAATATTTCTGTTGTTGTGTTGTGTTCCGCGCCACCGGGTGTGAAGTTTCTGATAACCAGCGGAGTACATTAACCTTCTGCTCCTTCGCTTCCTCTTTTACCGGTGCATCGGGGACTTTAAATAATTCCTAACCACCTTCCGTTCACATACGTTACCATATGTGTCTATGTAATTTCACACTAATTACCAGCTTCCTCATCATCAACTCCCTAAGCAATCGATTTTAGATATCATTTTATCACTCTCATCAGTCAGAAGCCATTTTTCAGCACCGAAACAACTATTATAGAACACCTTAAGTCTATGCCGATAGTGAGTTTATTTTATCTCGCAACTGGACTGTCTTAACCTCGCCAGTTAATGCTGTTTTCTGTAGTTAATTGTCTTACACCCACCTGCACCACGATTATCAGTTTGTATTACTACCGGAATGTGCTCAAAGAGTGCCAAACATGTCAACAGTTCGTTCGTTATGAATACTGATACTGTTGTACTGGCTCTCACAGAGAACTCACCATTGTAGCAGCCATACCGTCCATTTCTGTGATATTGACCTTTCCAGAGAAGAAATGTCTAGTTCCGAGCCTTCTAGCATGGTGGAAAGCTATGAATAAGGCACGACTAAGGTTACCCTAACCCTGTTTAGACTAAGGATCTAGTGTGCAAAATTTGTGAAGATAATAGGCTAAGGAAAAGCTTAAAAAGAATCAATTCAACATAAATCGATAGTTTCTCAACTTTGAGTTTTGTCTCTTACACATAAGCATCATCCACACCGCAACTATTAAGCGTAAGGCCTTTATTCTGCCCTCATTATCCGTATATTCATCCCGAAACTTAGTAATTTACACACCAACTCTACCTTTACGGCGCGTCATTTTCCTCAGTTCTTCGAAGATACTACTCATAACTCCCCTCGGCATTCCCTCTATCCTGACCGCTCCCCTCCTCTCCCGTGGCATTACCGACAACTGCCAAGTCACAATAACTTGGTCCTCCTTCACTACTACCAGGGCGACCAAGGGATTAATTTTGCCGTAAATCCACCTCTCGCCGAACCCCATCTGCAATACATTGTGTTCCCGACCGACAAGTATCGCGCCGAACCCCATCTGCAATACATTGTGTTCCCGACCGAGAAGTGCTCCCTCCATAGTGGTTTGCGTATTTTTCGACTCGAACAACCATATCTCACCATCGATGTAGCGAACCGCGACTAGATAGTTGCACGAGGCATAACCGGCCATAGTTTCCGTAGATTGATGAGGCGGATGCTGAAAGACCAATCCGTTAATCCATGTACCATCCCCATTCAGACTATCGCAGCGAGAGAATTCGAGGCAAAAATGCATCAGCCGGAGGATGGGCCTACGGGGTACAATGGAGGTATATGGGGCCGCCGCTATAATGCAAAGGTTTGGGCCGAAGGTGCGGCTCGGAACAAGAGGTTGCGTAACCTGCGACGAAATCTCTACCGCCGGGATCCATCGAAAAGATCTGATGTAGATCGCGTTGAATGTTTTACCCTTGCTAGACCACTTATTGATGTCATATATCGCTGTACCTGCGTCGCACTGGAAAAATATCCGCCGCTGCTCTACATCCACCCTCGCAGATTTAACCCGAAGTCGATCGAGGCCGATTAACTGTGTATACCTTCTGCAGCACGGGTGCTTCAGGACGATACTCAGGGTATTTGTAGAGCCCAGAGCCCCGACGATGATCACAGCTGAATCATTGTCATGTATTAGGAGAAGTATAAACTGTTGCGGTTGACAGTAGACCGAAGATTGAGAGGCGTAGAAGCGTACTACCGGGCTGCGAGAACGGTGGGAGAAAATCATGGTCGGCGGAGTCGCAGTGATTTCGGAATAAGTGGGGCAGTATTTGAACGTAAGGAAGATATATACCACAGATTTGGAAGCCACAGCGAAAAATGTGCTTGCATTCTCTCCCAGCATGATAACCAGTGATTCCCCACTCGGAGTGTGCAGTGTCGTTGTTGTCCTGTAAGACTGTCCGAGGCCAGAGCGGCACTTCTGGAATGGTGAAGCCGAATATGTGACATTGCGGAAGAGCAGTTGTTTTAGACTGTCTAGTGATTGCTTATCGAGGTTGACTTTGCAGTGCCAGGCAAAAAGGCGGCGATCTTCGGTCGTAGAGAGGAAGCGGATACAGCTTTGGCGGCAAGAAAGGAAGTCGCAAGGGCCGAGCCAGGAAAAGATGTTTTGGAGTAGCTCGGTTGGTAGGCGGAAGATGTGCGGGGTTGGGAGGTTGATATCGCTTGCAGGTGGCGCTTGTTTGACACTACCAGAGGGGAGCGCGGTTGATGAACCGTCGTGTGCAGGAATCGTATCGGAGTTTTCGGTCAACATTTTACACTACGCAGCGGAGTATTGTGTTGATGAAAGGTTTCCGGCCGTTTATATGCCAGAAATTGAATTTGTCTTGCGACAAACGCCGATGCACATGTTGTGTAACAACATACTGCAGGCAGCCCCTTTGACATTGTTCGCACACTGCAATCAAAAATAAGTCCATCAGTTATAGACCATTTTTGAATACTTTTTATATTGGAGTGTAGCTGACTTTTGCTACCGTTAACCAGCCCAGTTCACAACTGCAATTACAGATGGGGGCGTCGAAAACGTGAAACATCGTCAGGTTCCCCCTGCGTCGATGTCATGTGAGTGCGAGGGCAAGAAAGAGCATTAAAACCATGCTCGTTAATCGGATAGATTGTTGCCACGTCGACGATGGAGATCGGCGATTTGATGCCTTAGGAACATGTGCAATGCAAAAATCCAGGGTGCGCTATTTCGCGGCCTATGATTTTCGGCAGTCGCGTAGTGCACTATACACAACGCTTTCAATCCATCAATTGTGGTGTCATGTTCTAGCCAAGTTAAGTAACTTTACCTTCCCCTTACATCCGCTTTTACCGGTTGCCACCCTACGCTCGCATGCGCACTGTGTCTATGTAGCTCCACGCTGATTACCCGCTCCTCATCATCACCCCGTAAAGCAATCCATTTCTGGACATCCTCTCTTCAATAAACTGCGCAGTACTTTCTCAAGCGAATTAGTTAACGTATGTCCTTTCACTACTAGTCCGTCTATGCAAATACGACTCACAGTGAACTACTCAAATTAGTGCATAAAATAACTTATTCCATATCGCGGTGTTATCTTTGATTTCCAGTGGATAATAGCATCGGTATTTTATAAATGTGCTCAGGTTGCCGATCGGTGGTTACATTCTAATTCCAGAATTGTGTTACCTAGCCAGAAGTGTTACGCAGTGTACAGATTTTAAAAAGTGAGCTGCACTGTTTCGTCAGTGCGGGGAACGGAGAAGTCGGTGCCCCGCAGCAACGACAGAAAAAAAGAATTAGATCGACGCGGTCCTTGACAGTTCCACGCTAAAAACTTCATGTTCGGTGCTATCACAGTATTACACTTAAGGTATAACGTGGGGGATATATCCCGCATGATGCGGGGAATTGGAGATGGTGTGTGGAGTAATTAAAGTTCTAGCCAATAGGGTAAATCAAGATGCCTGTGATGCACGAAGGATTACGTCTGAAAACAAGGCTTGCAGTGAAAGTGCAAAACAAAGGATGTGGTGTGCAGAGGGGAGTTTATTTCTTTGATCGTCCATTTATTTGCATTCCTTACAAGTGGTGCGTTGGTGGATTCCAGTTAGTGCGAGATAGCCCGGATAGTCGACTGAGAGATTCAGTTAAACTGCCACTGGGGTGTGTCATGATAATGGACTAAATATCAGATGTAAACGGGGCATATATATCCTACCAGCCCCTTCCAAGCTTCAGAGTAGTGCATATCCTCTACTACACGATACGTTGAGAACCAAATACCATCCGGCCGGATATATAAAATCATGTTAGTACCAGCCCTGCGTTCCGCATCCCACCTGACCAATTTAGGAACACATTTAGTCTTTGCACCGGACGCTGCTGCCCCCGCCATCCCAATGTGATCCCTTCGGTTCGCGCCGCGTCCTAGAATAATATGAAGGGTAATGCAGGACGGTGGTACTACTGTCCGTATTCGGAATGCCGCATTCCGTACGGAGCTTTATTTCTTAGACGGACTCATGCGGCATTCACAGTCTCAATCCGACAGATGACTACGGGATTCCCAGCCGCGCCCAGGTTGGGCGTTTCGAATCACTACCTGATTGAAGGATATGGTGGGGATGTGCCCATCATACAGAAGATTGTGGGTTCTAGGCGAGGGATAGACGGGTCCTTACGCAGGCTCGGATAAATTGCTTAAAGCGGATCGGATATATATAGCTGCTCGAGGCTGCATGTGGAATTGCTAGATGGTTTCCTTGGTGTTTCATTTTGTTGAGATGATTGGTGGTTTATATAAAGACTGTACTGAACATGTCCGGTTTATCAATAACTAATTATAATGACTGTTAAATTCTCATTATAATATGAAGGCAAGGTATTGATACGTTGCAATGAATTCATGTACTCCGGAAGACAGAACGTTCGATATCCCTCTCGTTCATATTCTTGTTGACACTTGAAAGTGAGGATTGATTATTATTGATATCTCGCAGCGAAGAGGCCGTATCTATACGATAGCCTCTGCACCCATGGGTACGTAGTTATCTATATATAGCCAGTTGAATACGATAGCTGTGTACCGTCAGCCTATGAGCCCGTTGGTCTTGCATAGCCTGACGACCTATTGATGCAACTACCCTCGTTTAAATATGATGATTGATTGTGTTTATCAAATCGAGGCCCAAAAGGGCCGCATATGTACGATCCCCATATTCGTATGCATACGCACTTATCTACCCTATATCCGCATACAAGCTATATGAATATACAAGGCCGAACTCTGAGGTTGTAACAGACGATTCAAGTATACGCGAGTACATACAACAATCCTCTCGATTTCAAGCACGAGTGACAGGTTGTGCAAACAGTCCTTATAATCTTCGGAAGGGTATCGCCGTGCTACTTCCTGCATAGTTTCTACTTATAACCGAAGAGTATACATTTCCATAGAACTCTCATTCTTACTCTCGACTTCATGTTAAGCGGTAATTTAATCCTAGCTGTAACTTATCCGAGTTCCGGACAATTAAAACCCATGAGTCGAGGATTTATCGGCGGGAAGTTTGGTCTCTTTCGTTTGGCGCATCTCTCTTATTCTATTATGTCAACTGCTATCGTTGGGTCGTTATCACGACTTAGACGAGCAGGGAAGAACGTCGTGTAGTATGTTCCGGGATCCTCCCTGCATTTTCCACCGTTTAGCCAGCATTAGGCTAGTCTAACGGTAGTCTGAAGCCGTCAAGCTTTAAACAAACGTAAGCTCATCTATAATATATACACATGGTTTGTCGGCTCGAAGCATTCTCATTGGTTGATGGTGGTACGTACCATCTTACTGTGGCAAATTACAGAATGCTCATTGGTTGGCAGATGGCCTTTTTCGGTCATGATTAGTGAACTGTGGCGCTTTGGTTGAGTGTGGCTCTCACAACAGCTATTGGTCAGCAATCCGAGCTGGCTAGACGCAATCTGGGTGGCTCTCAACTTGCTGGGAACGATCTAGACGCGTTGGCTGGATGCGATCTGGACGGGCTGGCTCCCGGCTGGCTAGATATGATCTGGACGGGCTCGCCCTCTGGTAGTTGGACGCGATCTGGACAGGCTGACTCTCGAATGTCTGGAGCCGATCGAGACGGGCTTGCTCTCTACTGGCTGGATACAATTTGGACGGGTTCGGCTGGCTGGACGTGATCTGGACGTGATCTGGACGTGATCTGGACGGGCTGGCTCTCGAATTTCTGGAGACGATCGAGACGGGTGGACGGGCTAGCTCTCTGCCGGCTGGACATGGTCAAGATTGGCTGGCTCTTGGTCAACTTAATATGATATGGACGGGCTGACCTTGGTCAACTGAATATGATTTGGACGGGCTGACTTTTGGCCGGCTGGAGACGATCTAGACAACGCTGACATACTCACTCTGAGATGGTTCTTGGCTAGCTGGATGCGATCTGCACAGGCTGGCTCTCAGCTGG
>Ga0307512_10003097_pt1 | contig 19872 bp, 24 predicted proteins | sample 14_EM_MG_FD_200267 | JGI IMG/M metagenome (GOLD analysis project Ga0307512, IMG submission 200267) | Populus trichocarpa ectomycorrhiza microbial communities from riparian zone in the Pacific Northwest, United States - 14_EM | ecosystem: Host-associated > Plants > Roots > Unclassified | place... | reverse complement strand
TGGATCCGGCTCCGGCTTATACCGAATAGATAAACGAATGTGATCTTGTCTTTGGTTTTATGTCTTGTGTGATAAGATAAAAGATAAACGAGTGTGAGATAAGATAAGATAAGTCAAGAGAGTTAACTTAGAAATCATGTTTTTTGGTGTTTTGTGACCTTGGGCGCTAAGGACTTAGCCGTTGACGAAGGGTTTCGAAGTCTGAAAACGTAACACCACCCTGATACTAGGTTTCCCACCAGAGAGACCCTGTGACCAGCGAACCGGTTTCCCCCCTTATCTCGTACCTTGTCTTGTCACCCCTAGTGGACCCTGAGACGACCACTAGGTGAGCCCCTGATACTCTCCCTTCAGTCCTTAACTGGCTCCTGGAGTTTTCAGCTCATACTGATACTTATCGATCCTCCCCGAGGGATATCTTTGATCGTGCGAGGCACACCCAAGAAGAGGTTGTAGCAAGCCCCTAACACTTTCCATCTTTCCCTTGCCAGTCAATTATTGGTAGGCCAAGGCTCCTGAGCACATCCAATGGCTCATACAAGTCAGAGGCTTTGAGCCTTGGTACCTCCTTCAAAGTGTCATCCTCATTCCTATTTTGCTCAACAGTCAACTCCTCAAAGAATGCAGGAGTGAGTTGAAGTATTTCAATCTCAGTTGGTTGTAGTGTAGACTGGACTGAAAGGAGGTATTTAAGTAGCTCTTGAATGGTCCACTTGCCGGTCTCAATCATCCTACAATAGTCAAATGAGAAGGGTAGGGTTGTTATGAAGCAGGGATCTCACTGATTATAGATGATTTGGAGGTCAACATGCTTTCGCACCCCCAGGTCAGCCAAAAACCTTTCCAGATTGCCTCTGATTTGAGCCCTGGATGGGAGATTGATGATGGGTAGATCACGGAAGATATCCACCTTCGAGAAATATGCCTCGCGTGGCCTCTTCATCCCGGCGGACGTTGGGATACAGGCGAGCTTGTCGAGCAGTTCGACGATGCTGGGCTGAGCCGCGGATTTTGACAGGTTTGGCCAATATTTACCGAGAACTTGAAGTACACGATCTGCCCAGTCCGGTGATTCGACGATGTTGAACTCACTCTTCTGAGTGTATACCGCAGGGTCCACAATATACTGCACCCACTCCAAAATCGTGAATTCCCTCCATTCAAGGCATATTCGGAGGCGAGCCGAGTCAAACTTTCGACTGATGCTTATCGGTAGTAGGTGGCTAGGGAGCGGTCCATCCGTAGGAATGGCAACGTTTTGGCGATTCAGAAAGGCTTGTATCCCCTTTAACGGTATGAGCTTTTCGTCGCCATCGTCCGATGAGCAAACAGTCAGAACCGCAGCGTCTAGAAACTCCCGTCGAATACCGGTGATCCCTGCTTGATCCTTGCCCAATGTATCGATCCACCACTGGAGACAGGCGATCATCTCCTCTTCTTGCAAGGGCCGTTCCCGGAGTTCCTTCAGTACATCGGCGAACGCAATATCCTTTAACATCCCTCTCTCCCGAAGAGCCGCAACCACCAACTTGGAGCTGTCCAACAGTTCCTCTGGGAATACAGGAAGCCCTTTCAAGAATGTGGCGAAAGTGGGATCCGGCATTCGTACATCGAGAGCTGATTTGATCCCTGCACTCGAGACGATAGGGAAAGGCTGTTCCGGAACGACACAACTAAAGAATGCGGACCGCATCTCGCTGGAAACAACAGCAGATGGAGCTGAAGGGTGGAAGGTGAAGAACTGCAGATTGTGCCTGGCTTTGTTGTAAAACCACTTCTGCAATTCTGGATCGAGGGGTTCGCCGGGATTTTTGGAGGTGACAAAGACATCCCACCGTTGCGTAGCGGTTTGCATCTCCAACTCGTAGGCAGCGCGTGCGAGGAATCCGCCAACGAAAAGGAGTTCCTTATTCCAAACTGGGACATCGTGTAAACATTTTGCTTGCGGAGGAACTGCATGGACTCACTGGCAACATTCCTGTCACTGTAAAAACAGTAAGATACCAGCTAAAGCAAGAAACGGCTTACTTACACAAGATCGATGGACTCTCGTTCGACAGTGGGGATGAAACGAGCGGCCATATGTCCTCCGATGCCAGTTGTTTGTCCGGTGGCGTGTCCCTAATTCAAGTGAGCCATAGATCCACTGTGACTGTGACTGGACTGACAATGAACACACGGGCGGAACCAGACCTGGGCTAAGGTCAGCAGCAGAATGCACACCTCAAAAATATACTGACCCGTCTAAGTCAGCGCGCAGGCCATGGAAAAGACTGCCCGTTGCCTTAGGCTGAGCGTCATCCTCTTTCTTGCTTGCGTCATACTCCTCCTTCCCCGTCTGAAAGGGATATTAACATCTCCAGTAGCTGGTGTAGTGGGGTTACAAACATATATGAGCTCGTACTTGATCGTACGAGGTGGATTCTTCCTCATCGATCGGTGGAGTTCCGCCGATAGCTTCTGATCTAAGTTGACATCCACCTCGGCCGTGAAAACTGTCAACACAACACTGAATTGGGCGACCTTTAGGCATCCTGCTTCATCGATAACTGGCTGAGTCGGTGTTGGGGAAGATGCATATTGGGGGATACCCTCTCCTAACCCAGAGAGAGAGAAAAATACAGCCTCGGGTTCAACCTTGGGAATTTGCCTAGACTTTCCCATCCCAGTACTATAAACAGCGTCTACGACTTCTGCGGTGATGTAGAGGGCTGTGATAGGTGATGGTCGTCAGGGCGGAACGGGTTCCACTGTTGCGAACTACCTACGAGTTGACTTCAAGCCCTTGATGTCCATAGATCCCGTCGTACTGGTTGGTCTCAGACCCTGGGGTATAGGAACTTGCATAGGAAGGCCAGCATCTTTTGTCAAAAGGGCTAGTCGCTTGTCGTCGAAATACACGCTAACTTGACGTAGGTGTACCATGAATGTGATGGAGGATACCAGAAATCTGGTAAGGTCAAACGCAACTGGGGTTGGAGTGGGTTCACGTAGGTCCATCTCGAACGTGGTCCATGGGTCATCGGTTTTATTGGGGAGATTACCGCGACGAGCGAACAACTAGTTGGATATGAGTGCGGTTATTCCAATACACAAGTGACGGAGCTACGCGTACCTGATCTTTCCCATCCTTCCAGTAAAACCCCATCCACCTCCCTCCGGACATGACAAAGGGCTCCTCAGTGACAGAAAACAAACTATAAAAGCCAACACCAAATGCACCGATCTTCTCTTCATCTGGATTTCCTTCAGCTGGATCAAGGCGTCAGCTGCGCAACAACCCCACACTGCACCTTTCCATACCAATCTTTTTCAATCGAGTCCAATCCTCGTCCCGGAATAGCATGCCGTTGTTTTTAAATGACCATCTGTGCACCTTAGCAAGACCGATCAGATCAACGAAGCGGGTTGAAAAACGGAAGCCACAAACCAAAGCGGTCTTGAGATCAGAAAGGCTCTCGTCTTGCAAGGGCGAGGCCTGATCGTCGAGATCTTCGCTTGAATTTTTTCTATCAATGTGTCCCTCGGTTTCAAATCGAATCTCAACTGCTTTAGAGCCAGCGTCATCAGAGTTCTGCAGTAGTTCACGAAATACTGCGTGGTGGTGTTTAGGTCATCTGCCTCCACGGAGAATATGCGAAACACACCAGTGAATTCCCCAGAGTACCTCGCCAAGACCTTGTCGATAAGTGCCCGTTGGTTCACTTCAACACTTTCATCGTATCCAGAATTCCACTGCGCATAGGTTTGTCAGAGAGATGTAGATCGAAGGGTGGTGTACACGTACCAGTGCATCTCTCGTTGTCGGCATCGAAAAACGGTGGTAGGACGTGGACGGTATGGTTCCGTGGGAGATATTAGGTCCAGCAAAGGGTCTGTGGATTTGGGACGAAACAAACAGATGCAAATAGGCGGAGGAAAAAGCTGACACGAACCTTTCATTCACGGTTAACACAAAATGGCGACCACCGACTCGGTGTCAGTATTTGCTGAGGGAACCTTCGAGGATCAGGTGCGTGTACTCTTTTCATGTGTCTCTTTACTTGAGCGGAGCAGCCTGACGAGCGATCGTGCCGCATGATTTTCAGATTAAAGAATTGGTAGATTACCTCGCGAGAGGTCACTCCGACGATGACCGCCAGAAATCTTTCGGTCAGATTCTTGAACTCATCAAGGCTGAGCTTCCTCCAGTGGGCGAAACGCCCCGGGAACCACCTGCGACCTCGCAAGAAAACCAAGTCAAAGTTTTATCTCTTCTCGTCCCAGAAGTCAAGGGATTAGGCGAGGGATCTGAAAAAGGTACTCGATATCTTGCAAGTCTCTAGAATGCTCAACCAGGTCAACTGAACAGTCTTCTTCTAGAGATTGAAGGATTCTTCAATCTTTTGTTCGCTCACCTGTTCAACCTCTTCCCGATCGACTCTGACGAGATCAAGGTGCACGTTGGCACCCTGCTCAAGGCCATCACATCATCCAAGGGCCATTTTTCATCGCAGTATAGATTGTAAGGCTCCCATGCAGGTCCGGTGATGCTGCAGTGCCGACTTGACTACTCCATAGGCTTTCTTTCCTCTTCAACGCAATTCCCCGAAGTTCTGCTCTGCGACTGACCGTTTACGACACCCTCGTCCGACAAGCTTCATCTCATGACAAGGTCGAGCTTCTCCAGATGACACCTGAATCTATTGAAAGATGGACGTCGGAGTGGGCCATCACGCCCGAACAGAAGTTCGACTTCTCACGTCTCCTGGCGGAGGTTTTTGAAGAAGCTGGCCAATTGTATGGATTCTCGTATAATTCCATGACCATACGTGGCTCAATACTGACCTTCCTCCCATCCCACAGAACGACCTCCTACCAGTACCTCCTCACTTCGCTACGAAACTTACCTCCAGACTCTCCTCACGCCGAATCCTCCGCTATCCAAGCCATCTCTACTTCACTGAAATTACCCTCTGTGTTCGATTTTGATGTCCTTTTCAAGATCGATGCCATAATAAAACTACAGGGCCACGAGCTCTTCTCTCTGTTGAGGGTATTCCTCTCAGGCGGGCTCGAGGATTATAAAATATGGGAATCGGAGCACTCAGGATCCATCGAGAAATATGGTGATTGTCCACATTGTCGGGGTTCCCAGGTCTCGATGCTGATGCTTGAACTTGTATCAGGACTCGACAAGGCTCAATTGGAACGGAAGATCCGATTGTTGACATTGACATCCCTTGGATTCCAGAACATCGGCAAGGATGTTCCGTATGCAACTCTCGCTTCCGCCTTGCAGGTCGATCAATCGGAGGTCGAGAAATGGGTTATTGACGGTATGTTTTTCCCCTTCACCCACACATTCATCCCACTGACATCACATTTAGTGATCCGTGCTGGCTTGGTATCTGGAAAACTCTCCCAATCCTCCCGAGTCTTCCACATCACTCGCTCGACCTCACGAGTGTTTGAGCGGGAACAGTGGGCCGCTCTTGAACAACGTCTTGTCGCTTGGCAAACCGGTCTGGCCGCGGTATTAGCCGTAGTCACGTCCGCGAGGGATAAGGGTAACGAGAGATCGATCGGAGACACCGGCTACAAAACTGCATCTACGGAACCAGCAGCTCAAACACAATCCGTAGCAGCCTAATTTTATAATAGATTATGGGTTATGAGACAGGCAGGTATAAGAGAAGTACGTTGTATCACCAGTCACCGTCGAAACCAACAAATCCTGGAAGAAGGTTATGAGCAAATCATCAACACGATACATTTAGAAATCTCACCCGTGAGTAAGAAGACGGGGAAATACCGTTTCTTCTCGGCAGAACTACACCAATTCCAGGCGCTCGTCAACCGACCGTCGATACAACTGCCAGCGTCGTAGAAGTTATCCGCTCCCGAGCCGTCGAATCCATGCCGGAAGAAGTCCGCGAGGATTTCTTTGATCAGACCATCGACGGAACCGAACTCCTCTTCGATAAGCCCGTGAATCCCTGGGCTTTTCTTGAGATTTGGAATCTGACTGAGGGCGGTGGTGATGGGAAGGAGGATGCGGTAGATTTGGGAATACTTGTCGATGAACATTAATGCGTTCGGGACGTTGTGGTCACCTTTGGGTAATTAGATCCGATCGGTATAGGAATGAAAGGGAACGGTATAACTCACCCATATGAATTACGGAGGAGCCGATCCAGGTACCAACGCTCTTTTGAGCACGGTTGAGAATAGCATGCATCATACGAGACGTCTTTGGAGCGGCTTGTACACGGTTCAGACCCTGACCGGTGTCGCGGAGCCTGTACGGTGAAGTCTCTGCCAAGAGGTCCTGTTCACCCAGAGACCACAGATGGAACATATCTACGGTATTCGTCAGCATCTCGACAACTAAGTTCATAATATACCAGTACCATGTAAAATTTCTCGCCAGAGCGTCAGGCTCTGCAGAACATAAGCATACTGTTTCGAATGATCGTGACTAAGCCGTGCGCCATTCTTTCCGCTCCTGATAGCGAGGCTGCTCTTGGGGTCTTGGGCTTGAGTGGGATGGAAGTAATGTTTGAGGTACTGGATCATACGCTCGCAAGGATCTCGGTTGACTCTCAGGAAAGCGTGGTTGTCTCCAATGCTATAGAGACATTGTCTTAACTGTTCTTGTGTGAGCCCTCGCCCAGAATATTTCGAGGAAAGAGTTTCTATGGCCCTCTCCTTGCTCTTGATGTCGCGTTGGATATCCCTCCTCGAGCGCCCTTCTGAGGTAATCTCTTTCGTGGCGATGGCAATCAGATCGTCGCGAAGGATGTCGGTAGCATTGTGTTCTTCCAGGACGTTGTAGACGGTCTTGATAGGATTGATACAGGAAAAGCCGAGAAGGTCTCGGACTTCCGGCAACTGACTGTCCTAAAGAGCATATACGTCGTCGGAACTCAAAAAGAATTGAAAAAGAGACATACCTGGAGCAGGTAGATCAACTTTCCGTATGTAGAACGCATCTTGTCTGGGTTCATGATCTTGTACCGCCTCCCTAGCTCGAACAATTGCTGAAAGAATATCTCGTTCCCCTTGAAGTCCCGATCCTGGAACAGCTCTTGACCCTGTTTATAGTCGGTAGCGAGAACAAGACCGGATAGGATTGCACAGAGTTCCCGGATTTGCTGAACAATCCGCTTCGGCTTCGACAAACCGAATCCTATGGTATCAACCTTATCCGTCTGTCATAACATACGAATCAGTCATAACCCAATCTCTGAGAGGCAGTGCTGGTCGACACACACATATTCGGAAACGTTGAGAGCGGCCTCCAGCAGCCGGAGGTATTTTCGTTCCCCGAGGGTCAAACGCATCGGGATGTATTTCGATCGCTCGACGAACCACTCCCCAACGTTTCCGCCGATTACAGGCTGAGGCTCAAGCTCGAGGACCTGTTTCGCTTGAATGGCCTGTTCCAGTTCTTCGTCCGAATCGACGTCTTCTGCGTCCATCTGCGAAAATAGATCGAACAGGAAATCGAAAGACGTGCCTGAATAGACCCACCTCATCGTCGTGCTCATCATCGTGCCCATTCACTGGTGCACCGTTTGAGGGAGCGGCTGCAGGTTGGGGTTTGCTTGTCTTGGTCACAGTCAATGGCTTAGTCTTGTGCTGTTTTCTAGAGCCTTTACGATGTTGCGCCGCGAAGCAAACATCGCAGAAGTTGTCCGTGCAACATTCGCAATACACCTGCGCCGGCTGGTCTGCGTCATCGAGGAGGCAAGTAAGTTCTGGTGTATTGGATCAGGCAGGTGAAGCATACCCTCGCATTCAACACAATAACCGTCTTCTAACTCTCTTTCAATGGCTTCCTCGTCCCAACCCTCAGTGGGGGCGTCTAAAGATTTGTTATGTTCTAGGTACTCTATGGTTTCGTCATCTAGGATCCTTGAAAGAGAAAGTTCAGATGATTGCGAGCCATTTGTCGGCTGTCCGTTTTCCATAGTGGCGTTGGGTGGATATCGAGGGGTGGATTGGGGAGGTAGTGTGTAGGGATGAGAGAGGTTTGCAACAACGAGGGCACAATGCCGCAAAATCTTACACACGCCCAAACCGAGGCGTCCGATCACAAACCCGACTTCGGAACTGTCTACGTCCGCCTTGGCAGAGATATCTGCTCCAGTTGGCGGGAGTTATGGCACAAAGATTGCATGGGTATAGTTATTCGAATACACGGAATATCATACGTGCTCTAGTCGCGAAATCACCTTCACATCCCCAGACCCATAAGAGCCGAAACGAGCCTCTCGGCTACAGCGTGTGGTTCTTGCCTCGCCATCTCTATCAAACTCAGCAGCTTCTTCACTCCAATGCTCAATACTGGTGATCGCCCATCGTCACGCCCGAATCCTGCTTCCTGGAGCATGGCCACTGCCTGTCCAGTTTCTGCGGAGGTGTTGAAAAGCTCGACTTCCGTGAGAACATGTTCGAGGGATTGGATGCTCGAGATCGGTGGCACACGAAGCTCGGAATCGAAGTTCTCCGAGAACCCAAGATCAGTGAGAATTGAGTGGGAGGAGGAGGTGGCGACAATGAGGAGACGACGACCCTTGAGAGCAGGTTTAGTAACGAGATAACAACAGCAACCATACTCTTACCTTCGGTGGCCTGCGACCAAAGAGGACCAGAAGGGCCTGAAGAACAGAGTTGGAGAACCTAGGCCCAATCGGTGTCCAATCTGAAAGAGTATGGGAATTGGTCATTCAGCAAGGAGTAGAAACGTGATATTTACCAAGCAATCGCTCCAGATTATCCACGACGATGACGCTTAGTGGACTCTTGTAACTATCCACGAACACCTTGTTAATGGCAGCAACCTTCTGGAGCTCCGAAAAGCCGACCATAGTGTCTGGTGATAAGAGTTTGATGAAGGGGTATCCAGAAGCTGAAGCAATAGTAGCCGCCAATGCAGTCTTCCCGGAACCAGGAGGCCCATGTAGGAGGATGCTAACGAGTGGTGTTCTCGTCGACGTTCGGACTTGCTCAACAAAGAGTTGTCCGGTTTTAAGTAGTTCCTGTCGAACGCCATCAGATCATAATCGGACTCAAAAGAATCCAAGCGTACATCGACATGAGGAGCGAAGTGGATAATCCCGTTCTGAATGACCTGCTGTAACTCTTCTTCGGAGACACCGAACGCAGGCTGTACTTCATCGAAAGCGTTCATGAAGTCGTTCCTGTTGACACGAAGGTTTTCGACATCATCCGAGATCCCGGCCATTGTCCCAACCTAGGTGTCCGTCACGATTCCAGCCATCATTAAAATTGGTACGCAACTCCCTACCTTGACATGTCTGTTGAAAGCAAAACTTGTAGCGCTCTTGATCAAGCCACCAATCTCAGCACCTGAGAAATTCTTGGTGAGAGCGGCCAGCTCTTTCAGGTCAACGTCCGAGTCCATGACACCATTACTCCTCATTTTGACAGTGTGGATCGTCAAGATTTGGTAACGTCCGTGCTCATCTGGAAGGGATATCTCCATGTGCACTTCCAAACGACCAGGACGCAATAACGCTTCATCAATCATGTCGAGACGATTCGTCATACCAATGATCAGGACGTTATTGAGTTGGTCGACCCCATCCATCTGAGCAGCACTGTCAATACGGTAAACTTACATCGACTCAACATTGGCATACCTTGGATAATAGCTGGTTGACAATGCTGTCTCCCACTCCAGTGCCACTGTTGGTAGACCCACGCTGCTTGCAGATAGCGTCCAGCTCATCAAAGATGATGATGTGTAAATCACTTTCATCTGCCTTTGCTTTGTACTGTATCCCTCGGGTGTGAGCAGAGTGCCACCAGCAAAGGAAAGATAACCTGCCTCCGCTTCTGCGTCTGCGAACAATTTTCGGATGTTCTCTTCAGAGGCACCAACGTACTTGTTCAAGATTTCGGGTCCATTGACAACCTTCGGTTCGCGAGCATTAAGCATTTTCCCGATTTGTCGTGCCATCAACGTCTTTCCTGTTCCTGGAGGTCCATGTAGCAGGATACCCTTGACGTGCTGAATACCGAGTTTGTCAACCAAACCAGGCGGGAACACTCGAGACGCAAAGGCACGCCGGAAGATTGCACCGAACTCGGTATCCAGACCTCCAATTCCCATATCCTCAAACTTGAAGTTGGGCGCCAGAATGGTATTTGGGGCGGCTCTAAATCACCATGTTGTGAACACACGCATTTTCAGTGGGGGAGGAACATACTTTTTTGCACTGGACTTGAGTTTCAACCCTCCTCCCTCCCCTTTCATGAACGTCACATCGGTCCTCTCCATCATCACCCCCATATCGTCCCTGCCTCCCCCAGCACCACGCAGCTGCTCAGCGGCAAGCTCAACAACCCTCAAACCTTTGACAGTTCCACGGTAGTTGAACCCCCGGTACTCGAAAAGGAAAGCTTCTCCCAAACCGAACATACCCCCACCGTAAACCTTGACGAAATGCTTCGTAAGATCATCGGCGGAGATCTCTGCCACGTCATTCTTGCGGTGAAGGGTAATTTCGATATCAATGGACTCCAGGTAGGGTGGAGTGAATGTGAGAGGTTGGACTGGTACTTGGTCGCCAGCTAAGGAGAGTTCCATCCATTGACGATGAGCACTATTCACACTGATTGTTCCCGGAGCCACCTTGCTAGTATCATCGTGTCTGCAGGCGGGTTGTATGAATTTCAAAGTAATGCCAGACAATCATACTCCCGACCTTAGGGTAACAGCGAATTTGTTCTTAACCAAGGCGTGTTGCCCGTTCTGAAAGTCGCTCGGGTGGACTATCAGGCACTTTGTTAACACCTGAGCTTCGTTGACACTTTGGACAACGGTGAATATACTGGAATAGGGGCGATTTTAGTTGGAAGTCAGAAACGGCTCTTCGAACAGTGCGTACTTTCCGCCGCCGCCCCTTGACTGCGGTGGTGGTGGTCGATCGTAACCTCTCTTCTCATACGATGAGCTTCCATACCCTTGGTCGTATCCCCGTTGTTGCTGCGGTGGCGGTGGCTGCGTCCGATGTTGTGATGGTGGAGGCAACCTCTGTCCGCTGCCCTGGTTATCTGTTAGGCGATTATAGGAACTGGATTGATTGGGTGGTGGCTGTTGGTTTCCTCTACCAAAGAAACTCATAATGGAGTTCTACGCTGGTATCTGGCGTCGGTGGGGAATTGGGTCCCGGTACAGTCTGAGAGCGGATGGTTATGGGTTCGAGCCAACAAGCGAACGCGTGGGGATTCCGCAAGAGTGATCGACTCTCGCGACGTGTAAGTACAGAGATTAGATACGTGTAAGTAAACTATGACAGACACGTAGGTTAGGCTACAACTTCCGGAGGGTTTCCAGAGCGCTGCCGGTTCACGGTGCGGTCTCACTTTCGCATACGCTTCTTGAAACGTTCCATGACCTAGAATCTCTGGTGAGTAGCAGCTCATCACACCTGCTATCATCTCACTTACCACGTCATCGGTGGCCATTCGGCTATGCTTGTGCTTCGGTGGCTCGTGATCCTCAGGTCGTAAACCCATAGCTTCCATCTTTGCGTCTCGCATAATATCAGCATCGGACTTCTGCTTTAAGTTGGGTTGGTAGACTGGGACCCAGTTAGCGGGTTAGAGGACAAGAAAATGGTGTAGGCGCACATCTTGTAGCGACGAGGTGTGCTTCGGGATTCTGGGGTTTCCTTTCCCCTTTGGTTTCGTTCAGGACGCGTTTAGCCTTCTCTGTATCCTCGATATTCTTCAGCCGGTTACTGAGGGCAGGTGGTCAACTCGGTCTCGCAGAGGAGGTGAATAAGCGACATACTCCATGCCAAGATCGACCTCAGGTATGGCCGTCAGCATCGCGAGACTGTTCGTAACGTTCCCTTCCTCCTTTTCCTTACTCCTCTTCGATTTCTCAAACAGTTCCGCATACGGGTCTCCTGATGTGTCTTCGGCATCCTCTTCTGTAACTTCCCCTCGACGAATTTTCATATTCTCTTCAATGTATGCCATCCTAACCAGAAGTAAGAGCCATGAAAGGGATGCTCGAGACGGATAGGACTCACATGTGTTTGTCCACATCCAAAACATTTGTCTGCTTCGTGAAGTTGTTCGTCCTTACGACTCTTCTGGCTTTGGCTTCGTTTTCATCACTAACAACCGTCCTGTGAGTCAACTTGAGACGTGCAGTGGTCCGAGTACTGACTCTTCGGCGGGCCCTGGTCCTGCACCAGGCCTCAGACCATACTCACCCTTATCCTCTTCAGCGACTTTCTTGGGCTTCTTCTTAGTAACGCCCTTGTTGAGCTTCGTAATGTCAATGCCTGCACCGCTTTTGCGCAGTTTCTGTAGCTCAAGCAATTCTGAGATGCTTATACCATTGAACAAGGGCATTCAAGGGGTGAAAGTGTGGGACACTCACTCTAACTTTTCTTCACCCTTCTCCCCGGCCGAGTTGTTGGATGCCCCTTCAGCTTCCGGGGAGACTTCACGAACTCGAGGTTGTGGACGAGTACGCTTCTTGATCATGGGGAGCTTGCTGAGGTCAAGGTCAACCGCGTGAGAATTAGAGTCCATATTTGTCTTAGATGATAGATCCCTGGTCAATAAACGATAGTCGTACATCTATACAAAAACTAACTACGGGGTGGTGTGCATGTAAAAAGATTGAAGATGAAACTCATAGATAGAGATAGGGAATCGTCAAGGGTCCACAGGTTGGAAGTCTATGGGTAAACGAAGAGACTCAGCCCGAGCATCGTCCTCGCCTTCTGTCCCTATCGTCCGTTCACCCCCTTGTTCAGTCCTGGAACGGGAACTAGCCGGTGGGTCCATTAAGAGCGTGGGCTGCATTTCCGGAGGTCGCAAACCTCCCCTTCTAAGCCTCGGATAGCGTATGCTTGGAAAGTGGGTAGAAGACGACTGTTCCGACGGTCCTTCTGCCCAAGATGGCGTCAACACAGGTCGAGGGCGGCGCATTCGTTCTGAATTGTCTATGTGTGATGTCGACGAACCGGCGTCTGACCCGTTCTCCACGGTATCCGAGGTGAATGAAGGAATCGCTGTAGTGACAGGGTCTGTCCTACGGATTTGTCGGCGAAGGTATAACTGTCGACGGGCTAGAATCGAACTACTTGGGGGTGGCGATCTAAGAGGGCTAGGAATCAGGAAATAATTACGTCTAGGATGCATACTAAGCACTGACCTGACATTCTCTGGCCGCGTTACCCCTTCCCCAACCAGGTCATATCCCTCTCGGGTTGCAAGTCGCCGTCGAGTCGTGAAATCACTGAAATCTGAGGCAGACGACCGGAAGGTCCCTCGGTGAATGGAATTTTGTCTTCGTAGAGTCGGTGCGTTGGGCGGCACACCGGCCCGTCCTCGCATAGGGGGAGGTGGCGACCAAACCGGCTCCGGAAGAGTTCTCTCGGAAGCGTCATCTCCGACGGTTGATGCAGCGGTATTCGTGTCGCTAGTTCGGAACCATTGAGGGAAAATATCCTCTAGCACAGGACCGACATACGCTTCATATAGTTCGTGGTTGATCCTGGCTTCACCGGGACCAACACCATCCAACACCGTCAACCCGTCGTCGTCTTCGTCGAACGCATTTTCATCCGGAGCGCCGGAGAGATATTCCGAAAGGAATTGGCTGCTTCCAGCGGGGCGTACGTATCTGTCGCGGTCCAGGTACACTCTGGATTGAGCGGCTAAAGCACGGAGACCAGAGGCGGTCTGAGAGGAGATGAGGTGTTTGCTGTAAGGGTTGTGGCGGACACGCCTCTCCGCGAGTTCCTGAGCATAGAGTGACACGTGAAGATATGAAAAGTGCGTCATGATGCCGTTACTCGCCTTGACCAGGAGATCAAACATGGAGGCCGTGAATGAATCACCTTCGTCCAGCTCCTCGATGAACGCCTCATAGGTAATTGGTGGGTAGTCTTTCTCGAGACTGGATCTCTTGATGGCCCCAGAACTAGTAAATCGAAAATTGCACTCAATCTGACAATCGACATTTGGTGGTCGCAAAGCCTACACAAGACGCTTCAATTTCGCGCTGAGCACATCGTCATAGTATTCCACAGTCCTAAGAAAACTCGAGTTTAGATTCTCACCCACGACAGCCGATAGCCGTGAAGCCCGCAAAAGGGATTGCTCACCATTTACCCATTGTGTGGCCGTAATCGATTGAGAGGCATCCTCCGAGTCCTCGCCACCGCGACCGGCGGGCACAACAAATAATCACAAACAAAATCACGTGCGCGCGCACGGACGAGACGAATCGCCACCGTCTTCTCCGTATTCGCTTCCGAAGTCTAAGCTTGAAGCTCGCAACTTAAAAGTTCTATGACACGAGTTGATAGGGAAAGCGAAATGTATCCGCTTTGAAGCCGAGGGCATCACGCAAGGGTATGGCTAGATTGTACACAGGTATATCTATAACAAAACATCGACCTACCACCGCTCCCGAGACGATCCGCTCTGAACTGCTAAGTGAATCGTTCATTGCAAATTCAAGCGTACTGAGTGCGAACGTCGTTGAGTCTCTTATGATCGTTCCTCGGTCGGTGAGTCCGCCTATCCACCACTCATCAATGGACCGGGTGTCGATCGACTTCTTGAGCGACAATACTAATCGTGAGACTAGGATGGGGAGCAATCTGATATCCTTGAATTATGCAAACCCCGAGCGAACTCCGCAAAGTCAACTTGCGCAATGTGTCTGCTATTCGGGAGCAGGTAAGATGACGTATGGCTTGGAAAGATGTATGTAATCAACTCACAGCACGGGCATCATTTTCAGATCATCCTACAATCACGTCGGTGAGGACTAAAACAGCTAAAGCACCCTGGCTGATACCTTGCCCTTACAGATGCTTTGAATATCGTCGAGATGAACTGAGAGGTGAAGATGACACCAAAATTCACCATCGCGTCTCGAATGACTGTACGGATTACGTCTGGCAGAAGGTTCGTTCGGAGTCCAGGGAAGCGAGGCATCGAACGGTGGGCAAAGATGAGGATTACAACAAATGCCGCAAAATCTGGACATCTAGGCGAAGTTTTTAGCAACGATCACGAGTAGGTTCGTATCTCTCACCGAAAGATGATAACGCGAAATAAGCCAACTCAATGTGGGCATTGGGGTTTATAGCGCAGGAATAGTTCTCCCCGAATTTCGGCCCGTCTGTATGTGCATGAGTAGTCGAATACCCGTGTGTAAGGTTTATGCGTGGGTGTGTACCCGGCTGATTCTAAGCTGAGGCCGCGGTGAGTCCTACAACAAGCTGTACCAGCGTAATGGCTGCAAAAAATACCGCAGCCAGACGGTTCAGGCAGGTCAGGGCATATATCCTACAAACAGCCAGACACATTACTTGGAAAGCAGACAATAACGCACCGTGTTATCAGCAATATCTGCACAACCAACATAATTCACGCCACAAATACTACCCCCACTATACAGTGGGCAACGTATTGTACCATAGAAAAGCCGATTTCAAACCAGGACTTCCCGATCGCCGGCGGGCTTTAGAGACATGAGGGACGTCTCAGCCTAGACCAGAGGCGAATCAGGACTACGTTAAGGACTGACAGATTCTTGACCATGGGACAAAAACCATCGGAAAATATTTATTCTGAGGGCGAAATTAGCCAGCGTGCCGCAGCTGAGTGAGGGGGGCTCACAATGAAGAATTTATAGAATATTGCATATCAACATGCAAAGTCCATTCAGAGGAACAACCTGAACTTACCCCAGGTTTTTCGGGGCTCCTAGGTGTATTCCACCTAAACGCGGAAGTTACTTCCAGCGTTATCTTGGGTTTAGCTCTGGGACTGACCTCGTCGGATAGGGTCAATGAATGATCGTGCGTGCACAACGCTAGAGCGGCCGTAGTGTAATATTTGAAAGGATCAGAACACAGAAGGTTCTCCTCACGCTAGGCGACCTACCTTCATGGTCATACCGCGAAACTACGGTTCTCAGCATCCAACACCATTAGCTATCGGCCATAAGGAGAAACTCATGTGTCATACCCGATCTGCACGATCTCATAGTCATCGACGGAAAGTGTCGCCATCTTGGGCCGGCGGACGGAACCAGAACGAATGGAAGAGGAAAACGAGTGCACTCGCTGTAATGGAGATCAGGGAGAAGAGGGGGAAAATAACCATATGCGATTCTGGTGCTTCATTACGGACCAAATGAAACTCACGCAAGATCTACCATCGCACCATGCTGGGCGAGCACCACGCTTCCGATGTCTATGAAAACGAGGCGAGGACTGGGAAATCAACATCAACCCGTCCGGAATTAAGCCTTGCTGCTTTCGCGGTCCATCGCCAACAACATTCGGAACGGCAACCAGAGCCCAATAAAACTTGTCAAAAGATTGCACGCAATCGTACCACTTGGCTCGAATTGCAATGTACCGACTGTGAAAGGAAAGGTATATTATCCGCACCACAATAAAACAACCCGAGACAAAACATGACCGTGGCAGACGTATTTCAGCCAACACACTCGACAAACGAGAACCCATGAATCATGTCGTATCTCCATTTGTTCCAGACCCATTTGCTGGTGGCGGCGGTGGCGACATCGACCTCTTGGTAGTATTGGTAGCGCTCGACCTATCTTTCGAGCTCAGCAAACTTTGGAAGAAATGCTGTAACACCTCGTGTTGAGTCTGTCCTGTTGGGCTTGGGCTTGGGATTGGCGGTGACGAAGCGCTGCTCCGTCCTGAAGTGCCGGTACCCGTAGTCAATGAACCCGCAGTTCGCGTACTTCGAGACAGTTTCCGAGAAATGTCCGGCCCATTGACACTCGCACCAAGATTCATGCCATAACTGTTCTCCATCTCTGCCAGCGCCCTGTCGACGTTTGGTGCGTGTAACGAGCTGGCACTCATTGGGCCCACGACCCCGGCGGTGGCATTCTCCAACGGATTATTGAAGGCTCGACGAGGATCATCCTGAGGGTCAGTCCTCTTCGCTTTCTCGTCGTAGTGTTTGGCGAGGAAAATTTGTTCAGGGGTTGGGTTGTTAAACGGTGGTAGTGCAGGGAGCTAGATGGAACGGATGGCATCTTAGTTGGGATCGTTTTCTGAGCCTGAGAAATACGGAGGTATACCTTCGTTCCTTGATCTGGAACTAGAGAGCTATAAAGTGCCTTTGCACCTTGTGTGCCAACTATATCCGTGGCGTCCACATCCACGTCCCGCTCCCACGCCTCTCCCCAGGACTTCGCATCAAAGCCTTCGCGTAGCACGGCGATCTTACCCCAGCTGTCCCACCCAGCGGGTACAACAATGCGATCACGATCTAACGTGTTTGTTTTATGTTGGAAGGGGAAGGGATTGCGAGGAGGTGCCGCAGCTTCAATGTTCGCCGACATGGAAGGGGAAGGCGCAGGAGGTGTGAAAAGAAGGTGAAGGGCGTAACGTCGTAGAACCTGCAGAGTTGCCGGCTGTGGTGTGGTGTAGAACAGTCCTGCGCCATCTGTACTTCACCAATCAGCAGACCAGGATCGTAAAATAACAAGTCACATACATTTGAGGCAGATAGTTCTTAGCACCTGCATGATCGAATCTGTCCTCTCTTCCCACTCCCCGCCCTTGCCTTTAACCATACCACCCATACCAGCAGCACCAGTGCCAATGATATCGCTATTATCGTCAATCAAGTCCGCCTTTGTACAAGTCACGATGATGGAAACCCCTCCGGTGTTGTGTGTGAATGTTCCCTGTCCTAGCGGGAGCAGCGTACCCGAATGAGTTGTGGTTGGCAGAGGTTCTGACGAGGGTTCGGTATAATGCTGGAGGTGTGACTGCACTAATAACCAACTGCAATTAACGGGTATTCAAGGAATACGCCGGGGCACACGTACATCTTTCTCGCTGTTCTTCACGGACAATCTCCAGTTCACGTGAACCATCTCCCTTCGCCCACTGCTCTACCCAAACTAGCCAGGTCTGTAGTTCTTCGATAAAAGTCCACGGACGCGTCCAATCAAGGGCAATGATCACGACTGTATGCGGTAATGATAGTCGTGGCGGTAAAAATTCGGGCAACAGGGAGGCATAAGTCGCAGCTGATGAAGGTACAGTATAAACGGATAATCGTGCTAAGACATCTGTTCTCCAAGAGAAGTTGCTTCAATATCAACATGGAGAGGGAACGGAAGGGTATTGTTTTACCTTCATCACCCTCGTCTCGTACGTCAGCCCAGTCGTACCCGAGCGCAAAATCAGGCAGGTTTGCCTCTGAGGGGTCGTCCGATGGTGGTTTTTGGAGCAATGCCGAAGTAAGGGTGGATTTTCCAGAGGACGGTTGGCCGAGAATCAAGACCTGTTTAGCAGGTATTGACCTTGACTGAGATACGGAATCTAAGATTGAAGACCATAGGTCTTGAGGCGGTAATTCTGGCGTAGACGAACGCGACATCGTTTCTTTGTCCCTAGTGGCCGTTCTTCGGTCAATGTGGTCGTCGTCGTGGTTGAGCCAATCGACTCAAGGTGACGGCGATCACTTCTTCGCTACCCGCTATCGGTTGTCTCTCCCAGGAAGTCCATTTTTCCTCGCGGGTGGATGGCGACGCCAATGACGCCAGGCAACTATAGAGACACAATCATGGCATCTGCCGTCAAACTACCCTACCATACGCTCCAGGAATCTCCAAACTCGCGGGGAATTAGTGTGTACGACTGGGAGATCTCTGCATGGACGCATCCAATCTCCAACGCCACAGAACTCGACGCGATCCAGGCGTCAATAGGCATTCCATTGCCAGAGATGACCTTCGGTAACAATGTCCTCGAATTGGAACACAAACCTTCAGGATGGAAGTACGAGTTCAGTGCCACCCGTGCGTTGAAGGGGGTGAAGAACGGCCTCTTGGAGGAAGGTGACGGAGGAGTCAAGGTCGGATACGCCGAAGCCTGGCTGAAGAGTCGGTGCATGCTATGCTGTACCTGATTCGTGGGATGAAATACTAACTGGATGCTGCAGGACCGGACCAAACTCTAGCATTCCCATTCCCGAGACATCGGCCACGAAACCGTACGATTGGACATACACGACTGCCTACGGCGGACATTCTCCTTCGCCTTCCACGGAACTTTCTTGGCAACCCGCCGATCCAGAGAACGGGTCTCACACAATCCCTATGGCGGAACTCACCAGACAGGACCCAATCTTATTCTATGCTGAGATCCCCCTCTTCGAAGATGAGCTACATGATAATGGATCCTCGGATCTACTGGTTCGCATTGTAAGCCTCATCCCAGCTTTCACATCTTCGCGTGTTGACTGCGAGAACTCAGAGGGTCATGCCAACATGCATCTTCATCCTGGCCCGCCTGACACTTCGGGTCGATAATGTCCTCTTCCGAACACACGATACGAGGATTTTCCACTCCTACGCATCTGATCCGCCTTTGATCATCCGTGAAACAAGTGGATGGGAAGCGTCATACGACCGAGTGAGCAAGGTGCGTCATCATGGGTCCCTATCTGACCCAGGCTGATCGACGCGGTGCAGCATCTTCCCAAGAAAGATGACAAAACTCCTCTAACCGACCCGACATGGATCGCGCAAATCCTTTGTAGTCTCCCTAAAAGGATTTCACAATTTGAAGGGGCCGGAACCAGTTGGAGAGGCATGGGAACGCGGCGCGAAGTACTTGTGTTACCGAAACCAGAACGGTGACCATAACCGATAGTAAGTGATGTAAAACAAGGAAGGTATCCCCCATGTCCGGGTCGCGTGGAATGTACAGGCGTATAACATAGACCAGGTTGATACTCATTTAGACCAAGGAGTCCCAAGTACCGAAGAACTCCAGCGGAAGTGCGGTGCTCTATCTCACTCCGGCTACCCCT